>Ga0316197_10000081_pt1 | contig 77506 bp, 70 predicted proteins | sample OudBiesiAoxic_MG_FD_204939 | JGI IMG/M metagenome (GOLD analysis project Ga0316197, IMG submission 204939) | Coastal sediment microbial communities from Oude Bieten Haven, Netherlands - site A oxic | ecosystem: Environmental > Aquatic > Marine > Coastal > Sediment | place: Netherlands... | reverse complement strand
ATGGCTGAAAGCTTAATACTTGATAGGCGAAGAGAAAGAACATTCCCTCGAATGGTAAAACCAAGACCTCAACGATATGCCAGAAATAAGAATGCCGTTCACCCTTAAGTGAACGGCATTACCGCATAAGCGAGGCTATTACATTGAAAATAAAGTCAAATTAGAATTGAGCTTTAACCCAAATCATACGGTGGTCTGAAGAAACATCTTTGCCATTACCGTATTTACCAATGCGATCATCATTGAATAATTTACGACCTTCTTCACCTGTGGCAGACCAGTATACGCCAGTCTCAATCACGTTAAGGGTTGCTGATGGCATTGCGAAATCGACACCTAAGCCAAATGTAGAAGTAATACGCTCAGGAGATGGGTGAACTTTACCTTCATCAGCGGCATGTTCCACTGCACCTGTACTTGTTGGGTATAGGTTGCCATTCATTACGTTTTGGTTCAATAATGGATCATTATGCAGTGTTTGCATAACACTACTAATGCCGTCACCAGCAACAGGATCAAGATTTAAATCACCCATGATGACAAAATGAGCATCTGTACTTAGACCACCAGTGGTATTGTTATCATCATAAAAGAATTCTTGGCCTTTAACGTATTGATGCCAAAATTCAACCTCTGCTGCGTTTTGTGCTTTGTTTTTACCTGTATCAAATACAGGTGGGGTTGGGTGAGACATCAATAAGTGAACAACTTCATTACCATTCTCTGTTGGAATGATGATTGGAGCATCTACGTGGTTTTTCGACGATAGACGAATTTCTTCCCACTCAGCAGCTGTATACCAGTTATCGCCACATACCATTCCTTCAGGGATTGAGTTGTATGGGTCATTACAATTAGTAATAGTTGGGATTTCAGCCCCTTGTAGATCTTTCCACTTAAATTCTTGGAAAGTACGAGTTTTATCAGTGTCAATTTCATATTTTGACATTAGAGCAAAAGCATATTGACCATGGTAGAAACCAAAGCCCCAAGCATCACCAGGAAGCTGGCCTTTTTGACCATCATTATCTAAATCTAGATCACTTACTAAACCTGTATTGGTTGCGTATGATTCAAAGAATGGGTAGGAAATAGCAGATAGATTAGCAATACCGCCTGCACCATCAATACTTTGAGCTACAGATAAGTAGTTAGTTTGAAAACCAGCTAATGCGTCTTTGTTCTCTCCAGTCCCATCATTGTTGTATTCAGCCATCATGATTACATCAGGACGGTTTTTCTGAATTACAGCAGCAACGTTACGGATTTGAATGACTTTTTCAGCCGTTGTTTTATCCGCATCAGAAATAGTGTTATCTAAATAAGCAGTAACTAATGTTGTTTGTGCTTCTGGTGAAATTTGCATTTCAGCAACTAGATCTTCGAAAGTATTACGGTCGAAAGATAAATTATAAGTAGCAATTTTAACCGCTGGAGATTCAATTTTATCATCTGAATCATTACAACCAACAAGAAGGCTTGCGCTGATCGCTAGAGCAAGAGAAGTTTTCAGAAGTTTAAATGACATAGTGAGTTCCGCCTAAATAGAATAATGTGCCGTTATTTTAATTCAGCGACATTCTAATGTTAAATTTGTCAATGTAAAGTGACGGAGTTAACAATAAAGATCATATATTACATGTCTATGGTTTGTTTTTGCGATTGACTTCAAGTTTATAGCTAGCGCAAACGTAGATTACGATGGGCTAGCCTGAAATTAGATTCGTTTATTGTTTTTCAAAATGAAGCCAAATTGTTGTATTAGATTGCTTATTGAGCGAAACAACATGGTACGTTCAGATTTAGAATATTTGGATAGTTCTTGATGGAATTCGATCACATCAGGCATGGTTACGCCTAACCAGTCAGGAATATTCTCACTTCCTGAAATGATCCAGTTAATTTCTTTTTTTAAGATAAAACTTAATGGGATCAACTTAGATATGTGTGGACTTGAAAGTCCACTAGTCCAGTTAATCACAGTTCTTGTCGATACATTACAAGCAGTTGCTATTTGAGTATTTGTGAGTCGTAACTCTGTTTTTCTAGCCTCAATCCGTCGAGAAATACTTTCCATAGAGGTGTTTTCATCTAACACAATAAACCTCAGGGATGTTTAAGTTATTAATATTAGGAAACGATTTAATATATTATGAAATTTATTTCCAGTATGTTTATAATAGGAGCTAAATAAACTTCATGAATGTTTATTATCAATTTTTAACAATCGTTTCATTACAAATTTGATGTTTTAATTAGTTCTTTTAAACTAATTTAGTGCGTAATTAAATTAGTTTAATGATTTATTTCTATTTTATTGATTTTTCTGTGATATTAATGTTTTGTTGACTATTTTTATAGATGTTAATCATTATTAATTTGTAATGCAAATAATTTCATCTTAAAAGTAATCGACTAAAATTGTAATAGAAAGAAATAATTACCCTTATATTTTAACTTGTGAATGAATTTACTTTTTAACTACATTCTGTTCTTTTTCTATTAATAACCTTGTTAGCAGTAACTAACTGTGTTTATATATTATTGTTAGTTATTTTTGTTTTACTTTAGCTACTAACCTGTAATATTTTTGAGGGTATAATGATACATCTACGGCATATACAAGCATCAGTTACTTTTGAGAACTTACCCTCTGAGATCTTTTTACTATTTGATGCTTTTAGATCAAACACAGAAACACGCTCTCATTTTCATTCATGGGGGCAATTACAGATTATTAGTGGTGGTATTTTAGAGTTAGAAACCGAAGGTCAGAGATTTTTAGCACCATCCCATTTCGCTATTTGGGTACCTGCTGGTGTGCAGCACCAAAGTTATAACCGTAAACCAATAGCGTACTGTTCTGTGAATATTATTTCTGAATTAGCTCAACAATTACCTTCTCATACGTGTTTGTTAGAAGTAAGCCCTTTGGTAGAGGCTCTTATTGCTGAATTACGAGAACAGAATATTCAACAACCAGAGAATGAACAACAAGATAGACTCATTAAGGTTTTATTTGATCAATTATTGGTAGCTAAACAAAGTGAACGCTTTTTACCAACATCAAAAGACAAATTATTAAAACCAATATTAGAAGCGTTAGAAGCAAATCCTGCCGACGAAACGTCTTTAGCTGAGTGGGCAGCTAGAAATCATACGACAGAAAGGACGTTGGCACGTCATTGTCAAAATGAGTTAGGAATGAGCTTTACCGAATGGCGCTTAAGGATCCGATATCTTTATTCCTTGGAACTATTGCGTAAAAAAATGTCAATTAAAGAGATAGCATTTAGCTTAGGCTATAATCAAACTAGCCCTTTTATTACTATGTTTAAGCGGTATGCAGATTGTACTCCGGAACAGTATAAACTGAAGCACTCTATTTAGCTTAACGAGCTATCTTTCATCATTCTTTTCTGCAAACTGGAAAGCAAAATAAACAATAACGATCATACTTAGTGGGATTAATGCGGCAGCATACTCAAGCCAATCTGCATCAGAAAAAAGGCTACTAAGGATAAAATGACCTACAATTGAAAGAAAGGCACATAATAGTGCAATAGGAATAAGCTTTAATTCGGATAACATAATGGCTTCCTCGATAGATTTAGAAGTGAATATTACCATTGAAATCAAGGTTTGTAATTGAAGGAAAGGAAATGACAGAAAGAGAATTAGGCGGATATCTGCTTGCTAAGCCATATTGTGTAGCATCGTATCCATTTGGCCCAGAAGCTCATGTTTTTAAAGTTCTTGATAAAATGTTTGGCCTTATTGGTTATCGAAATGAAAAACTAGCAATAACCCTTAAGGCAAAGCCTGAAAATGTCACTTTTTTGAGTGAGGAATTTCAATGTATTGAGCGAGGTTATCATATGAATAAAAAGCATTGGATTACGGTAACCATTGATGGTGAAGTACCAATCGGTATGGTTAAAGAGTGGATTGATCATTCATATGAATTAGTTGTATCTAAACTAACAAAAGCAGAAAGGATGAAAATTAAGCCCTATGAATGTCATTAGTTACTTGTTTATTCTTATAGTTTTAGTTGCTTGAGAACAGTATTAACATTGATTAAAAAAGAACTTAATCATCAGGTGTAACTTGTTATTAGATGATTTACCAACATTATAAACAGATTATAGAATTAATGACCTGGTCTTACTATTGGCAGGAAAATTCATATGAGAGTTAAGTTATTCCTAACAAAGAAATCGACAATTATAGCCATTTTAGGATTTTGTATTCTGGCTATATTTTTGATTGTTGAAAACTTGCACCTTAGACATAAAGAGTTTCTACAAAATCAACTTAATACTCAATCGAAAGCAGAGCTAGGCGCAGTACGTTCTAACTTAGAAAGCGCGATTCATTCTGATATCTATTATGCAAATAGTTTAGCTACATTGTTAACGGTAAACCCTAATGCAACACTAAAGCAATGGGCTTTAATTGCTGAAGAACTGTATCGAGATTCTCGTCATATTCGTCATTTAGCCATAGCTCCTAATGATGTTATTAGCTATGTCTACCCCTTTAAAGGAAATGAAAAAGCATTGGGATTAGACTTTAGAACTTTACCCGTTCAGTGGTTAACACTTAAAAAAGCACGTCAAATGAAGAGTATATTTGTGGCAGGGCCAGTCGATCTTGTTCAAGGTGGGCGTGCTTTTATTGCTCGAATGCCTATATTTTCTGATCCGCCTCTTAATCAAGAATATTGGGGCTCCGTTAGTATAGTGATCAACAGTGATACATTATTTACTAATACGGGAATATTTAAATTGGCGTCAGATTACCCTGTTGCTATGAGAGGGAAAGACAGTAAAGGTTCTGATGGTGATGTTTTTCTTGGTGAGAAACGTATTTTTAATAACCCAATCATAATAGAAAATGTTGCTTTGCCTTATGGAAGTTGGCAAATAGCCATCAAACAAATTAATATTACAGAGGTGTACTCATGGTATCGAGTGTATGTCATGCGCTTGGTTGGTTATACTTTTTTTACTGTTATGTTGTTGTCAATAATTATAATGTTTCGGTTATATGTAGTGGCGATGAATCGCTGTTTTGAAGATGAATTAACAAAATTGCCAAATCGACGATATTTCATGTATACATTGAATGTTAATTTTTCTAAAGGAAAAAAAGAAGGAAAAAAATTCGTATTATTGAATCTAGATTTAGATAAATTTAAAGATATTAACGATACTTATGGTCATATAGCAGGAGATGTTGTTCTTAAAGAAGTGGCAAATCGTGTGAGTAAGGTATTAAGAAGTAATGATGTTGTTGCTCGTATTGGTGGTGATGAATATGTAATTTTATTGCCAAGAATTCATGAGATTAAAGATATACACAAGGTAATTGATAAGATCCGAAGCAGTATCGGGGATGATCCAATTACGTTTGAGAATCATCTGATTACAGTAAAAACTAGTATTGGTTATAGTCGGTTTGATTCAAAAATGAACTCGGTTGATGAACTATTGCATAAAGCTGATCGTAGCATGTACTCTGATAAACAAGGCCATATGGGTTCAATATTAATGTAGTTTGGTAAAAAGAAGGCCACTTTCATTAAAGTAGCCTCCTTGCTTTTGTTTATGAATTAATATGAGTCTTGATTAATAAAGAGATTAAAGACTAAAACAACAAGCCAATTGGTAATCGTCTCCGTTTTTGGCTGTGTATTCTTTATCTTCTTTACGTGCTTTAGGGTGAGATTTATCATCACGTTTTAATAAGCTTATCCAATGCCTCATCGCCGCTAGACTGAAATCTTGACTAAAGGTGGTACAGGTTTCCATTTCAATATCTTCAATGGTCACTAATGTATTTTTCCCCGGTTCATGATGACCAAAAATGATTTCAACATGACTGCCACTGTTGTCTTTTAAAAGAATAGTATCTGGAGATGAGCGGTGACCTGTAAATGCCACAAACTTCCCTGGATTACGTAAACCACTGCAACTGCCATCTTTAAAAAATACAACTAAATGATGATAATCCAATAGATAGTTACTTACCTCTTGATGGGATCCTTTTGATAAAGGGAACAGTTGATCGAGTAAATTTTTGATTTGGTGCTGTTTCTCTTCTGTATGACCTGCATCCATGTTTTCCACGGCAGAGACAGCTTCAGCCATAAACAGAGTTTCTTGTTGTGCATTATTAGTGTTGTTTATATTTGTGATAGCCATAGTCTTGCCCTCGAATAAATAGTCCTTAAATTAATGTCAACTTCTTGTCGACATTGGTAAGTAAGTCACACTGGTCAGAGTTGTTTGCTTACTTGTATTGAAGCTTAGCTTAGTTTTGATTACAATTTCACAACAAAAACTTAACAGTGTGAATTTTACAAGATGCGTCAGTCAAAAAGTATCATTAGACAAAGTCATTTTCTTGGAACAAAAATTCGTAATCTGAGAAAACGCAATCACTTAACGATGGAAGATCTCTCCACTCGCTGTATTCGTGTGGACCCTGAAAACTCTCCTTCTGTGTCTTATCTTTCAATGATTGAGAGAGGGAAGCGGGTTCCCAGCGCTGATATGTTAGAAGTCATCGCTACGGTATTTCAAAAAGAATCCTCATGGTTTTTAGACAGTGAACCAGAACCGCAGGCCATCACGCCAGATAAAGGACGAAAAGGCGGGATAAGTGGGATGGCATTGGAGCCGAGTTTTCTGTTCTCTAACGATATTCTTCAAATTGCTATTCCTGAAATGCTTAATCAAACAGGGGTGACAGGCCGTCAATTTGCTCATCTTCTTATTCGTGCTCATCAAGAAAATAATCAAAATCATTTCCCTGATCTAGAACGTGCTGCTGAAGAGGTTGGATTAAAACAATTGCCACTCAGCGTTGAGCAGATGATGGATATTGCCGCTAAGCATGGTTTGATATTCAAATGGGTAAAAGAAACGCCTAAATCAATGGTGGATGAATTCGGTGTTAATGGTAAGGAGCTGTTGACCTCTTTTTTTGAACCCCCATGTACGGTGTATTTGAATGAGATCTTAAAGAATCACCCAACACGATTAAAATACGATTTAGCGGTTTATATTGGGCACTGTGTTTTACATAACAAAGAAGGACTGAAGAGTTCTTTGTCTGTTGGTAGTCATCGTGTATTTGATGATGAAATACATCACACAGACAGTTCTCTCAATGCACAAGATATTTTGAATGCATGGCGTGATTTTGAATCCAGTTTCTTTGCTGGTGCGTTATTGTGTCCACGAGTTCCGTTTAGACAATTACTTGATAGACATGGATATGAAATAGATACCCATCGTTTAGCAGGAGTGTCTCCTTCGGTTGCGATGAGACGAATGACGGTGGTTTCTCCTTATCCACATTGGCATTATTTTGATGCGTATGCACCGGGTAAGCTTAAAGCGGTGTATCGAGGTAATGGTATTCCTCTGCCTTGGGGTAACATGAAACAAGTGAATGATCCTTGTCATCACTGGGCGGTATTTCGTCGATTATCAGAACCAAGAGAGGGGAGTTCGGCGCAAATATCCATCCTGAATGTTAATAATGAGCCTCGTATTTATTGCTGTGAATCGGTCAACATGACTGACCCTGCGGGTAATAATCGTGTGCTGTGTGCCGGAATTGACTTAAATCCGGCCATTGAAGCACAGGGTAAAGATGCGGTGTCATTAGCGCGAGATTTGCAAAAAGCGTGTGTCAAAAATGGCGGAGAGAGTCCAATAGCAAAAGGAATAAAAAGAGAGCTAATCAGTGTCGCTAAGATATTGAATATTAATTGGATTGAACGTGGTTTAGAAACAGATGCGAGAGTGATTTGTTCTCGTGGAGCTGTGTGCCCAAGAAAGCCAAGTTGTTACTCTGAATGCAAAGAATAAGGATTGTTTAATTGCAAAGAAAAATGCCCTAGTCTGTAATGAGTAGGGCATTTTATGTGTAGAGACTTTAATTATTTACTAATGTGATTACTCATCAAGATCATCAGCATAACCTTTTGGTGGTGGTGTCCACGCACGTTCTGATTGGTTGTGTTTATCAGAACGATCTTTACTCATGGCATGCTTAATGGTGCCTTCAAGCTCAATGAAGAGTTTACGATAGTTATTATCAAATCTCTCGCCTTCTGAATCATCTAACCATGCTTGATACAATTTGTCAGAGCTTTGATTTTCAACCTTTTTATACGCTATTTTTTGTTGTTCAACATGGAAGGGGTGTTGACCTAAGCCACGCATGGCTTCTGCACCTACTTCTAGTGCTGAGCGCGTAGTTTCTGATTCGATAAAATCAGCACCTGCACAACGAAGCATATAAGAATGGCCTCTATCAAACGCACGAGCAAGAATTTTTACGTTAGGGTAAGTGTGTTTAACGTATTTGACCAACTCAACACTGCTCTCTTGGTTATCGATAGCGACCACTAACATGGCGGCGTGCTCAATCCCCGCAGTATGAAGAAGATCAGGACGGGTTGCATCACCAAAGTAACTTTTGGTATTGATTTGGCGTAGTGTATCAACTTGATCTGCCTGATGATCTAGTACAACTGTTTTAACATGATTTGAAACTAGGAAGCGGTTGACTACTTGTCCAAAACGGCCTCCGCCAGCGATGATTACAGTCCCTTTTTCATCAATGCTGTCTGTTTCTCGATCATTCGATTTTTGCTCAAATCTAGGTAAGATCACTTTATCGAACAGAATGAATAGCCCCGGAGTTAGGAACATAGAAAGTGCAACCACTAACGATAATGGCTGTGCTATTTCAGGAGGAAGTACATGACTTTGAACCGTGAAACTTAGTAGAACAAAACCAAACTCGCCCGCTTGCGCTAGACTTAATGTAAATAACCAACGGTTGCTGTTTTTGATCTTAAAAATTAAGGCAAGAACGTATAAGAGCGCAGCCTTTAGTGCCATTACGCCAAGAGTCAGCCCAATAATGGTAAAAAAGTCATCAAACAGAATACCAAAATCGATACCCGCACCAACGGTGATAAAAAAGAGTCCAAGCAACAACCCCTTAAATGGGTCAATATTGGATTCTAGTTCATGTCGAAACTCGGAGTTGGCTAATACAACTCCGGCTAAGAAGGTTCCAAGTGCTGGAGATAGCCCCACTAAACTCATCAATGCTGCAATACCAATTACGAGCATTAATGCGGTCGCAGTGAAGATCTCTCGTAAACCTGAGCTTGCAACAAAGCGGAAAAGTGGGCGACTTAGATAATGACCACCAACCGCTACCACAGCAATAGAGGCTAAAATTACAATGCCATAGGCCCAACCAGGAAGCCCTGCAACTAGGCTGATTTCTTCATGGTGTTCAGCGGCACTTGCGGCTGCCAGTTGTGCTTTTTCAACTAACTCAGGTAAGGCTAATAATGGAATGAAAGCTAACATTGGAATAACGGCGATATCTTGAAATAGCAAGACAGAGAAGGCATTCTGTCCACCTTCTGTTTTTGCTAACCCTTTTTCATTAAAGGTTTGCAAAACAATCGCGGTTGAAGAGAGTGCAAAGATTAACCCTATGCTCAGTGCAATGGTCCACGGTTGACCAAAGAAAAAGGCAATTGCCATAACAATTGCAGTCGTTCCACCAACTTGCAAACCGCCTAAGCCCATTAGTCGGTGACGCATTCCCCATAGCATTTTGGGTTCTAGCTCAAGACCAACTAGGAACAGCATCATAACAACGCCAAATTCAGCAAAGTGTTGGATAGTGGTTGTTTCCTCACCAACTAAACCAATGATTGGGCCTATAACTACACCTGCAATTAAGTAACCAAGCACAGAACCAAGTCCAAGACGTTTGGCGATAGGAACAGCAATCACTGCGGCAAACAGGTAAATAAAGGCTTGTAGAAAATATCCTGTCATTAGCTTGATTCCTTAATAAATAGATCAAACGAGTGGTTTAATTTTGGCAGTGTTTTCGCGACGTCAATATCAACACGGTCTTCAATTAATGCAGTGAGTAAGTTCATAAAACGGTCAGTATGTCTTTCTACTCTTTGATCTTCTAATGCGGTACGGGCACCAAATAAAACTAATGGGGCAATGTATTCCATACTGGTTAACGACGCCATTTGTTCAAGAGGGTGTAGCAGTTCTCGAATGGTAAATTGGTTATAACCATTGGTTTGATAAGCTTCTTCTTTGCCTCCGGCAGTAATTGCGGATAAAAAGATTTTTCCCTTCAGCGCTTTACCTTCTGTGCCATAAGCAAATCCATATTCGAGGACCATATCTTGCCATTCTTTTAAAATCGCGGGGGTTGAATACCAGTAAAGTGGAAATTGGAAAATAACTACGTCATGTTCAAGTAGACGCTGCTGCTCTTTATCAATATCGATATTGAATTTTGGGTAGTCATGATACAAATCAACAACCGTTACATTGTTGATTTTGTTGGCGGCCTTTATTAATGAGGTATTTACCTCTGAGCGGTGTTGAGAAGGGTGTGCAAAAAGTATCAACACTTTCTTTGTTTGTGTTGTCATAAAACCTCTTTGTTTTGTTAAATCTAATGCAGGTCGTGTATGTTTATAAAAAAGGCTCAATATCGTTAAATATTGAGCCTTTTTTTAGAAGAAGTTAATTGAACGACGTCCACTCTCTGGATCAATCGTTGTTGGGATTTCTGGTTTTTGCTTTTTCTTTTTCTCTTTTTTTTCTTTCTTAGGTTTTGGCTCTGAGTATTCAGGCTCAACAGGAATAGGTTGAGGCTTTTCTTTTATCTCAGGTAACTCACCAATAGGCGTGTCACAAATAACTACGTAATATTCTTCATTGAATTCAATCACATCACCATCGTACATTTTACGACGTTTACGTTGCTCTAATTCGCCATTTACACCCACATAGCCTTCACCAATCACATGTTTGGCTTCACCGCCACCGCTAACAACATTGGCAATTTTTAATACTTTATAGAGTTCGATAGGTTGAACATTAACTTCAACACCAATCGCTTCTACTTCAAATTCTTCTTGATCTGACATGGGGATCTCTTTGATTACGAATTGTGCTCATTGTAACTGAGAGAAGGAGTTCAGCCTAGTCTCTTCTCTCAGTTACATTATTATCTCGTGGTATGATAATAATGTTAGTCAATTACTTCAATATCACTTTTAGGAATAGAGCAGCAGGCTAAGATCATTCCTGCTTCTTTTAAATTCTGATTTAGTGCAGGAGAGTCTTCTTGTTCTACTTCTCCAGATTCTAACGTCACACGGCAAGCGCCACATAAGCCAGCACGACAGCTGTTGTTAATGCTAAGGCCTGCAGCTTCAGCTTGATTTAATAATGGGTCTTGTGTATTACCTTTAAACAGATGCCCATTTAAGCTAATGGTGATTTCTTCTGATACGGTATCTGTTTGCTTATCTTGAATTGTAACTGAAGTAACAGCGTGTTTATTTGAGTCTGCATAATACTCTTTTTCTTTGGTTTCTAAGACTTCGATCTTATCGCCTATTATTATTGTTCCTTCATTTTTAGCAACGAGGTTTTGACCAAAATATACGTTACCAGAATCATCAGCACGGAATGTTGAGAAGGTTTTTAACGGCTCTTTATTTGGATGGTATTGAGCGGTATTTGGGTTTACCGTGGTTAAGATACAGCGTTGACAGGGCTTAACTACTTCAAACTCTACCTCTCCGATACGAATACGTTTCCAAGAATCTTCAATGAAGGCTTCGTTGCCTGAAACCACTAAATTAGTTCGAAACTGAGCCATAGTATGGTGGCTGCTACTGCGCTTATTCAGTTCCGCTAGTGAGGCTTCACTGATCACTAATAATGGGTAACCATCGGCAAAACTCACATTGGTTTGAATTTTTTCACGCATACGATTGGATTGCTGACCAGAGAATAGCAATTGTGCTTCAGTACCTAAAATAGAGCTGAACCACTGATTAGCTTCTTCTGTAGTAGAGTAAGCTGTAAAAGTATCGCTCCAAACCGTAGTATCGATCTCTTTCATTTCTAATTCATCAAAGGTGAAATGCAGGTCAATCAATCCTGGATAGCATAGAACTAATCCATCTGGTTCAATAATGGCTTTGATTTTTACCATTTGTGGATGAGTACGTGCGGTAATCATTTTACCATTTAAAGACGCAACCATGAATCGGCGGTCACATTGTAAGCCTTGCTTTTCAACTTGAGCGCTAGGTAGTGAAATACCTGCGATTGATTTTACAGGGAATACGTTGATGTTTGATAAATTTGAAACTGAATTAATTTGGCTCACGCTAGCATCCATTCTTTGTGGTGTTATTTATGTAAAGTGTATCAAAATCTATTTTATTTTACTGTCTATTATCTGTGCCTGACCATTATGAGAGTTCATAAGAGCTGAACATAACGGTTGTCATGAAATCTTTTTCGGTTTTTTGTATCTCAAATTCCCAGTTCATTCGCTCACAAATACGTTCCACAATAACCAACCCACAGCCATAACCTGCGTTATAAGTGTCGTTACCATCATGACAATTAATAATGCATAGGTGGTTTTTATTTAGGTTTATCTGAATATCCCCCGCACTGTAATTGAACGCATTTTTTATTAGGTTATTAATCACAACCGTTATAAAACTGCTCGGAGCAAGGCAAGGATCATCTTCAATAATCGTCAGTTGAGCGCCCATCTCTTGTTTTGCGAATAGAGGCTGTAGATGTTCAAGTTGTGTTTTTAAGATCTCTTCTATTTGATAATGATGGAAATGATGAGTTTCAATTTCTTGCTTACCCAATAACAAAAAGGTTTCAGTAAGCAGTGTCATCTCTTCACTCGCTTGATGTAATCGATTAATAGCTTTGAGTGCGATTCTAGGTTGGTCGGGTACTTTTGCGAGCAAATCAGCTGAGCCTTGAATGATCATAATTGGTGTACGTAATTCATGAGAAGCGAAGCGACTAAACTCTTTTTCACGAGTAAAAAATTGAGCGATATGATGCTTACTTTTTAGTAATGATCGTTCAATGTCTTGGGTTTCTTGATATTTAGTATCAATCGTAAAGTCAGGGTGCTCAGGCGACATTAAATCAACTTTGTGTTGAATATGACGCAGAGGTATTGAAATACTACGTACAAAATAAATCCCATATAGGATCATTAAAATAGTGGTAAGAATGCCAAGACCGACAGTAATAGAATGCAAGTTGGCTTCATATTCATCTAAGTAATCATCGGCATCATCTTGGAAGAGAATATAGAGCAAGCCATCACCAGAAGGGTGGTCGATGACAATAAAGTGCTTATCTTCTGTTCCTAATAGTTGTTCGTATAACCCGGTTTTTTTGTAGTCATTAAGCCAAAGTGGATGCTCTTTTTCACTCCAATAAGTAGAAAATTCGTCTTCATTAGGCAGTGGGGTATCTTTGCCTAATTCTGCGTATTTTTTGGTGTATTGGTTGGCTTCGGTATCTAACCAGTGATGTAGGCTAATGATTTCTAATTGATCTTCTGCGATATAAATAATCGCCCAAAATAGCCCGAACATCAAAAAGGTAAGGACGGCAAATGTCCAACGGATTTTTTTAAAAAAGCTCGGTTGATGTGAGCGATTATTTAAGTCGGTAGCCTTTTCCATGAATGGTCTCTAGTCTTGGTGTGTCAAAGCCTTTGTCAACGGCGTTTCGAATTGTATATAAATGACTTCTTAATGCATCGCTTGATGGAGATTCATCTCCCCAAATATGTTCAACAAGCTCGGTTTTACTGACAATATCAGGCGCTTTTTTCATTAATAATGCAATAATTTTTAGTTGAATTGGTGCTAATTTAATGAGTTTTTCTTGTCGGTATAGAGTGCCTGCTTTAATGTCCATTTCCATGTCTTCGAAAGTCAGTTTTCCAATATCGGTGCGTCGACCTCGTTTGGATAAAGCAAGCAAACGCATGTGTAACTCTTCCATTGCAAACGGTTTTACAAGGTAGTCATCTCCGCCTGCTTCAAAGGCATGAATTTTGTCTTCAAGGGTATCTTTGGCGGTTAAAAAGAGAATTGGAGTACTACAAGCGTGATCATTACGTAATGTCTCCACGGTACTTATACCATCTAATTTTGGCATCATGATGTCCATTATTATCACATCAAAGCTTTCTTTTTTTAGAATTTCAATCGCCGCAACACCGTGATAAGCGCAATCAATGTCTATGCCTACTAATTCTAAATAGTCAGCAATGGTCTCTGCTACATGATGGTTATCTTCAACAATTAAGACTTTCATTTTATCCCTTCACGAATCCTTCACACACTTCTCACTATAGTAGCGCTATAGAGTGTAATTAATGATAATTATTAGGTTAAAAAATGAAAAAAATCGCTATTTTGTTATTAGGATCTGCAATGTTATCGGGTTGTGGTAGTGAGGATGGTTCAAATAGTCAACCTTCTCATATGAAATCAAGTGTTGTTGAAGGTGTGATAGAGCATGTTGATGTCCCAAATAATGAAGTGACTTTGAATGGCAATGCATACAATATAACAAAAATTACTTTTTCAGACGCTCAAGAACTGCAATTAAGTGATATTCAACCAAATATGATGGTGAGGTTAACCACTCAAAGTGATGATCGTGTATCAAGTGTAAGTGCAGAGCTAACTTTAGAACCAACTATGGTTGGTGTTATTACCAATATTAATCATGTCTATGGTGATTTCAAAATTAATGGCGTAGCTCTTTCTGCTGATAAAGCACTGTTAACTGGAATCGATAATGGTGATTGGGTAATGATATCTTCATTACCGACAGCCAATGCGGGGTATCATGTTTTATCTATTGTGAAATTTGAGTCTGGTGATCATGGTTATGTTGAGATGGAAGGTATGTTAAATCACCTTGAAGCTCATCAGTTTATTCTAGGCTCAAATTTAATCGTAAATTACGAGAATGCTCAGATTGAAGACAATGCTCGATTAAGCAATGGCCAATGGGTAGAAGTTATGGGGACAATGGATGGGTCGGTATTCAACGCCCAAAGTATTGAAGTCGAAGAGTATAATGATTTAGACCAAAATACGGATATCGAAGGTGTTATCACTTGGGTTGAGAATGATAAATCGTCATTTGAACTCAACTATAAAGGTCGCTTCGTTGTTACTAATAATACGATATATGAAGATAATGGTAGCAAAGAGTTATTAGCTATTGGAAAACAAGTTGAAGTGACGGCAAAACAAGTTAATGGGAAAAATCAAGTAATTGAAATTGAATTTGAAGGGCTTGATGACGATTGGATCGGTTCTGACGAACTTGAACTCACTGGGATGATAGTATCAACTGACTTTGACGTAAGTGAATCAGATTCTTTTGTTATTAAAACACTACAGGGTAACAAAACGATATTTATTACTCAAAGAACAGAGTTTGATGACCACCTGACCCTGAATAACTTGTATGTAGGCATGCTTGTAGAGGTTGAAACGTATTTAGTTAATGGCCAATATATGGCGATTGAAATTGAGCAAGAGAGTGATAACGATTAATTCGTTGTTGTTTTAAAACCACTGATTAATCGTCAGTGGTTTTTTCTTAACTATCTACTTGGAACTATATAGAGCCGCAATTTGGTTGTGGAGTTGTGTAGTTAGGTAATCGCTTTATTTCAGCAGAAAGGTCATGAATTCGAGTACTGTGTGATGGATGAGTCGATAGCAATTCAGGTGGTTGATTTCCTCCTGAAGCTTTTGCCATGTTTTTCCAAAGATCAATACTTTGATTAGGATTAAACCCAGCTTTTGCCATTAAATCTATGCCCATAATATCAGCTTCTGACTCTTGTTCTCGGCCGTAAGGCAGCATTACGCCGTATTGAACCCCTAGCCCTAAAGCGCCCATGGTTAAATCATGATATTGAGAATATTCAGAGCCTTTTAAGGCAACACTTGATATTTGTAAGCCACTATTCACAATTTGGCTTCGAGACATACGTTCATTGCCATGGTGAGCAAGTACGTGAGCGACCTCGTGGCCAATCACCGTGGCTAATTGGTCGCTATTCTCAGCCACTTTTAATAGGCCGGTATAGACACCTATTTTTCCACCGGGAAGAGCAAAGGCATTGACTTGGTCGCTATCAAAAACAACGACTTCCCACTCTTTAAATGCGCTAGTTGTGCCAACTTGGCGAGTAATTGCACCAGCAATGCATTGAACGTAATTATTGATTTTTGTATTGGTGCTTATTTTTTCTTGCTGTTTTAATTGCTCAAAAGATTGAACGCCGAGCTGAGACATATCGGCATCTGAAAATAGGATTACTTGATTACGTCCTGTGGGTGAAGAGCTACAAGCACTGAGTAGGATAGATGCAAAGATTACGGGTGTGCTTTTTTTCATCGATAATGTCATTGTATATCCATATAGCGAATAAGTAATAGTGGGTATGGTATGCAGGTAGAGAGTTAATTTCAATAGCTTGAAAAATGAAGTTCTTAACTGTGTCGGTAGCATCGCTATGTTTTTAGTGTGTGGTGGCCTTGTTGGAGTATTAATCGGCTTTATGTTTTTTTGTTATAGTTATAAATGAGTTTTTATCACAAAATTAAAGCGTAATAAAAAACAGTCGATGTGTTAGGCATCGACTGTTGGTTTTTATGATAAGGCCTTAGTGTGGCATAAGATTAGTGTTTATGAGCTGTTTCATATAGCTCTGCGTCAACTTCTTCGCCTTTTTCTGGACGAGGAACAATCTCAAAGCTTTCGTCTGCATGAGTTAATGAGCCTGTCAGTTTTTGTAGGACTGATTTGTCACCTTTAATGCCTGCTTTTCCACTCTCTAATAATTCACTTAGTGTCGTTTTCTCTAGTAAAATTTGTGATACATCAGCTCGATTAATTAATAGTGTCGCATCAGCTTTCATCTCTTTATCAACTAAAATATTGTTTAAGTTACCGTTAGACATTTCTACAAAATAAGTCTCTTTGTTATCTGGTAATACTACGTTTAATGTAAATGGTGTATGCTGAGCTTTCATTGAATCCACTTGCACGGCTAGATAATCTAATAAATTTTCAACTGTCATGTTAGCTAATACATCTGGAGAGGCTGTTTTTGGTGTACCTGGTAATGTACCTACGCGTAATTCTTGAGCACCAGTAAGGTAAATGTTTCTCCAACCAGCCCCTTCTGATTGATAGCCTAGTTGCTCGTAAGTATCAGCCAGTAGTTTACGTGCATCGATGTTTTTAGGTTCAACTTGAATTACTTTGTTCAATACTGTTGCCACAAAACGGTATTCACCTTTAGCAAAATCCGTTGTTGCTTTTTTTACAATCACATCACTGCCACCCATGTATTCTACAAATTTTGCTGATTCAGGTTTTATTGGTAGTGGGTTTAAATTTGCAGGGTTCATGTCAAAATAACCTAAGTACATATTATAAACCGCACGAGCATTGTGAGAGTAAGTCCCGTGGTAGCCATTGGTGTGCCACGTCTTTTGGATACTTTCTGGCATTACGGTATATATTTCATCGCCCATGTCTTGTAAAACTACGCCGTCGCTTGCCAAGCGAAGTGTTTGGTTATGAGTGAAGCCATAAGCATCACGTTGCATTTTTAGGTAATCAGAGATTTCTTCTGTTCCCCAAACTGGCGCAGAGTGAGAGGCAAACAGTACGTCTGTTTTCGAACCCCAAGTTATTAGCATTTCATTGATTTTTTTAGACCATTTTAAACCATCACGAACTTTGGCACCACGGAGTGTATATAGATTATGCATACCTTGGTATGTTAATTCCCCCGTCCATAATGCGTTCATGCTTGGAATGTAAGTCACCATTTCTGATGCCGCTTCTGTACCAGAGGCATCCATAAATTGCATTTCTAAACCATCAATGTTCAGTGTTTCAATTTCTTCTTTATGGTTCAGTTCGTAATCTGGTAATACATAAGTAATAGCACCTTTTGATAGGCCTTTAGCTAACGCGGCATCAACAATTCCGTGCTCATGACGATTAAGAGTTGCACCGTATTGGTAAGCAGTACGACGAGACATGGCGTTGCCGGCTAATACGTTTTCATCAACAATTTCTTTGGTAATGAATTTTGAACCGTATACCTTCACATCAGGAAAGGCTTCTTTAATGGCTGCAGAGCCACCAAAGTGATCGGCATGTGAGTGAGAATAGATCATGGCAACAACAGGTAAATTACCACCTTCTGGAACATTTTCTTGGAAGAATTTTAATGATTGGCTCGCTGATTCACGTGTTAATAATACGTCATAGGCAATCCAACCATTATCACTACGAATGAAAGAGATTGAAGCTAAGTCAGTACCTCGTACTTGATATATTTTCCCTGGAACGACTTCATAAAGTCCTTCTGCCGCTTGGTTTAATACTGCCTGACGCCACAATGATGGGTTTACTGAATCTGGTGCATTATCTGCATTAGCTATAGAAGGGTCGATAAAGTCAAAGCTGTTACGGATAATATCCCCCGTCTTTTTATCGAAGGAAGCTATCAGACCTTTGTTATTATTTTCAAAAGCACGAGTATCAGAAAAATTTAATGTTTTAGCGAAAGCGTCATTTTTTTCAATGGTTGTTTTAGTTGCTGGTTTACCGCCTTGCTTACCTATTTCACTAAAGTGTTCGTGGTCGTGCTCTGCTGCGATTGCACCTAAAGATATTGAAGAGATAACAACGGCTAAAATAGTCTTTTTCATAAATCCACCTGTTTAAGTAAATTAGATCTGAATAGTAAAGTTGTATGAGACATTAAATTAATGCTTTGCCTCAGTGCTGAAACCAATATTAGTGATCTCTATTCATTTTAAAAATAGAGGAAAAGATATACTTATTATTTATAATATAAATGTATTGGGTGATTTAATGAGTAGCAAACAGAGAGGAATGAATAATGCCAAAGCAAAAAGATTTTGATATGAACTTATTACGAGTTTTTGTTTCAGTATGCCAAACAGGTTCATTTACCAAAGCTGCCGAAGAACTCGATTTAACTCAATCATCTGTGAGTAATGCCATTCGTCGTTTAAAAGCGTCTTTAGGTAGTGAGCTGTTTGTTCGTTCTGGTCGTGGCATTGAGATGACAAACTATGGAGAGAATTTGTTTAAGCAAGTAGAGCCTTCTGTTATGGCATTAGCTTGCGTCGTCGATGAAGGGGAGGTTTTTGATCCTAATATATCAAAGCGCTCATTTTCAATTTATGCATTAGAGTCCGTTTTACCAAAGCTACAGATCCGATTAAAAGCATTGCTTAAAGGAAGCGGTATAACGGTTACATTAAAAGAGTTACCAAGTAATGAAGAAGAGATCCTTGATGCTCTGATGCTAGAGAAAGTGGATTTAGTATTAGACGTGATGAAACCAAGACAATCATCATTGAGAAGTCTGGTGGTGTCAGAAGATAAAATCTGTTGTATTGCGCGATGTGATCATCCAAGAATAATGGGAAGTATTACTAGAGATATGTTTTTTGAAGAGCAGCATGCATTTTTAAATATCCGTCGTTTTAAACAAACCATAACAGATTACTTAGCTGAAGAGGTGCTGCCAAATCGTAAAATGGGCAGTGAGCATACCTCTATGATGGGAATGATGGCGTGTGTTGCACAATCGGATTTTATTGGTATTAATTCGATACGTTTGATCTCTCAATATAAAGAGAGTTTTGGTTTACAATTATTGGATGTTCCTTTTCCTGTACGATCAACCAAAATACATATGCTTTGGCCAACTAAGTTTGAAAACAATAAAGCAAACCAATGGCTGCGACAATTAATTATCGCAGCCGAAAAGAATTAAGGGCTAAGGAACAAGCCATGCTGTTTTTTTAGATTTAGAAAGTAACCAACTTAAGCCAAGTGCGCCAGCACCACTAAGGACAACCCAAACAGGGATAACCCACATAGGGTTTTGTCCTTCGTACCATTCATAATTTTTCATTGGCCACAAGAATAGAGGATGGAGTAAGTAAATTCCTAAGCTGTAGGTACTGATAAATCCAACAATGGTTCGGGATTTATCAGACAGTGATTCTCCATAATAACGACAAACAAAAAACAGCATTCCAGCTGCAGCAACAGTATTAATAGTTTTGTAAGATAACCATCTGCCTACGGTATATTCTCCCAGTAATACACTTTGGGTTATCACCATATAAACAGTTGTTGCTAATGCAGTGATACCAATAAACAGTGCGATGATGGTGTTTGTTTTAGTTAATGAAACTCGTTTGTATAGTGCATAACCTAATAGTAAGTAACCACTATACAGCCAGATCTCAGTACTCCAGAATCCTTCAAATTTGACAAGAAAGAAACAGGTAGTGAGTAGCCATACTCCAATAACAGAGAAGAGAGCGGTGTTATCCATCTTTTGAACCATGACTCTAAAGAAAGGGATCACAATATATAAGGGAAGAAAGTAATAAAAGAACCCTAAATGGTAATAGGTGTATTCAAAAGGTAGGTCGATAAGTACCATTTTTGCTGATTCAAAATCATAACCCTGCGCGGTTAATCCTGAAAATAATGCATAAAATACCGACCAGAAAAGAAAAGGAACAAGTACTTTCCCGAGTCGTTTTTTTACATAATAAGGCGCATCAAACTCTCGTTTATCACTGAGCATTAATGCCCCTGTGATCATAATAAACACCGGAACTGCCCAGCGACTTAAGCTGTTTATCGATACCGCTGTTACCCACTGGTCAAAAGGAATTGAATTCAACTCATGTCGGTAGGGAGCTAATACGTGAATCGCGACGACTGCAACTGCAGCGATGCATCTCAGTAAATCAAAAAAGAAAATTCTTCCCATAATATGCACAGTGCTCCAAGATTTGCGTAATAAGTGATAACCAACAACCAATTTATAGTTATTTGTTATATATAAAAGCGGTTGCATTTGATATATAAGTTATTTTTTTATAAAAAATAACCAGCTATCATAAATCAACTAAAATTAAAGTAGAAAAATCATGTATTATTTATATGTATTATTAACATATAAAGGATTAAGTATGAAAGCGATAGTAGGGTTAATTTTATCATGCTCTGTGGTTTCTGTTGCTAGTCAAGCAGCAGAAGAGATTTCTGTCACGCCATATATTGTTGGTGGGGTTAGTGCAAATGTTGCTAATTACCCTTATATGGCCTCATTAATGTTTGAATATAAAACTCAACCTGGTGTTGTTTATCCATTTTGTGGTGGATCTGTTCTTGATGAGCGACATATTTTAACCGCAGCGCATTGTGTATATGATACTTCACCTTCTCAAGTTGCCAATATGAAAGTGGCGATCGAAGTTAATGATGGACAGGGTATGGCCGCAGCTCAAAAAGTAGCTGTAAAAAAGATTTATTATCCAGATAACTATAATAACTCTACCCTAATTAATGATGTAGCTGTCTTAGAATTGTCAGAATCACTACCTAATTATACTTATAAACACGCAGTTAAATTAGGAGATACGTCAGATCAAGACTATAGGATGCCAATGACGGAATTTACAGCTGTTGGTTATGGTCGTTTTAGTACAAGCAATGATAACAATGGTGAGAATAAAAGTGTTGAGTTTAGAGAAACTCAAGTTACTTATGTTAACCCAACAGATTGTAATTTTTGGGCTAATTATACGACATCGAATAAGCAAGTATGTGCAACGGGACGCTCGTTTGATAATAGTAATTTAGTGACAGCAACTTGTCAGGGGGACTCTGGTGGTCCGCTAATCTGGAATGGTTCCCAAATTGGAATCGTGAGTTTTGGTCCATTGATTTGTGGGGATGGCAGATTAAATAGCCAATCGGTCTTTACAGACGTAAGCCAGTATAAAGATTGGATTAGAAAAGCACAAAAAGGAGAGTTGTCTTCGGTCATTACCGTTACAGAAGATAGCTATAGTGAAAGCTCTGGAGGTTCAATTCCTCTAGGTATGATTTTTGTTCTTTCAATATTTGGATTTTACCGTAAGTATCATTAATTTATGTGAGTTAATGTAAAAAAGGGCATAACGTAATGTTATGCCCTTTTTCTTTCTTAAGTACTAAATAGCTTTAGGTATAGCTTAAGACTAAGCTATTCCAAGCTTTCTTTTGTTGCTCAAATTGCAGTTTTATCTGTTTATGTTGAACACGTAAAATAGCCAATTCATATTTCTTCGATAACGAATTTTTCTTATTATCAAGGAGCTGTTTTTTTGAATCGTAATACTCTGACATGCGTTCAATTAGCGCATCATACTCAGCTTCTAAATGTTCTTTTACGATGTGATAATTGTGTAATGTAGCAATTTTATCTTCCGCTTTTTTTCGCAGCATAAGCGCTTTAGCTTTCTCTATTTTAGCTTGAGGGCTAACTCGTAATTTAGTTGTTAAACCAAACCATGAGCAGCTTTTAATAAACCACTTTGTAGGATCATATTGCCACCAGTAAATACCATTACGGTAATCATTTTCAAAAATGTGGTGGTAATTATGGTACCCCTCACCAAAGGTAAATACAGCTAAAATGCCATTATCACGAGCGGTGTTTTTTTCAGTATAAGGCTGAGAACCCCAAATATGAGCAAGTGAGTTGATAAAGAAAGTCGTATGGTGACTTAATACTAAACGTACGGCACCGACCATAAGTAACATTCCGATAATGTCCCCGTAGATAACGCCAAGAAGCACTGGAATACCAATATTCATAAGAAGAGCAAGTGGTACATAGTGATTATGTTGCCACATAACTACATTGTCTTTTTGAAGGTCGCGGCAATTGCTATATTCATTACAGGCAGAGGATTGGTAGTGACGTAACATCCAACCAATATGAGAATACCAAAAGCCACGCTTTGCAGAGTATGGGTCTTTATCATTATTATCGACATGGCGATGGTGTACTCGATGATCGGAAGACCAATGTAATGCACTATTTTGTAAAGCGAAAGCGCCACCTAAAGCAAAAATAAAGCGTAAAGCAGGATGGGCGTTATAAGCCTTGTGCGACCAGAGACGATGGTAACCAGCTGTAATAGATAGATTACAAAAACTGAAAGCAAGAAGCAGCCATATCCAATGCTCAGCTCCTAAACCATGGTAATAGGCATAAAGAGGAGTCGCGACTAAAGCAAGTAATAGGCTTGAGGTAAATATAAATACATTTAACCAAATGATTGGTGGTTTTGATCCTTGATGCATAATAAACATTCCATTTAGGCGTACAGTTGTGCGCTAGAATAAGTTGTGTCGATATTTTAGTCAAGAAAAGGTGAAAGTAAATTTGTAACAAATGTGATGAAATGAGAAGGATCTTATAGATTATAGTAGTGTAATTACAACTGCTGCGGCTTTATGGGTAATAATGAACTGATAATTATAGGGGGCTAGGATATAGCATAATAGTGTTGCTATTAAAGATGAGAAGAGTTATTTGAAGAAGTTAAAATAGATTTGATATAATGTCAGGCATATACAATTGAGATAAAAGTAGAACAACGATGAAACTTAGTTTTTCAGAAGGCGACATTATAACTAATCAATATGAATTAGTCGTACGGCTTAAGAATACATCTAAAACAATGTTGCAAGCAGAGGTAGATGGGTTAACTCTTATTGGGGGCGCAAATGTGCTCAGTGCTGTAGGTAGTGGGCTTAAATGGTCGATTAAACTTGATAATGCAGAGCAATTGGAGTTACTTTCAAAAGAGATAGGGGTTGCGATTGAGTTTTACTAATCGTAACCTATATATCTACCAATGCTCCTAATTAGGCAGAACAATTTGATCTTTACCTTGTTGTTTTGCCTGATACATATTGCTGTCTGCAGTTTGAATTAATACTTCTAAATTGCACTGTTTTGCTTGGCATAGACTGATACCAATACTGACAGTGACTGTATGCTCTTTATTTGAAAACTTATACGGTTCTTGTTTACAAGTATGTAAAATCTGTTCGGCAATCTCATTTGTTTGTTCAAGGTTTTTATCTGGAAGGAAAATAATAAATTCTTCACCTCCCCACCGTCCAACAAAGCCTTGATTATCGATGATAGATTTACATTGCAGCGCGAAGCGTTTAATGACTTCATCCCCAGCAGAATGACCAAATTGATCATTAATACACTTAAAATTATCAATATCGATTAGGAGACAAGTTTGAGAAGGACAAGTATTCTTACTTGTTTGTTGATTTAATTTTTCGGTTATTGCACGACGGTTTAGTAACCCGGTTAAATCATCATGAGAGGCTTGGTATTTTATTTGTTGTTCTAGTTGATATTTTTCAGTGACATCAATTACTGAGCTTTGAACGGCAGGTTTATCATCCCAGATTATTGCGCTTTCATAGATCTGAAAATAACGATGTTTACCATCGAGTCGAATATTTTCTACAATATTATTTATTGTTTTGTTTTCTTCTGAGATTAACTCTTGATAGATTGCTTTCGCATTATTTCGATTTGATTCAGGAATAAGACACTCTAAGGATGGCATGCTCATTACTTGAGCAACGGATTTAGCTCCAATTGCGCGAACATATGAAGGGTTTACCATTAATGGAACAAAATTACGGTGTACTATGATCCCTTGAAGTGAATTCCAGATAAGATCTTTGTATTTTTGTTCTTGCTCTAAGATACGCTGATTGGTTTGGTCTATCATTGACATATCGATCACGGTAATTTGAAGAGCTAGTTCACCTTCCCAGTCAATGACATGATCAACCGTTAAGACTGAGAATATTTGGCCTTGTTTATTTTGATTTACATAAGAGCGTACTTTAGGCTGTTCTTTACCTGAAATAACATCATGGTAAGCTTGCTGAGCAGTATTATGAAATTTAGGATCAATGATTTCAAATAGAGAACTAAGATTCATTACTTCATCAGTAGATTTGAAGCCAAACATTTGAGCATATTTTTCATCTACATAAAGAGGGAGAAAATTACGATGGATTACCACACCATAGGTGGAGTCGATATGGATGGCTTTCATTACGTATCCTAGCTCATATATATGTATAGCTCCATGTTATACTTTCGTTAAAGATAAATAAACCCACATGATAGAAATAAACAGTGAATCGCATTATTTTTCCTTCCATTTTCGGTAAGATCTTTCTGTACGATTTTATGCTTGTTATGATTAATGCATTATATATGATAGCCAGTTTATGGTGAGAGGTAAGAGTGACAAAGGGGACAACGAATAAAGCGATGATGACTAAGCAGAAAATTATAGATACTGCTTTTGATATCACTATTAAGAATGGCTTTGATACAGCTACATTTACATATATAGCAAAAACGGCGGGTATCTCTAAATCAGGTATTAATGCTCATTTTGACAGAAAATCGGATATTGCTGCAGAATTAGCTCCTATTTATGAGAGTATAATTAAAGAGCCTCTGAGGTTTGGTTCACCTGAAGAGTTCTATGAGTCTTGGATACATGCTTTTGAGAGTAATGATAAATTTAGATCAGCAGTATTAACTGCAGGACCAATCATTCCAAAATTGGATGGTGTTAAAGGATTGTTTGATATCATTAAGGGTAATGAAGAAGAAATTCAAAAGTGTGTTTATATGTGTATTGGCTATTCAGTTATTCACTCATCGTAGGCGAGCAGTATTGGTTACGCCAGTCAGTTAGTCTGACTGGCGTTCTTGTTAATTTGAAATAAAATATAAATGTTCTTGGGTTTTTGGATTGCATTTAATATCGCAATACTTGTCTTTCATTTTTAATATTTCATCTATAGACCTAATGAATGCATCAACGACTTTAGGATCAAAATGAACACCTGATTCTGATTTAATAAGATCGATGGCTTTCTTATCACTCCATGCATTTTTATAGGGTCTTTTTGTTGTTAGCGCATCGTACACGTCTGCAATAGCGATAATCCTTGCTGAAAGTGGTATATCTTCTTTGGCTAGGTTATATGGGTATCCTGATCCATCCCATTTTTCATGATGAGCGATAGATATCTCTTTGGCCATAATTAGTAAGGGGTCGCTGTGATCACCAATTATTTTTGCTCCGAATATTGGGTGTTCTTTCATTATTATCCATTCCGACTCAGTCAGCTTACCTGGTTTATGCAATATTTTGTCTGGAATACCAATCTTACCGATATCGTGCATAGGGGCTGCAGTAAATAAGTCCTTACACCATATATCAGTACATCCGTAGTTTTTGGCAACTATCTTTGCGTAATGGCTCATTCTGATGACGTGCATACCAGTATCGTTATCTTTAAATTCAGCGGCATTACCGAGTCTTTCTATCAGGCTTCTGTTGAGCTCTGATTGTTTGTTCGTTACCTTTCTAACTATTATTAAAGTGAAACCTATACACAGAATGACAAAAATACTCATTCCTGAAGTAATGAGTATTAAGGCTTCTTTGAAGTCATTATGTTCCGTAAGAGCTTCATCTACATTAATCTTTGCTATGAAGTTAGCTTTGAATGCATTTTGCCAACTGGTTACTGCAAATACTTCATTTCCTAAGTAATCAGTAGTTATCTCCATTTTACCTACATCGCCATTATTTGGAGGGCTAGTGAACGTGATTATGCCGCTCTTTTTATTACCGAGACAATTTCCACTTTTACATCGCGATATAATTACGCCATCATGATCAACTGCAATCATTTCACCGGTTTTCTGAAAGTATTTTTTGTAGCTATCGGGAAAGAACAATTCATCAGTGATTATTTCACTAATGATTACGCCATAAATTTCATCGGTTTTGCCATTTACTATTGGTGTAGAGAAGAATAGATTCCCTTTGTATCCTTGATCTGCATGATCAAAATATGCACCAATAGAGAATATTGAAGATCGGCCTTTAAGTGCATTCAAAAAATGTGGATAAACATCTTCGTTGAATTCTCTATATCCGATATTTTTACCATAACTCGCTAATTTTGCTCCTTTTGTTGTGAGGATAGCAAAAGCATTGGTTTTTCCTACATGAAGAGTTTCGTATTTTTTGAATACCTCAATAAGTCTATTTTTTGTCTTTAATACCTCCTCAGTAATTGGATTATTTCTAGTTATGATAAGGCTTTCAAATATATCGATAAACTCGGGGGTTGATGTGATATAAGCATGTGTTATTTTCATTATGTTTAGTTTCTCTTTAACATCGTCCTTGTAGCTGTGGATCACCTTGATCAAGTCGCTTTCTGTCCTATTAAGTGCGTATCTCTCACTAGACTCAATGAGCAGAAAGCATACGAATATGGCAATTAAAATGAAAGATGCTATCGATAATAAAAAGGAGTAGAGAAATTTGTTTGAATTGATCCTGAGGTTAGATAGTTTTGAGTCTGCTATTTTTGATGCAATGCTGAAACTTACCCACAGCAGTAGGATCACTAAAATAAAAATGGTGCCGTAGTACCATATGTTGAATCTATCTTTATTGTTAAACACTTCATCGTTCATAAATACATAGATAGAACCAACTACAAGCCCGTCATAAACGATATTTGATTCACCATGCTCTGAGTAGGATTCAAGATTATCATTGGTACCTGAGTCAAATGTGCCTCCAATATGATTTCTTGAATAAGTAAGAAAGTTCTTTCCACTAACCGCATCTTTTATGATAAGTCTGTTTATTGAATGCTCATGTTGAATAATTGATTTTATTGTTTTTTTTAGGTTTTTTTCATCAAGGTTATAGAGGTGGTACGCGATTAGGTCTGAAATTTTCACAGCAGTTAATTCTGCAGTGGTTTGTTTAATTTCTGGACTTTTAACGTCTTGCTTCACGGTAAGGAAAATTAAATAAGCGATCAAAATGATTGAAAGGATAGCGACTTGATATGTACTCTTTATTGTTGTCATAGATCTTCTCCATATTTTTGATATTTATTAAAGAGATCTTCAATGTAGCCATCGTCTACTAATTGCTGAATAGTTTGATTAATTTTTGGCAATAGATTTGCATTTTTCTTGGTTAGTCTAAGCGTAAGATCAAATTGTTTGATTGTTGGTGTTATCCCTATCACATCTCTATTGATATTTGCTGAGTTGGTAATATCTAAAGGCATAAGCATATAGTCACATCTACCCATATCTACCATTTTTGCTGAGTTTACTTCTGTGGTGATATCTTTGTCGATATTGCTTATATTCACATCGTGAAAGCCAAGTACTGAGCATGATGTTAGGTGACTAAAGTCGCTTTCTTTACTTGGTGGTATATCAAAAAGAGATTTTCGATATATGATAACTTCGGACGATTTAAATAATGGAATACTATATATGCTGTTTTTTATTTCTAGTTCTTCAGTTCTCCACTCTTTTGCGATGCCAGGTTCTACATCCACCTTTTGGTATTTCATTAGGTGTCTAACTCGTAATTGTGGAAAAAATTTGAATTTAAATTCTATGTCGTTCATTTCTCCAATCTGGTTTAATAATTCAATATAGACCCCATTTTCAGGAGACCCACGTTGTGGTTGGATGAAATATGGGTAACGGTCTTCGTTTATTAATGCGACATCAAGAACAACTCTTTCTCTTGCTATGGTTATTGATGACATGATAAGGGAAATGGCTAGCACCATTGCATTTATTCTCGATTTCACTATGTAAGCCTTTCTCTTTTTATTTTTATGGGTTGAAAATTTATGTTTCACTCTGTATCCCAATCAATTGAAATACTAGGTTTTATTTCTATAAATATTAATCAATGTAGTTGAATTCCTGGTATATCTAATTTGCATTCCATCCCTTAATTAAAATTTTCTATTTAACGTTCTCTTGCTATTTATTTCTCCATTGACGGTGATTTATTACAATATAAAAAATAAATTTGACGGATAGTAAATTAGAGGTTTATTATTCTCACCAACAAAAGGTCGGCGTCCTTTTTTATTGTAACACCTTATCACCGGTGATGGGAACATTGAATGGGAAATGAAGTGTAGAACGACACTAATTCATAGCCTAGTAGTATGTGGAGTCGCAGTATACATTGGTTATATATCGAACAATCAAAATAATAACATAGGAAATTAAATGGATAGCATCATTACAACCTTGCTTGATGGCAGTACTAATCGTTACTTGTATAGCTCTTACGGAACGGTTCGTATTGTAAATAGCGGAAAAAATATCGAGATTCATATGTATAAAGCGCTTGGTGCAAAGCAAACAGTAATACTAAATATTGGTAAGGAAGCGATAATTACGACTGGGATTATTAATCATTTATTGATTAACGCTAAATCTGACTCTAGTGGTGATTTTAGACTTGTTCACCAAGCGTTAAGTGAGATTGTGAATTATTAGATAATAAATGTTTAAACTGACATTAAAAATTAAACGTAGCAATGTACAGATACAGTAAGAGGATAGTGTGAAAAATAAAGGTTTTACATTAATAGAACTAGTGGTTGTTATTGTTATGCTTGGTGTTTTATCAGTAATTGCAGCACCTCATTTTCTTAACCTACAAGACGATGCTAAAACATCGGTAATTAAAGGAATTAAAAGCTCAATAGATAGCGCACTGAACATTGCTTATGGAAAGCTGGCAATTGAAGGGTTAGAGAGCGAGGCTCTTCTATTACCAGGAGAAGTGCCAATTGATGGATGCGGACAGTGTTTATTTTCTTATGGATATCCTAAACGAGATTTTGACACATTTTATGCACTAGTTAATGGAGTTGGGGAAGGGGAAGATATCCAGTTAGCTTATACGATAGAGGCAACATCAGCTCCTACATTATTTTTTACATTTTCTGATAATATCATCGATGATTCTGGGTTTCCGACAATAAAAAATGATTCATGTTATGTGAAATATGAAGCGGTCGTAGTGAATGCTGGTGATGATGAGAAATCAAGTGATTATGTATTAACTGTCAAAAAATGCTAAAAAAGTAAGCACATAAAAACCAGACTTTTAATTATATATTTGTCTGGTTTTTTAAGATAAAACCCCGCGATAAAATTCATATACATTGGTTTGAGTATGTTTTCTCTTCTTGGCATCATACATGGCTAGGTCAGCCGCAGCGATTAAATTTTTTGAGGAATTAATCTCACTATTATTAATAGCGATGCCAGAAGAACATCCAACGGTAATTATTTTTTCTTCGATTTTCATTGGCTCACTTATCATAGTCATAATACGTACTAAAGCAGACACAATGTCAGATTCGTTTGTACAGCCATCAAGTATTAAACCAAATTCATCACCACCTAATCTAGCAAATGTATCGCCTTTTTTAATTGCTTTTGGAATTCGGCTCGCAATGATTTTAAGGAGTTGATCACCTGCATCATGGCCCAAGGTATCGTTAACCTCTTTGAACCCATTCAGATCAATAAAGCAAAAAGCGATGTTATTACCACGAGCAATCTTTGTTTTTAATACGCTCATACAATACTTTCGATTTTTAAGACCAGTTAGGTAATCAGTTTCTAAAATTTTAGATTTAGCTCTCAGACTTTTAGACATATAGGTAAGAGCTGGCATAGTAATAGTCGCAGCAATAAGAGCGATATAGATGTAGTAGAGAAGGTCTTGCCTATCATCCTTAATTTTATTTACAAACTCAGTCAAATCATATCCTTTAAATTCATAAAGTACCATGTCATCGTACGTGTCTTTAATTTTTCGTACTGTTACTAAAGTTGAAGGAAGATTACTTTCCCAGTTATCATTGGATAAAAGTAGCTCGTAATTATTATCAAGATTAATTATATGTCCATCAAGGTATCTATTTACGTAGCCTTGTATATTTTTGAAGACATTTGTGTCAGTGGCTAAAAACTCATAATTTACAATCAGATAATCAATTCTATCTAAGATTTTTTGTTGTGAACTGTGACCGTTATGTATAGCGCTCATAATTTCTAACTCTAAGAGTTGAACTTCACGACCAAAGCGCCAAGAGGCCCAATAAGATGCTTTTATTAGTTCGATATATTTAACGGTTTCACGATCATACTCTGCGTGGTCTTGTTTTATTTTATTAACGGTAAGAAAGACGACTATTAATAAAACTAAAAAAGCAATTATCCATTTTATTTTATCGTAAAGTAATATTTTCATTGTTCTACTCATAAACTGTAATTTCAGTAGCGAACCAAACCAAGTGATAGCTTAATGAAAGCTCTGACATTTCTTCTTCACTAAGTTTGCTTAAATCACTAATTATTAGTATAGGGCCTTTTTTTCTTATTGATATGTCACGGCCATTAGCCTGGTAAGCTAAAAAAAATGCTTCTTTTTCTAATGAGTCACCAGTTATTTTTGCTTTATAACCGTTAGCAGCACTTACTTCTATATAATTAATCTTCGAAATTATTTCTTGGTTATTAAGTAAATCATAGAGGTAAACACCATTATATTTAATGAGTTTACGTTCCCAAGGGAGTGGTGTTGTAAGCATTGTTGGGGCGATGTTTTTAAGTTCTTTCATCGTATAAGAATAGCTTGCATCTCTAGATGGAAAGTTAACTTTCATCGCTGCTTTAGCATCGGTACTCGCAAAAGAAAGCGATTGAAAACTAGATATTACTAGGATTAGTAGGGTTTTTATAATATTAATGGGCGGCGTCCTTTTTCTGTTTGTGAAAATGATATTTTTCTCTTGTGAATATTGATTATAACGCAGTTCTAATCAATATTTAAGCTCGTAGTTATTTTTTATAAAGCTGAATTACTGCAGAATAGTGACTTACTTAAATTCGAAAGAGTATGAAATACATATCTAACAGATACAAAAAAGCCTCGTCATTTCTGACAAGGCTTCGTTGTATTGGCGGAGCGGACGGGACTCGAACCCGCGACCCCCGGCGTGACAGGCCGGTATTCTAACCAACTGAACTACCGCTCCAATTTTTAAAACCCAGACTCTATCTGAATTTTCAAAAGTGGTGGAGGGATAGGGATTTGAACCCTAGAACCGCTATTAACGGTTGCCGGTTTTCAAGACCGGTGCTTTCGACCACTCAGCCATCCCTCCAGTGCGGTGAATAATAGTCAGCTTTGATTTTTATGTAAAGCCTTTTTTGAAAAAAAGCACTTAACTGTATAAAAAGTAAACGTTATTCTGCGTTTTTCTCTACATCGACTAAATAATCACCTTCTAACCAGTTACGACCAATTAAAAGTTTGTAATCTAATTTACTTCTATCACGTAGATTTACTGCTATTTTCTTATCTTTACCATCAAATTCTAAATGCATTCGAACGGCATAACGATGCTCAACACCTTGAGCATTTCGGATTTTACTCACCTTAATAATACGGCCTGTATGTTCAGAGGCTTCATTATTTTCGTTGTAAGTTGTGAACTTTACGGTATCACCTAAATGATCGCGCATATTATCACTTTCTTCCTTTTGCCCAACAATTTCAATGTTAGTGGCATGGATAGAAGTAGTCGCTGCACCAGTATCGATACGAGCTTGGTAATCAGAGTTTAGCTCTTTAATATGAATAGTTTCAATTTGGCCAACAATTGTTTTGTTTGAGCATATTTCATCAGCAAAACTTGATGTAGAAAGAATTAGTAAGCATAGAGTGAGAATACATTTTTTCATGAATGCCTTTTATTATAATTTGATGAGATGAGAGATCGTTGTAAACAATAGACGTTTTAATCAAAGGTGAGTTCAGTGATATGTAAAGAATAGGACAGATTTATGTAAAAAGTACAATAATACAGCGGTATCCCCTTGGGTTACCGCTGATATGTTAGTTTTAAGCGTTTTGAGATCTGTTTTTCATAATAGAACCAATGATCGCTAATGTAATAATACCGATAATGGTTAATAGTGAAATAATAGTAGGAACTTCATAAGCAGTACCGACTAAGAACATCTTAATACCGATGAAACTTAGGATAAATGCTAATGCTGGTTGCAAGTAACAGAACTTATCTAACATGCCTTGAAGAACAAAATACAAAGAACGTAAACCCAATAATGCAAATACATTCGCTGCAAACACTAAGAAAGGTTCTTGAGTGATAGCAAAAATTGCAGGGATTGAGTCTAACGCAAACATAATGTCAGTAAACATAATAACAATTACAACCAGCATTAATGGTGTTGCTATCGTTTTTCCGTTTATTTTTGTAAGTAACTTATGGCCATCGTACTTGTCATCAAATGGAATGTATTTTTTCGCAAACATTACCAATTTTGATGATGAGAAATCACTGTTATCTTCAGTATTCGCAAACCACAGTTTTACACCCGTAATGATTAAGAACACGGCGAAAATGTATAATATCCAGTGGTACTGAGCGAGTAAACCAGCGCCTACAAAAATCATAACTGCACGTAATGCAAGTGCACCAATGATGCCCCACAATAGAATTCGTGGTCTGCTTGATTCAGGAACAGCAAATTGACTAAAGATTAATGCAAAGACGAATAGATTATCTACGCTAAGCATCTTTTCAAGTAAGTAACCCGTAATGAAGGCGATACTAGCGTCTTTCGCTGAATAGCTGCTTTCTGGTGCCATTAATGGCCAGTAAACATAAAGAGCTGCACAGAAAATAAAAGCGAGTACGAACCAGAAAAGTGACCACACTAAGGCTTTTTTTAAGCTAGGTGCTTCTTTTCTTGTTTGAAACATATCTAGAGCGAACAGAGCGAGAACAACGAAACCAAAGAGTTCCCAAGTTAACGGTGACATAATAATTCCTTACAAGTAGGTGAAAGGAGTCCCGCTAAAATGAGTGAGTAAACCTTCCACCATAAACAATAAAATTAACGTTATGGTATTTGGTCTTGTCAAAGTGATTGGCATTCATTTGCCCACTTACAGATACCGGAAGTCAGATACATGATTAGTACTTACTTCGGGATGACGATATCTGAACAAGATTAAGTATTAAACCTTGTGACTACTCCCCAAGATCTGGATAGTAATCCTGAATCTTGAATTATTCAAATAAAAAATAACGGATATTAAATTATTTTATAAAGAACTTGGTAATCACTTGAGATTTTTGAAGATGGGTCACAAAGAAAGTTCTCATGTTTTTAACTAAAAGGCCGATAATAGAGGTGATATTAAAAATCTAGAATAATGGTGTAGCATGAATTGGATTCAAATCGCTGTCGTTGGGCTTGTTGTTTTGCTCGTGTTGGTGTGTATAAATTTCTTTTTTGCGAATGGCAAACAAAAGAAAATCGAAAAACAAAAAGAAAGAGACGAAAGTTCTTATCGTAGAGCATTAGCAGAAGCGCGGGCTGCTGAACGTCAAGAGAGAGTTTACAAAGCTCAAACTGGACATGTATCAACTCAATTATTTTTAGCAAAAGAAGCTGAAATTAATAATTTTGAAGAAGCCTTACATTGGTATGAAATGGCTGCAAAATTAGATAACAATATTGCAATACGATCAATGATCAGGTTATGTGATAGTCGACGTGAAGAACCAGAGTTACGAGAAAAATCGTTATTTTGGAGTAAAGTTGCAGCGGCGCAAGAAGGTGGGCCAGAAGACAAACTATCTTTAGGTATTGCTTTTTTACAAGGGAATGGTATTGAAGCGAATATTGAAAAAGGGATTAATTTAATTACAGAAGCTGCTGAACTTGATCACGTTCCTGCTCAATTATTTATTGCAGATTGGTATGTTGCTGAATCTAACCCTCAACCTAATGCTAAATTAGCGGCGGAATGGAATCTACGAGCAGCAACGCTTGATAATGTTGAAGCTCAAATACGAATTGGTAAACAATATGCCGAGGGACGAGGTGTCTCTGTTGACCCTAAAAAAGCAACGTACTGGTTAGAAGTAGCAGCTGAAACTGGTGATGCAAAAGCGCAGTATTTTGCAGGTGAAATGGGAGCAGATACCAATGAAAAAGGTAACTCTATTGCTTATATCTGGTTATGGATTGCCGCTAAAAATGGTATAGAGGCAGCTATTCATCGTCGAGACCATGTTGGTCATCTTGTTGGTGTTGATGCGGTTATCGGATTACAAGGTATGGCTAAACCTTTATATGAAAAAATGATGAAAGGGAAACTAAAAAAGCACGCTATCATTAAATCACTTGATAAACTGTATCAACGTGAAAGTTACTTCCCTAGTGATAATGAATTTCTTGTTGGTGAGGAAAAAAGTAAAGTTGATGAGACTGACAAGACAGAAACAAATACGACAAAAGAAGTAAAGCCTGGTAGTGAAAAAAAAGATGAAGAAAAAGACAAGGTAGATTTTAGTCAAACTAAAATGGACAGTGGCTCTAAATTTTAGCCCTTTTCTTTATTTATATTAAAGGGGTTTAATTTATATAAAGGAGCACAATTTTGTGCTCCTTTTTTATTTACAGATTTACTTCAAAAAGGATGGGGCAATGATCAGAAAGTTGATATTTTTTCACATCAGTCTGATTAAAAGGTTGCTGACTGATGGTAAATATATTTTCTGAGATATTAGTTAGACCATGGTCAATCAATCGAGTGAAAGTCGTATATTTAGGCCAACCCCGCTTCCATTGCTTAACGGTGCAGCTTCCTTTTGTCTCTTTAGTTAATAGCTTTGGTGTATTTGTTGTTTTCTCTTCTAATTGTTTCCATAGCCAACTTCTAGGATGTGCAAGCGTATGATTAAAGTCACCTAGAATCATATAAATTTCATTATTTTCTTCTCTTATATTTATCCACTCAGTTAGTTCATTTGTTTGCTGCTCTAGCGTAGAACATGCGTAATTATTTTTTTGTTGTCCCAAGCATCCAGATTTTAAATGCACAGAAAGAAGATGGACTGGCTGCTCATTAACCGTGGTAATCACATAAGTTGCATAGCGCAATTTACTGCTTTTTTTGTTAGGTAAAAGTGAAAAATCATTAGGGTCTATAGTAGAAATAGAGTCGTGAATCGCAAATCCAGTGTATTGATTAATGTCATCAAATTGCTTTTTTGGGTTAGAAGTTCTATCTGAGATAAATATCTGATAATCAGCCCCAACTATTTTTTGTATTGCTTCTATAGAGTCAACCTCTTGAAAAGCTAAAATTTGGCTATTAGATTGAGAAAAATAGTTATTTAGCTGTGAGAAATCTTGTTCACTTCTTTCTGACGAAGCAAATTTTTCAGAAGGATTAAGAGTTAACCATTCTAAATTCCAGGTTGATAAAGTGACAGCTTGGCTAGTAAATGAGCTAAATAAAAGAATAAAAAAGCATAGTGAATAGGTAATTCGTTGATTCATAAGTCCTCCAGAAATCGCAAGCATTTTAATGAAATTTTTATTATATAGCACCCAAAAAAGTGTTTCATTTTCATACATTGCATTGAGTTTGAGAACCAGATAAAAGCAGTGGTGAAACTAAAAACACCCTCAGAAATACCTTGATCTAGATCAAAGTATTTTATCGTCAGATAGAGCTTAATACACCACATCTTGTGTTAGCCAGTCTAATACCCCCACTATTTAGTATTTGGAGCCATTGTGAATATAACTGTAATCAAGCGAGATGGAAGTCGCGCCATTTATAAGAATTCTCGTATTATTGATGCAATTAAAGGTGCCGCAGAGCAAGTGACACCTGAGGTTGAGAGTTATGCACAATTAGTGGCTCATGCTGTTGAAGTGGCTTTAAAAGGCCAAAAAGAAGTGGGTATTCGTCAGATCCAAGAACTGATTGAAAATGAATTAATGCAAGGGCCACATAAAGTGCTCGCGCGTGCTTATATTGAATATCGTCATGATCGTGATATCGCTCGTGAGAAAATCAGTGTACTAAATAAAGAAATTAGTGGTCTGATTGAGCAAAGCAATGCTGAATTGCTTAATGAAAACGCGAATAAAGACGGTAAAGTTATCCCAACACAGCGTGATTTACTTGCTGGTATTGTGGCAAAACATTATGCAACGCGTCATATTTTGCCTCGTGATATTGTTCAAGCACATGAGCGTGGAGAGATCCATTACCATGATTTAGATTACGCACCGTTTTTCCCAATGTTCAACTGTATGCTGATTGACTTAAAAGGCATGTTAACAGGTGGCTTTAAAATGGGTAATGCCGAAATCGATACACCAAAATCGATTGCGACAGCAACAGCAGTAACGGCACAAATTATTGCACAAGTAGCAAGCCATATTTACGGTGGTACAACTATCAACCGCATTGATGAAATTCTTGCGCCATACGTAACCGTTAGTTATGAAAAAGCGAAAAAATTAGCTGAGAAATGGAATATTGCAGATGCTGAAGCATTTGCTCAAGCACAAACAGAAAAAGAGTGTTACGACGCTTTTCAATCTCTTGAGTACGAAGTAAATACACTCCACACAGCTAACGGCCAAACGCCATTTGTTACTTTTGGTTTTGGTTTAGGTACAACGTGGGAATCTAAACTGATCCAACGCTCTATTTTAGCTAATCGTATTGCTGGTTTAGGTAAAAATCGTAAAACAGCGGTATTCCCTAAATTAGTCTTCGCTATTCGTGATGGTTTGAATCATAAGAAATCAGATCCACACTACGATATTAAAGAACTTGCGCTTGAATGTGCATCAAAACGTATGTACCCAGATATTCTTAACTACGATAAAGTGGTTGAAGTGACTGGTTCATTTAAAACGCCAATGGGTTGCCGCAGCTTCTTAGATGTTTATGAAGAAAATGGCGAACAAATCCATGATGGTCGTAACAACATTGGTGTGATCAGCTTAAACCTTCCTCGTGTAGCGATTGAAGCAAAAGGTGATGTTACTGCATTCTATAAATTACTTGATGAGCGTCTACTTCTTTGTCGTCGTGCATTAGAAACACGTATTTCTCGTCTTGAAGGTGTGAAAGCTCGAGTTGCTCCTATTCTTTATATGGAAGGTGCATGCGGTGTTCGTTTGAAGCCAGATGATGACATCATCAACATCTTTAAAAATGGTCGTGCTTCTGTATCTCTAGGCTACATTGGTGTGCATGAAACGATTGAAGCACTGTTTGGTAGTGATGATCACTTATATGACAATGCTGAACTTCAAGCTAAAGCATTAGAGATCATTCAATACCTAAAAGATGCAGTAGAGATTTGGACAAAAGAAACTGGTTTTGGTTTTAGTCTTTACGGAACGCCAAGTGAAAACTTATGTTCTCGCTTCTGTAAACTTGATAACACCCAATTTGGTGTGATTGATAAAGTGACAGACAAAGGTTACTACACCAATAGCTTCCATTTGGATGTACAAAAAACAGTAAACCCATACGACAAAATTGATTTTGAAATGCCATATCCAGAAATCTCAAGTGGTGGTTTCATTTGTTACGGAGAATTCCCTAACATGCAACGCAATATTGAAGCGTTAGAAAACGTATGGGATTACAGCTACAGCCGCGTGCCTTATTACGGAACAAATACACCAATTGATGAGTGTTATGAGTGTGGTTACACCGGTGAGTTTGAGTGTACAAGCAAAGGCTTTACATGCCCTAAATGTGGTAACCACGACTCAACTAAAGTATCGGTAACACGTCGTGTTTGTGGTTACTTAGGCAGCCCAGATGCGCGCCCATTTAACTTTGGTAAGCAAGAAGAAGTCCAACGCCGAGTGAAGCATTTATAATGAATTATCACGTCTATCATTCGATTGATGTGATTAACGGACCGGGTACGCGTTGTACCCTGTTTGTTGCTGGTTGTGAGCACAACTGCAAAGGGTGCTACAACAAAGCCACATTAAATCCAAATTCAGGACATCCTTTCTGTCAGCAGTTAGAAGATAAGATTATTGCTGATTTGAACGATACGCGTATTTATCGTCGAGGTTTGTCGTTATCTGGTGGTGATCCCCTGCACCCAATGAATTGTGCAGCAGTACTTAAATTAGTCAAACGAGTTAAGTCTGAATGTGAAAATAAAGACATTTGGATGTGGACAGGTTACGAATTAAACGAGCTTAACGAGACACAAAAAGAGATAGTGGCTCTGATTGATACACTCATTGATGGTCGTTTTGAGCAAGATAAAGCCGATCCGTCATTGGAGTGGCGTGGTTCGAGCAATCAAATTATTCATACAATTAATGTATTGTAAGAAAAATGTGAAAAATTAAACAATAAACCGTGATATTTTCCTATCTGGATGGTAATTTAAATACATTACAGATCATAAGGATATGAAAATATGCTGCAAAATATAGCGACCCCTGCTAAAGATCCCATTCTTTCTCTTTCTATTGAATACCGTGCTGACGATCGTGACAACAAAGTCGATCTCGGCATTGGTGTTTACCGCAATGACCAAGGTCAAACTCCAATCATGCAAGCGGTTAGTGATTCAGCAAAAGCTATCGCCGCTGAGCAAACCACAAAAGCCTATGTTGGTCTTGCTGGTTGTGAAGTGTTTAACCAAAGCATGGTTGATTTACTGCTACGTGACACCTCTGCTTACGAGCGTGTTTCTGCCATTCAAACCCCAGGGGCGAGTGGCGCATTACGTATGCTTGCTGATCTGATTAAATCAACAGAGCCTGATGCAACGGTTTGGATAAGTAACCCAAGCTATATTAACCATCAACCAGTCATGGAAGCTGCTGGTTTAAAGGTTAAGCACTATAATTATTTTAATCCTGTAACGAAACAAGTGGATAGTGCAGCGATGATGGCTGATCTTGCAAAAGCTGGCCCTAAAGACATTATTTTACTTCACGGTTGTTGTCATAACCCTACGGGTGCTGATATTCGCCTTGCTGATTGGATTGCGATTACTGAATTGGCACTAAAGAATGGTTTTATCCCGTTTGTAGATATTGCCTACCAAGGTTTTGGGGATGGATTAGAAGCCGATGCAGCAGGTCTGCGTTTTATGGCTGATCGCGTACCTCAAATGTTTATTGCCACATCATGTTCGAAAAACTTTGGTTTGTACCGTGAACGTACTGGTGCAGCGATGGTGATTGCTGCCAATATTGACATAGCGATGAACGCGAAAGCTAAATTATTGCAAATGGCACGAGCAACCTACACCATGCCACCCGATCACGGTGCGGCTATTGTAGGTCGGATCTTAAATGATGAAGCATTAACGTTATCATGGCGCACAGAGCTAGATGCGATGCAAAAACGGCTATTAAGCCTGCGTACTGATCTTTGTGCGGCATTGCGTGATGAAACGCAATCAACAGACTTTGATTTTATTGAACAACATAAAGGTATGTTCTCTGTCATTGGCTTTACTCCTAAGCAGATGGCAAGTTTAAAATCTGAACATGGTATTTATGCGGTAGGGGATGGTCGTATTAATATTGCAGGTATGCAAAAGCAGCATATTGATTATATTGCAAAATCTGTAGCCTCTGTTGCAAATAAGTAGCAGATTTTTTTGAGGTTCTTACTATAATAATAGAATGAATTATTATGAATACCGTAAAGGAAAACGCATGAAGATAGCAAAAAAATGGTCAACGTTACTTTTACCTATTTTACTTTCCGGTTGTATGTCTACGACAGCAACAACGACACCTGATGAAGTCGAAGACAAACCAGCGGTCGAACAACCGGTGAGCCCTGAAGTGACACCAGATACTAAACCTGTTGTTAAACCAGAGCAAAAACCACAAGTTGATCCTAAACCACCAGTGAAGAAGCCAGTTGCCACAAACCTAAAAACCGCAGATGGTAAATTAATCTTAGGTGAAGAAGAGTGGATGTACATTAAAGCAATTAATCATAACGCAAAAGCTCGCATTGATACCGGAGCAACTACATCATCAATATCTGCGATTGATATTGAGATGTTTGAGCGTGATGGAAAAGATTGGGTTAAATTCAAACTGGCTCATAGCGGTAGTGAAACCAAGGAGTTTGAAGCACCAGTTTCTCGTGTTGTGACCATTAGACAGTCAAGTACTGAAAAGAGAACTGATCGCCCTGTGATTGAAGCTTGGGTACAGATTGGGGATTTGAAAACGAAAGCGGAATTTACCCTAAATGACCGTACCCATATGACGTTTCCAGTTTTACTCGGTCGAACCTTCTTCCGTGATGTGGCTATTGTGGATGTAAGTAAGAAGTTTATTCAACCAAAAGTAAAGCTTACTAAGTAATACCAATTCCAGTAATTCTCTAGTCATTATTACTGGTTAAATCACATAATAGCTTCGTTAAAAATTATTTAAGTAGAATAACTACTTATCAGAATTTTTGTCTTGCTCTTAAGTGGTTTTCCTGCGTAATAAATAGACCATTTAATTAATGGCAATGGTATAATAGAGTGAGTGAACTAACTTTTAAATATAAAAATGCCCAAATATTATCTTTGGGCATTTTGGTTTATGGCATAGTGTAACTCTTATCTAAAGGCTGCTTGTCTTTGAGCTTTCTCTAGCAAATATCTAATTTCTTTTCTATCTTCTTCATCGTTCAAAATAGGATTAATAAAGGTCTGAACATAGTCTTCATGTTCACCTAGAGGTAAGCTATTTGTCCAACGCGTTAGCTCTGAGTTAAGTGTCATTTTTAGTTCTTGTTGGTCTAAAAATTTATCAGGATTAATTATGTGTTGAAATTTTGCCCAATGCTTAGGTGTAACCCATAAGTAAGAGCTTATTTGAGAGCAATAAAGAGTCATAAAGGCTTTTTGATCATTAATTAAATTGTAAGTTTGAATTAGCAAAGGCATTAAGTTATAGGAAAAATACAGGCCAGTTTTAGATGTGCTGTATTCATTAAAGAAAGACACGACAGAATCTATCTCATTAGGTATTTTTATTGCAACAGCTAAAGCTGCCCATGCCCCCAAAGGAGAAAGATCTGGATACTGTAATGGTGCATATTCTGATCTTGAGCTGTAAACGGTTAGCTTATCGATGAATGCGATAACTTTGTCATGTAATCTTTCATGTTGAAGTGCATAACAAATGAAGATAAATTCAGATGTGCCGTAATCATATTTTTTAGTATCAATATCTAATTTTTTAATATAATTACCAATCTGCTGTACTTTACTTGAATCTCCCTTCCATAAAGAGTGGTGGAGAGAAAGCAGCTTACCTTGATAGCAAAACTCTAAACGTAATAACTTACAACGGTCTTTATCCTGATAAGCCAGATCGTACGTTGCTTGTATTGTTGAAAGATATTCGTTGTTTAGTGTATCTAGAGTTTGTTCTAATGATTCAATGCTAAGAGGATTCACATCCAGTTTAATGACTTGTTTATGCGAGGTGAAATGGCGCATTAATTTGATTAGCATGCTGATTCCTTACAAATATCTTGTTGTTCTACAATGGTATTTTTATCATCAATCTCAATGACGCTAAGGTGACCGTTAAAAATTACAGCTTGGGTCGTTTGCTGAGTCAACGTAAATAACCATTTCCCTCTGAATAATTCACAGCTATTGGTAGGGAAGTAAGCATTAATTAATTCGCCACTTTTTACAGTGATGATTCTTGTTAAAGTATACTTTTTCTTTGCTCTTTTAGTCTTACGTAGAGTACTTGACTTAGATATGTGTTCCTTTTCGATTTTTAAGATAAGGTGATGAATATCCTCTGGATTATCACTATTTATACGTAGCTTAAAGCCAAAGACAGCGTTATCATTATTGGTGACTACTTTTTGATTATTAAAATCAGAATTAGTCAATTTTGAGCCATATTGCTCTGCATGGGCAGTACAGGTATAGGTTGCTACTTTTAGTATCGAAATGGAGTGTTGAGCGCATAGAAAGGCTTCAGAATCATTTGAATATACTTCAAAACGGTACTGACCAAACACTAATTCCTCTGTGTCAAAAGGAGCAATTAGGGTAAAAGGTTGGTTGTGCCTGATGATTGATTCCCATTGTGTAATGGTTTTACCATTAATCTCAGGGTGATGGAGCTTAATCGTTACACCATGAATGCGGCTGAACCCTCTTGTTTCAATCTTAAACCTACAACCAATAGTCGAAATATCGCTTTTATTGGCGATAGGAGTTGGGCGAGAAAATGAATCGGACTCAGGGTGGTAGAATCCGAATTCACTAGCAGTGAACTGCATCAATAAAGTGTCACAGCAGTGATTCCCTAGTAAATAATCGACTTTAGGCCCTATAGTATTACTCTCAATGACACCAAAATGGTAATCAATAGGCTGGAGTGCTTCTCTTTTAAGAGAGATCATATTAGCTACATCGTAAGCATAAATACTAGCGCTTTCATCTCGATAGATAATGCCTTGTTTTTCATTGAGGTATATATGATCGGTTGCGGCTTCAGGATCTCCTTGTAAATATCCAACAAAGCTACCATCTAGAGATCTAAAAATGGTAATTAAACCATCCTCATCACAGTCAGCTAGAATATAATTTCCGTTATCACTATAGGTATATTGATAGATAAAGTCATCAATCGAAAGTTGAGCGACAATGGTCTTTTTTTCAATATTAAACAGACTATTTTTATATACGAAATGTAGGTTGTCTGGCGAGAGTGCAATTTCATCGCTGCCTAATGCGCTTTCAAAAGGGTGATTAAGCGAAGTTCGTAAGCCAGTTGTTAAATCAATATAAATGATCTCTTCATTTGTATAGCTATAAGGATCTTCAACGATAATTGCGAACTTACCATTTGAACTCATTATTATTGATTTTGTAGAATCTAAGCAATTAAAGCGGAGTTTTTCGGTAAAGGTTATAAGGTCAAATACCACAAGTGTATTTTCAACTTCAGTAATAAGATCAAGATTATCTGGATTGAACTCAGCGTAATCTTCTACTTCTTGAGCTAATCGTAATAACAATATATTACCATCATCTGAAAGTTGTAAACCCTCAGAGTGTAAGTTAGCAGTTAAATGAAATACAGGGTCGATCTTCCCTAAGTGCCAACCTTTTATTACACCTATCTCATCGTCATAAGTAACGACATGAGCAATACTTGATGATGTTGCTTTTTCTGCGGCATCAAAATCATAAAGATTGCTTTCTTCGAAGTTTCTCCATGAGACTCCTTTATGCTGGGTGAGATCAGAAATATAAAGATTTTCGGCAGTACTATAAATAAGATAAGGGGATTCTTGGTAAGTAACACAACGAAAATTATGACTATTATGTATAGCAAATAAAGGAGTAGCTCGTCGTTCTTCACGTAAACGCTCTTGCCTTACTCGATAAGATTCATATCCATAAAACAGAGTAAAAGCAGGGTCTATGTTTTGGTTTAAAATACACTTAATGTAATGAGATATTTTGGCATTGAGTTTATCCATTTGGGAAATAATAGCAGGGATATTATCTATGTTTTTCTCTAATCCTGTGATTTCAGCAGCCAACCTAGCTGTATAATTATGGAAAATATACAGTGATTCATTGGTAACATCAGTTATTGATGATTGCTTTAAGTAGTATAAAAGGTCGGTTAAACTTGATTGAATATCTTCATCATTATCAATATCTTCTAGTGTTTTATAACAAGCATCAGACTGGAAAATAATTTGATTTTTAATTGCTTCGGTTGCAGTGATTAAACATAGTTCATCAATAAAGTTGGGATCTTTTAATTGTTCAATAAAAGAAGAGGTAAACTCAGGAGCTTGTTCGTTATCACTTGATAAACGATAAGGTAATGCTGAGTAAAGGTATTTGAGATAAGGTGAATTTGGATATTGAGATATGATCTCATGGATAAGATCTTCCGTATTAACTAAGTGCCAACGATCTGAGGTTCCATAACTATCAATGAAATCAAGAATAAATTGATCGCTGTAACTAAATAATCCTCGGTATGGAGCTTCAAAAAGTAACTCTTGGCTACGTTGATAGCGTAAATCAAACTCTGTGCCTTCCGTGAACTGGCACTCATCAATAGTTTTGATGTATTTGAGCACTAAACCTCTTAACTCTTCATGTTTAGCTGCGAGGGAGAATAGATTAACCCTTCTTTCTTTTTGCCATTGTTCATAAAAATAAAAGCTACCGTGATTCTCAGAGGCTTGAGCTTGGCGGTAATGTTGTTCATTTTGACCAACAAAAGCGGTAGTATTATCTTTTTCTGAATCAAAAAATGTGTAAATGATGTTATCGCGTGTATTTAGGCTGTTGAATATTGAGCGATCTTCTATGTCAGTGATTAATCTTTGAAGCGTTTCTTTGATACTATTTAGATCGTTACTGTTATAAATCACTTTATGAATGCAGTTTCGTCCGTAATGGCGTTCTAAATAAGTAATGGCTTTATCTCGTATTGTTTTTATATCGATGTCATTTTTTAATTCATGAAGAAAGAGATCATAGTAACTAGTTAGTTGTTTTAATGAACTAATGACGAGATGAATAAATGGCCATTGGGATTGATTGTTAAATTCCTCATCATTGGATGCTGGTTTTTGTTGTTTTAGTTCGGAATATAATTCAGCTATAGCGGTAGAATTTATGTCATTGCTATTTTGAATTTGGCGAATAAGTACATCTATGTGATTATTGTTTTTCATATATGCCCAAAAAAGAGGTTTTTTGTATTATATGAAATGTAATCAGCTATTTACAGGTTATAAATCTCTTTTATAAAAAAAATCAGGTTATAGATAACCGTTGATGATATAGATTTCCTAAATGTCTTTTTTGGGCGTTTTATCAAAACAATTTATAATTAGAGGCATTTTGTTGCTCTCTGAGTGTTTGAAGTAAGGTGATTTGTTTATAAATAACATAGTAACGACTAATGTTAGCTACGTAATTGACAGGTTCTTTACTGACGTATTTTTGTGCCATGATCTCAACATTATTGAACCAGATATTAGGGTTATAGCCATGTTTTACTGCCATTCTACGCATTTTTCTTACGTTAGCAGGACCTGCGTTATAGGCGGCCAGTGAAAAATACATTTGATTTTCTTTAGTGGTATCTGGCTTTAAGAAATAACGCTTATGTACAAAATCCATATATTTTACGCCCGCGTGAATATTATTTTTTAAAATTTTAAAGTTCTTTATATTAATATACGGCTCATTCGCGGTGCTAGGTAGTACTTGCATGATCCCCACAGCTCCTTTATGAGAAACTAAATGGTTATTAAACCTTGATTCTTGATAAGCTTGAGCTGAGATCATTAGCCAATCGAATTCATACTTCTCTGCATATTGCTTAAAGAGAGTGGATAGGTTGTTAAATTGGTCCATGGTCTTTGGGTTTATTGCTTTGTTTAGCCATTGGGTGTTATTTAAATATTTGTTGTAAATAACATTGCCTAAATATGAGCCTTGTTTAATTCTCCTTATGTATTTATTTACAATAGATTTAAGTTGAGGAGTATCTTTTCTTATCGCCCAGCTAATATTAGCTTGAGTCCTGATTGGTAGGTCTTCATTGATCGTAATGTTTTTCATGATTCTTGACCATAATTGAGATTTATGGCTATCAATGACTGTCATGGGTAATATGTCTTGATTTATCATCTCCATAAGTTCGTAATCTTGAAGGTTCTCTTCTAAAAAATGAACATTAATAGGAGGGATACCATCACTAGAAAGCTGTTGATTAATGCGCTGCAAACTTTCAAAATAACTAGAGCTTGGTCGAACCCATATCTCTTTTCCTGATAGTTGTTCTATTGAGGTGATCTCTGGTATTGATTTTGAAGTGACAAGCCATTCTTGGCTATTACTGATAACAGGATCACTAAAATCAACAGTCTTTAAACGCTGAGGTGTGATGGTGAGGTTTGCAACCGCTATATCACCAAAACCAGTTTCTAAAGCGCGAAATAGGTCATCACGAGGAACAGGAATAACTTGCACATTTACATTAATGTTATTTTTGTGTAGGTGTAATTCGAAATGATGAATGAACTCTGCGATGACTCCTTTTGGTTGGCCTTTCTCTATATAATAAAAACCAAGATCGGCAGATACTAGAACACGTACTGTCCCTTTTTTCTTTAGAGTATTGAGATCTCCTGTATATGGTGTTTGTGCCATAGGTGAAAGCTCAAGGGCCATAGAAAATGGAGATAATAATAAAAACAACAACCAAACCCTACATAGCCAAAACATAAGCAATACCTATTATTAACACAATAATAACAAGTTAGGTTAAAAACCGAATGGGATCAAGTATTTTTATGCAGAGTTACTGATTTTTAATACAAAAAAGCCAGAGCAGGAAGAACCAACTCTGGCTTTTATAAAGTGCGTTCTAAATATGGTTAATATTTAAATAAATTCACTTGGTTATTTAGTTGTTTAGCAATACTTCGCAAATCTTGTGATAGTTTTTGTGAATCTTCAGCCTGATGTGACATCTTATCTGAAACATCGTTTGCTGATTGAATATTCATACTAACTTCATTCGTTACTGTTCTTTGTTCTGCTGCTGCGTTAGATATTTGAGTTGCCATATCTGAGATCTGTATGATAGATGTTGATATTTCCTCTAGTGCTTGAGTTGCGTTATTAGCATCATCAACACTAGATTGAGCGAATACTTTACTTTCATCCATACTATGAACGGCACTTGCAGTATTGCGCTGTAGTGTTTCAATCATTTGGCGGATCTCATCGGTAGAGCTGTGAGTTCTTTGCGAGAGTACTCGTACTTCATCGGCAACAACAGCAAAGCCTCGACCTTGCTCACCAGCACGAGCCGCTTCAATGGCTGCATTTAGTGCAAGGAGATTGGTCTGCTCTGCAATATCACGAATGGTTGAAAGAATTGTATTAATGTCTTGGGCATTCTTATTCAACTCCTGAATGATACCTGAAGCATTATCAACTTGACTTGCAAGGTTGGTAATTGATTCTTGGTTACGCATGATAACCTGCTTACCTTGGTCACAATGTTCAGTTGAATTGATTGCTGAATCTGCCGTCATTTGTGCATTATTAGCTACCTCTTGAGCTGTTGCCGACATTTCATGAACCGCAGTTGCGATTTGTGAGATCTCATTTAATTGAATTGAGAGCCCTTCATTGGTTTGGCTTGCTACTTGAGTACTGACTTTAGATTGTGAATTTAGCTCAGATGAGGAAGTTGCGATGTCTTTAACTATACTCTGTAGTTTTTCTACAAAACCATTAACATGACTAGCTAAAGTACCAATTTCATCTTTAGAGTTTACGCTAATACGTTGGGTTAGATCGCCATTGCCTTTAGATAAATCTTCCATTGCCTTACTTAAGACATTTAACGGCGCTAGTGCTTGCTTAATTAAGAACATAGCTAAGGCAGCAATGATTGCGATTTGAATTAAAGTCATAATTGCAGAGTCACGTAATACACTTCGAACTGAAGCAAACGCTTGTTTTTTATCTACAACAGCTATGAAATACCAATCAGTTTGAGGAACTTTAGCCGCTGTTAGGAAAGCCTCTTTACCATAAACGATAACTTCTGATTGAGAGTGGTTATTCGAAAGTGTTTGAATCTTATTAAGAGAAAAACCATCACCAAGCGCAGAGATAGATTTCATAGTCATATTTTTATCTGGGTGGGCAACAAAGTTACCATCACCATCAACAAGGAAAGCTGATACGCCATCTTGATTAATGGCTAAAATATCATCGACGATAGATTGGATACTAACATCTGCCCCGATTACACCTCGATAGCCATTGGTATTAAAAGCCTTCGCGATGGTAATTACAAGGCCACCATTACCCGCATCGACATATGGGCTTGTTACAATGGTGTTTGATGTTGAAGAGGCATCTCTGTACCAACCTCGTTGGCGAGGGTCATAACTAGCAGGAACTGGATTATCAGCATTACTTTGGAAAAACTCACCAGTTTCAAGCCCTGCATAGCTGATGATGAAATGCCCAGCTCGTTGAGACTGATTGAAGTAAGTAATAGGTACATCGGCATATGAAAAGGCATTGGTTGATGCTTCAACAATATTAATACGTCCACTGATCCATTTATCAAGGCCAGAGACACTTGCTTTAGTTAAGGCTGCTGAAAATTGGTTAACAGAGTTGTAGGTTTCAGCCATTAACTGTCGGCCAGTCATTACGGTCTGTATTGATCCCATCACTAAAATGATGACAACAAACATGAGTGTGAGCTTATTTTTTATAGAAATATTATTTAACATTAGTTTCCCCCGATCCTTTTGTTTATATCTATATCGTACCATAAATTAAATCTAGGTAAATTAATTGTTAATATTATTAATACCTAATGTAGTGCTGACTTTATTTTTGTTAGGGCTAGAATGTAAACCTTGCTGTCATCATCATTTGACCGCCATAAACGCCACCAAATTTTGCTTCTGCGCCTACTGATAATTGATCTGTTGAATGGAAGCGAAAGTGAACACTACCAACATCTTTTTGAACATTACTACTGAATAATTGACCGTATTGAGCACCAAGCTCCATTTGTTGCATTAACCACACGCGAAAACCAAGGTTTATCTCAGTGAGCATTTCATCACCAAGTTTGTCACTCGACTTATCTTTAACATTGTGCAGTAAAAGTTGACCGTAAATATCTGCAAACTCATTGGCTGGGCCATTAAATCCCATGCCACCGCTAATATCCCAATCACCTTCGAATCTAGTGTCTATTTTACCGATAATATGAGAGTTCTCTGTAAACTGTTGGTTTACTTGTACACCAGAAGTACCAGGACTTGTTCCTACGCGAACTTCAAAAAAGTTATAAGGGAAGTTATTCGCCATTGCATTTGAAGAGGTAAGAGCCGCCGCTAAAAGAAGGGTTTTTTTAATGTATTTAATTGATTCCATAACTTAATTAACCTGATATTCATGAATTTTATCTATGAAAAAGCCTGCAATAAGCAGGCCAGGTTATTTGTTTTAGATATATTTTATAACGTTTGTAAGCGTTCTACTTCAATCTCTGGTATTTTTCCACCTTCATATTCGCCAAAAATACGGACTTTAGTTGTTTCATTGATTGCTGTCGGTAATGAAATATCATCGTCTAACTCTATTTGAATTTCTGTTGTGCCGTCAGAAAATAGGTATTTGTCTTTACGAATATGACGAATAATTTGGCCATCTACAATTGCGTTCTGTTCTGTGAACATCCCCGTGTCTTTTAATAGCTCTGCAACGCTAATTGTGCTGACAGGACCAGTGTAATTAAATTGAGCTTGTTTATGATTATCGTGATCACCATTATCAGCTAGAGCAATTGTTGGAGATAAGATTAGAGCTGCTGTGATTGCTATAATTGTCTTTTTCATAATAAATCCTTAGTTTGATAATAGGGCTGTTTTAAGCGTTTTGCTTCGATAGAACTATTAAAACAAACTTAGGTTGAATCAATCGTGAGTAAGTTATTCATATTCAATTCATCTTGAGTTAGGTTTGCAGAAGTAAACAGTTCCTCGCCTCTCAACTGAGAATAATGTTAATATTATAGATTGATGTTTAACGTAGAATAGATGGAATTATGCATACTTTCTCTCCACTAATGGTTCAAGGGACAACTTCTGATGCTGGTAAAACAGTTCTTGTGGCAGGCTTATGCCGAGTGCTTGCCAATAAAGGGATCCAAGTTGCCCCTTTTAAACCACAAAATATGGCTTTAAACAGTGCTGTAACAGAAGATGGTGGCGAGATAGGTCGCGCTCAAGCCTTACAGGCAGATGCTGCACGAGTTAAAGCACATGTTCATATGAATCCTATTTTATTAAAACCAAATACCGATATTGGAGCTCAAGTTATTGTTCAAGGTAAAGCTATTGAAACCATGGATGCATGGGGTTTTCATGATTATAAGAAACTGGCCATGCCTTATGTATTAGAATCATTCTCTTATTTATCTAACAATTATCAGTGCGTCATGATTGAAGGTGCGGGCAGTCCAGCTGAAATTAATTTACGTGAAAATGATATTGCTAATATGGGGTTTGCTGAAGCTGCGGATGTTCCTGTTATTATAGTCGCCGATATTGACCGTGGTGGCGTGTTTGCTCACCTTTATGGCACTCTGGCACTTTTATCTGAATCTGAACAAGCGCGAGTAAAAGGGTTTGTGATTAACCGTTTTCGCGGTGATATATCTCTGTTAGTTCCAGGTCTAAAATGGCTTGAAGAGAAAACAGGTAAACCAGTACTCGGGGTTATTCCATATTTACATGGTTTAAACCTTGAAGCTGAAGATGCCATTAAGAGTGAGCAACTAGAACAAGGAAAATTTGTGGTTAAAGTGCCAGTACTTACTCGTATTAGTAATCATACTGATTTTGATCCGTTACGATTACACCCAGAAATTGATCTTCAATTTGTAGGCAAAGGGGACTCTCTATCTGGTGCTGATTTTATTATTTTGCCAGGCAGTAAGTCAGTACAAGCGGACTTAACTTATCTCAAGTCCCAGGGCTGGGATAAAGACATCGAAAGGCATTTACGTTATGGCGGTAAAGTTATGGGTATTTGTGGTGGCTATCAAATGCTAGGTGAGCGTCTTTCAGATCCTCTCGGCCTTGAAGGAGAAATATCTTCTATTTCAGGATTAGGCTATTTACCTATTGCAACTGAGTTGAAAAAACAGAAGCAACTCACTTTAGTTGAGGGGAAACTACGTTTTTCAAATCAAATCCCTGTTAACGTTAAAGGTTATGAAATTCATGCCGGAGTGAGTACTCACACGAAGGAAAATACTCACGCGTTAGATGATTGTTTCCCAATCTCAATTACAAATGAAAATACAGTAAGGCATGATGGTACACTCAACGATGAAAACACCATTTTTGGAACCTACTTGCATGGTATTTTTGATGAACCAACCGCTTTTGAAACCATTTTATCTTGGGCTGGTTTAAAAGAGGTTAAAGCGATAGATATGAATTTAATCCAAGAAGAGGCAATTGAACGCATCGCGGAGTCTATTGAGGAGAGTTTGGATCTGTCACAGATTTGGCCAAATTTATTTGAAAAGAAAGCAGCGTATTAAGGAAGGTATAACTATGTCTAGATTGACATTATTTTTAGCATTGCTGTTTAGCTCTTTATCAGTATCAGCAAATGTGACTGTTTATGCTGCTTCATCATTAACTAATGTGATGAATGATATTGTAGATTTGTATCAGAAAGAAACCGGTGAAAGAGTACGTATGAGTTATGCTGGTTCTTCGTCACTTGCTCGACAAATCGCAAATGGTGCGCCTGCTGATCTTTATCTTTCTGCCAATATCAAATGGATGGATTACTTGGTTGAGCAAGATAGGGTTGAAATCCCGAGCAAGGTGGATTTATTGCAAAATAGTTTGGTTTTAATTGCCTCTAAAAGTACACCAAAACAGAACGCTTGGCAGTGGTTTATTAGTCAAAAAGAAATGCGAATTGCAATAGCAGATCCAAGGCATGTTCCTGCTGGTATTTATGGTAAGCAGAGTTTAAAGGCTCAGCACCGTTGGTTAGAAGTAAGTAAGCGCTTAGCATCAGGTAATAATGTACGCTCTGCTTTACTGTTTGTTGAGCGTGATGAAGCGCCATTGGGGATTGTGTATAAAACAGATGCCTTATTGTCAAACAGCGTCACGATAGTTGAAGAGTTTCCTAGTAACTCTCATGATCCTATTGTGTATCCAATGGCAATAATTAAAAGTAAAAAATCAGATCAAGTTACGCATTTTTATCAGTATTTATTATCTGAAAAAGTGAAGAAAATATTTATTTCTTATGGGTTTACAACAGTTTAATGCTATTAACAGATTATGAAGTAGAAGCCTTATTTTTAAGCTTGAAAATAGCAGGTATAGCGGTAGGCTTTTCTTTACCTATTGGTATTCTTTTTGCTTGGATTTTAGCCCGTTGTGATTTCAGGGGGAAGGCCGTACTTGATGGTTTAATTCATTTGCCTTTAGTGCTGCCTCCTGTGGTTATTGGTTACTTATTACTTATTTCTATGGGCCGACAAGGAGTGATTGGTAAATGGTTTTATGAATTGTTTGGCATTACATTTAGTTTTAACTGGAAAGGGGCTGCGCTTGCTTCTGCAATTGTGGCTTTACCATTAATGGTTCGTGCCATTCGTTTAGCTTTGGAATCTGTTGATCAAAAATTAGAGCAAGCAGCACGAACACTGGGTGCTTCACGAACGAAAGTATTTATCACGATTACATTACCATTAATGTTACCGGGTATCCTTACTGGTGCTGTTTTAGCATTTGCTCGTAGTTTAGGTGAGTTTGGTGCGACGATCAGTTTTGTTTCTAATATTGAAGGTGAAACTCGAACACTTCCTCTTGCCATGTTTAGTTATATAGAGATCCCTGGAGCGGAAATGGAGGCGGCGCGCTTATGTATAATTTCGATTATTGTCGCATTAATTTCATTATTGTTATCTGAATGGTTAGCAAGAGCGAGTAAAAAAAGGTTGATGGGATAAATGTTAGTTATTGATATAAAAAAACAACTCGGTGATTTGGATTTAGATGTCCAATTATCACTGCCATCAACAGGTATTAGTGCCATATTTGGACGTTCAGGTGCAGGTAAGTCCTCACTTGCTAATTTGATTAGTGGCCTTGCCTCTCCTGATTCTGGTCGCATTACTCTTAATAGTTCAGTGTTGTTTGATTCAAACTCAAACATATCGATGCCACCAGAGCTGCGTCATATAGGCTATGTATTTCAAGATGCCCGTTTATTTCCTCACTATAAAGTAGAAGGTAATTTATTGTATGGTTGTAACGGAAAAAGAACCGCTCGCTTTGACGATGTTGTCAGGTTGCTTGATATTGAATCTTTGTTGCAGCGCTTTCCACACTCCTTATCTGGTGGCGAAAAACAACGTGTAGCAATTGGTCGGGCTATTTTGTCTGAGCCAACATTGTTAATTATGGATGAGCCACTAGCCTCACTAGATCTACCCAGAAAACATGAAGTTATGCCGTATCTTGAAAAGTTAGCCAAAGAGATTAAAACCCCCATTATTTATGTTTCTCATAGTTTGGATGAGATCTTACGATTGGCTGATCATATGGTCTTACTTAATGAAGGTAAGGTCAGCTTAACAGGGGATATTACGTCAGTATGGAGTTCACCACTAATGCGCCCTTGGCTTAATGCATCAGAGCATTCTGTATTATTGGAAGGAACAATTACAGAGCATCATTCTGACCATCCAATGACTTTAGTCACATTAAACAATAGTCAGCAAGGGATATGGATAAAATCGCCGTGTGATTGCAGTGAAGAAGGGCAGAGCATACGATTGCGTATTCGAGCAAATGATGTCTCACTGATTAAGCAACAGCCAGAATTAAGCTCAATACGAAATATTTTACCAGTCTTGATTGAAGGATTAACAGAAGATCAAGAAAACGATGTGGTGGCAGTTAAATTGAACCTGTCTGGGCATGTCTTGTGGGCAAATATCACTCGCTGGGCGAAGAAAGAGTTAGAGTTAGAGCTGGGTCAGTATTGGTTTGCACAGATCAAAGGGGTTAGTGTGACACAGTCTGACCTTTGCTCGAAGTAATTATGTTGAATAATAAAGCACCATTAAGGAAGTAAATATGAAGTACCAATGGATACTGTTTGATGCTGATGAAACTATTTTTCATTTTGATGCGTTTGTGGGTTTGCAACGTATGTTTTTAGGTTATGGCATTAATTTTAGTAAAGAGCAGTTCATTGAATATCAGCTGGTAAATAAACCATTGTGGGTGCAATACCAAGATAACGAAATCACTGCACAACAACTACAAGAAACGCGTTTTGAAGAGTGGGCAAAGAAAGTTGGTGTTACGCCAAAAGCAATGAATAGTGCTTTTATGATGGCAATGGCAGAAATTTGTACACCACTAGACGGTGCAAGAGAACTACTTGATTCACTATTAGCAAGTAATGTAAAAATGGGGATTATTACTAATGGTTTTACAGCATTACAAAAGATCCGCTTAGAAAAAACAGAATTTAGTCATTACTTTGAGTTGATTACGATTTCAGAGCAAGTTGGTGTAGCTAAGCCAGATAAACGTATTTTTGAACATACTTTTTCTATGATGGGAGAAGTTGAGTTATCAAATATATTAATGGTTGGTGATAACCCTGATTCAGATGTGCTAGGCGGTATGAATGCTGGTGTTGATACTTGTTGGTTGAACGTAACCCAACAAGCATGCCCTGAAGGTGTTAAACCAACGTACACTGTTAAGACACTTAATGATCTACAGGTATTGCTACATGGGATTTAAGAGTGTTTCTACGCAGTTATACTAATCGTAGTAAGTAATTGATTAGTTTTAGTTTTAAGGCGATATTATTATTGCAAAAAAATCCTCATTGTTATAATAAACAATGAGGATTTTTTATCACTAATTCAGAAAGTATTATTCTTCTGATGGTGTTACTTGTTCTGTATTTTCAGACTCTACCGTTACTTGTTCTGCTTCAAGGGCCATTTTTTCACGATCAGCTTTACTGATGTATTTTGGTTTATTGTGTGAACGGCTGTTTCTCGTTTGAGCTCTACGGTGTTTCTTTAAAAGAGTCTCTTTAACTTTGTTTTTACGGCTCATTGTATTACCACATTAAGTCATCAGGAATAACGAATTCCGCATATGGATCGTCTTCATCCTGTGCATCTTCCGCTATTACGTTGTTAAGTACAACCACTGATTCATCACGAAGAGTGATCTTATCTGCCACACCTGCTGGGACGATCTCATAATCTTCATTGAAATGAACAATAGCTAAACGACCTGCAATTAATTGAGTTTGCATGGTTTTATCCACGTACATTTTTTTGACTAAAGTACCATCAGTAAAGTTGTAACCGATATCGCCATGAGTGCGATCCAGTTTATTTGCTGTGATAAGCTGTTTAATTTGAGCCGCTAATTCTTTTTGTTCTTTCTCGGCTTTATGTTGCAAGCTCAATTCTTTATCTTTTTCAGCTTGAGCTACTTTGTTTAATTCAACCGCTGCTTTTGCTTCACGATTTTGAACACGAGATTTTTTTGAAGCTTTCTTTGCTTTTGCTACTTTCTTTTGATTCACTAACCCAGCTTTTAGCATTTGCTCTTGTAAGCTTAGTGCCATAAATAATTCCTAATGATAACGATGTCGAATTCTGACGATTATCCCATGACTTGTGTGGGATTTAAAGGACATAGAGAGAAGTAAAGATGAAAACACCTTGTATTGCGGCTTGTAAAAATGAAGATGGTATCTGTATAGGCTGTAAACGAACCATTACTGAAATAGTAGAATGGAAATCAATGACAGATAATGAGAGAGAAAATGTGATGAATCGATTGTCAGGAAAGTCAGTAACTCATGCCTGTCCTGAGTGTGATAAACCTGCACAATGTGATATTCAAATGGGTAAAGAAACGTGTTGGTGTTTTGATTTAGAAACGCGAGAAGTGACCTTAAGTGGAAGTCAGACTAGTTGTCTTTGTCGTGATTGTCTAAGTAAAAAAATAATTACATAACTTGCAGTATTTATGACGGTAAGGTGGTGTTAATTGATTTACATCAATAGTAAATGTTGCTGTTTTATACTATCCTTTAGTAGTACTTAACAAATTTAACAAATATTACATAAAATTAATCTGTCATAAAAATTAATATATTTACACATTGTAATTCAATTAAATATATCTCTGGATGAGCGCAAAAAAGTACTAAATAAAAGGGCTTATCTTAAAAATTTAATTGAAGCACTATTTGTGAGGGATTAAAATTGTGGAAGATAGATTCGACAACTTGTTAACATTTTCTATATTTATAAAGTAGAAAGATAACTAGGAATAAAATTATGAGCAATGCAATAAAGCAAAACGATGAAAACCAACGCTCTTCTGAATGGAAAGCATTTTTCTTCATTACAGTTGTTCTTTTCCCAATTCTAAGTGTGGGTGTGGTTGGTGCGTACGGTTTCTCTGTATGGTTTATGCAGGTACTGTTTTTTGGTATGCCAGGTCACGGTTGATTCTATTTTAGAAGCTGCCGAAACAATAAATTAGAATTAGATAAAAAGAGAAGCAATTATGATGTCATTTATTAAAAAAGCTTGGTCGGTTTTCGCTCGCCCAAGTGTACATATCAGCTTGGGTGTTCTTACCCTTGGTGGTTTTGTCGCAGGTGTTATCTTTTGGGGCGGCTTTAACGTTGCACTAGAAGCAACAAATACAGAAGAGTTCTGTGTTGGTTGTCACGCGGACAATATCCAACCAGAATACGCAGGTACCATTCACGATAAAAACCGTTCAGGTGTTCGTGCTACGTGTCCTGATTGTCACGTTCCACACGAGTGGACTTCTAAAATTGCTCGTAAAATGCAAGCAAGTAAAGAAGTTTTCGCTCACGTATTTGGTTTCATTGATACTCCAGAGAAATTTGAAGAGCGTCGTATCGTTTTAGCCCAGCACGAATGGGACCGTTTTAGCGCAAACAAATCTCTTGAATGTCGTAACTGTCATGATTATGACGGTATGGATTTCTCAAAAATGCAACCAACAGCACGTATTCAAATGAAGGGCGCTAAAGAGCGTGACCAAAGTTGTGTAGATTGTCATAAAGGTATCGCACACAGCCTTCCTGCAAACATGGATAGCTCAGGTGGTATGATTGGTGAGCTTGTTCAATTAGCAGGTAACACTAAGTTTGAAGATGGTCAGTCGTATGTATCTGTTCGTCATCTTCCATTATATGAAGATGAGAAACTAACGATTGAAGGTGGTCTATTAAACCCTGCATCACAAATCAAAGTACTTGAAGAGAAAGGCGACGCAATCAGAGTTGCAATTGAAGGTTGGCGTAAAGTTAAAGGTTTCGGCCGCGTTATCCAAGAAGACTTTGGTATGAACATCGCAGTTGCTTCTCTTCTAAAAGAAACAGCACAAAACGATACATTCGTTGAACAATTTGAAACAAAAGAAGATGATCTTACAGGTCTACCTTGGCAGCGTGTTTCTGTTGATCTATGGATGAAGAAAGATTCACTTCTTCCTGATTACCAACCAATTTGGGAAAAAGCAGAACAGTCATATAAAACTAACTGTTCAGTATGTCACACACAACCAGCTGAAGAGCATTTTGATGCAAACACATGGCCTGGTATGTTTGACGGTATGATGGCATTTGTAAACTTTGATACAGACAGTAAGTCACTTGTATTGAAATACCTACAAAAACACTCTTCAGATTTTTCTGACGAAAAACACTAAGAATTAACGGAGTAGATAGAATATGTCTATTAGCAGAAGAAGCTTTTTAAAAGGTGTTGCAACAACAAGTGCAGTATCTCTAGTTGGTCCAAGCCTACTAATGTCTTCAAAGGCAAATGCAGCGGAAACAACAGGAACATGGCGTGTATCTGGTTCACACTGGGGTGCATTCCGAGCACACATCTATGGTGGTAAAGTTCAAGAAATTAAAGCCTTAGAGCTTGATGAGCACCCAACAGAAATGTTAAATGGCATCAAGGGCATTATTTATAGCCCAAGCCGTGTTCGTTACCCAATGGTTCGTTTAGATTGGTTGAAGAAACATAAGTACTCTGGTGAGACTCGTGGTAATAACCGTTTCGTACGTGTAACTTGGGATGAAGCATTAGATCTTTTCTATCGTGAGCTTGAGCGTATTCAAAAAGATTACGGTCCATGGGCACTGCACGCAGGACAAACAGGTTGGCGTCAAACGGGTCAATTCCACAGCTGTACAAGTCACATGCAACGTGCCGTTGGTATGCATGGTAATTACATTACTAAAGTGGGTGATTACTCAACAGGTGCTGGTCAAACGATCATGCCTTACGTACTTGGTTCAACTGAAGTATATGCACAAGGTACATCTTGGTCTGAGATTTTAGAACATTCAGATAACGTGATCCTTTGGGCTACGGATCCAGTGAAAAACTTACAAGTAGGTTGGAACTGTGAAACACATGAATCTTACCCATACTTAGAGCAACTGAAACAAAAAGTTGCAGATGGTAAGATCAACGTAATTTCTGTTGACCCAGTTAAAAACAAAACTCAGCGTTACTTAAACAATGAGCATATGTACATTAACCCACAATCAGATGTGGCGTTCATGCTTGCAGCGGCTTACACGTTATATACAGAAGATCTATACGATAAGAAATTTATTGAAACTTACTGCTTAGGTTTTGATGATTTTATACAGTATGTTCTTGGTGAAACTAAAGATAAAGTAGTTAAAACGCCTGAGTGGGCTGCTGAAATTTGTGGTGTTTCTGCTGACCAAATTCGTGAGTTTGCACGTATGCTTGTTGGTGGTCGTACTCAAATCTTATTTGGCTGGTGTATTCAACGTCAAGAGCACGGTGAGCAACCATATTGGATGGGTGCTGTACTATCTGCAATGACGGGTCAAATTGGTCTTCCTGGTGGTGGTGTTTCTTACGGCCACCATTACTCAGGTATCGGTGTTCCATCAACAGGCTTTGCTGCTCCTGGTGGTTTCCCACGTAACGTTGACCAAGGTCAAGTACCTAAGTGGAATAACGATGACTTTAATGGTTACAGCAAAACGATTCCTGTAGCTCGTTGGATTGACTGTCTATTAGAACCAGGTAAAGAGATCCGTTATAACGGTTCTAAAGTAAAACTGCCTGATTATAAAATGATGGTTATCTCGGGTAACAACCCATGGCATCACCACCAAGATCGTAATCGTATGAAGAAGGCGTTCCAAAAACTTCAAACAGTTGTAACGATTGAGTTTGCGTGGACTGCAACATGTCGCTTCTCTGATATCGTGCTACCAGCATGTACTCAGTGGGAACGTAATGATATTGATATTTATGGTTCATACTCAGGTCGTGGTCTACTTGCAATGCAAAAATTGGTTGATCCTTTATACCAATCTAAATCAGACTTCGATATCTTTACTGAACTAACTCGCCGTTTTGGTCGTCATAAAGAATATACACGTGGCATGGATGAGATGGAGTGGGTTCGCTCACTATATTCTGATTGTCGCAAAGCAAATGAAGGTAAATTTGAAATGCCTGAGTTTGATGAGTTCTGGAAGAAAGGTGTTCTTGACTTCGGTACTGGTAAACCTTGGGTTCGTCATGCGGCGTTCCGTGAAGATCCAGAGATCAATGCACTAGGTACACCTTCTGGCTTCATTGAAATCTCAAGCCGTAAGATTGATCGTTTTGGTTACGAGCACTGTCAAGGTCACCCAATGTGGTTCGAGAAATCTGAACGTTCACATGGTGGCCCAGGCTCTAAGAAACACCCATTCTGGATGCAATCTTGTCACCCTGATAAGCGTTTGCACTCACAAATGTGTGAATCTGAAGAGTTCCGTGCAACTTATTCAGTTCAAGGTCGTGAGCCAGTATACCTTAACCCTAAAGATGCAAAAGCGAAGGGAATTAAAGATGGCGATTTAGTTCGTGTATTTAATGACCGTGGTCAGCTTCTAGCAGGTGCAGTTCTAACGGACAGCTACCCAGAAGGAGTGATCCGTATCGAAGAAGGTGCATGGTATGGTCCATTAAACGAAAAAGTGGGCGCAATTTGTACTTATGGCGATCCAAATACATTAACACAAGATATCCCATCATCTGAGCTTGCTCAGGCGACATCAGCGAATACTTGTTTAGTTGATTTTGAGAAGTTCACTGGTAAAGTTCCGCCAGTAACCTCATTTGGTGGCCCAATTATTGTTGAGTAATCTCAACAAGTGACGCTTATTTCATAAGAGTTAATATCTAAGCCAAGTACTTTAGTACTTGGCTTTTTTTTGTTCATTTTTTAAGTGTTAAATCTTTTAATTTATTTTTCAGTAAACATAATTCATATCTATAATAAAGTAGAGTACAATCAGAGATTAATATATTTATCTATTAAATCAATAATATAAAAGGTAGTTAAATAATCTGATTTCATGTTATGTCAAGGAACTACACAGTGAAGCTTAAAAGTAAAATTATAGTTGTATTTACACTAGCGTTGGCTACGCTTTCTATAATCATCGCTTTGATGAGTTATATGAAATTTAAATCGGCAAGTTTTGATGCATTTAATGACAAACTACATGTATCGTCAGAGTTGACATCTAAATCAATGGGACAAAAAATTTACCGCTATTTTGATGTATTAAACGCAGCAAATTTCATGTTTACCGAAGAGGGTGGATTAGAAAATATTGACGCAGCGGTTATTCAGTTAAAAAAAATAGCGGTAATTACAGGTGCTGATGCATTTTTAGCATTAGAAAATGGGCAGACATTATATGGAGATAGTTTTTTAAGTGGCTTTAATGCCAAAACCTCTGGTCGTGAGTGGTATACAACGGTTTTTGAAGGCAAAAAGAACATCTTGACCTCTATTTATACTGATACAAGTGGTAGTGACGTATTTGCGATTGCGCAACCCGTTTATTTTAATAATAAATTAGTAGCATCTATTGCTATCAGTTTGGAAATCAAAGAATTCAGTGATTATGTAAGGGAGCTTAACCCAAACAATCAAGTGTTTGTTTTTGATAAAAATACGGGTTATGTTTTAGCTGCACCTAATAATGACCTTTTTGGTCAAAATATGTATCAAGTTCGTCCATCATTTCGACAATTTAGCTCTCAAGAATCTTTTGAATATGTTGACCCTGAAGGATTATTAAATTACATCACACATAACAGCATTGATGGGACATCATGGATTGTTGCCAATTATGAAGCTATTGATGTTATTAACGAGCAAAGCTTTAATAATCTAGTGTCTACCTTTACGGTTGTTATCATTATTGTTGTGGTTTTTTCTCTGTTAATTTATTACTTTGTCATTAATCATATCTATAAACCTATTGGTGGTGAGCTATCAGAGATCTCAGATCTGTTAGATAAAGTATCTGAAGGTAAGCTTGATATGGAGTTCTCTAATAAAGAGAAGCCAGAAGGTATTTATGCCAGTATTCAAGTGATGGTTGAGAGCCTAAAAGGATTATTGAATCAAGTTCATTCAGCAACTGATTCATTAAGTCGTACATCAGAATCGTTGTTTGATGCATCTTCCACAATGACCAACACATCGAGAGAGCAAACTGCACAATTAGAACAAACAGCAACAGCGGCTAATGAAATGACAATCACAGTATCAGATGTGGCAGGTAATACTCAGGTTGCATCTGAGTCGGCTTCTCAAGCATTAACAGAAGCAAGCTCAGGCTCTGAGGTTGTAGAAATGATGAGCCAAGAAATGTCGTCATTGTTAACCGATATTAATGATGTTAAAAATGTAATCGAGACTCTTGCGATTGAATCCCAAAATATCGGAGGAATTTTAGATGTTATTAAAGGGATTGCTGAACAAACTAATTTACTTGCACTAAATGCAGCTATTGAAGCGGCAAGAGCTGGTGAGAGTGGGCGAGGATTTGCTGTAGTTGCTGATGAAGTTCGAAATTTAGCAGGTAGAACACAAGAGAGTACAAATGAAATTCAGCAGATGATAAGCTCCCTGCAAAGCGAAGCCGATAAATCAGTACAACTTATTAGTGTTGGTCAACAAAAAGCAGAAGCGAGTGTTGCTATTGGTGAGCAAGCAAATCAATCATTAACAATGATCATGACCTCTATCTCTAGTATAGAAGAAATGAATGCACAGATCGCGACAGCTTCAAGTCAACAAGCTCAGGTAGTTTCAGGTATTAATGAAAATATTGTAGCGATAAATGACCATGCCAAAACCAGTTATCATCAATCGACTCAAATCGAAGGGTTTGCCAATGAAGGGTTGGAATTGGCAAGTAGACTAAAAGAAGTCACCAAAACTTTCCGAGTTTAATATCACTATTAATAGTAAGAATATTTATATACTTATTTGGTGAGATATAGCATATAAAAAGAGCTGTTTATCGCAGCTCTTTTTTTATAGTTTAAATATATGATAAATACCAACGAGTTGGGTTTATACTATATAGCTGACATTTATTAAGATAAATAGAGTAGAACTTATAGGCTGCTTCAGAGTCTGTATTTATTATTGTTGATTGTATTCTTAATAGTAGTATTCTACATCAATTATACGGTTGGCTTATGATAGGTTAACGAGAACAGAACGATAGGAAGTGCATGATGAACCCATTATTTTTCTTATGTGGACAAGAAAGTATTCCTGTTCAAACCGATTTAGTTTATGACATGAAAGATGATCAAGTCATGATGCGCTTTATTGGTATTCGCAACTTATTAGTAAGTGAACATTATTGCGTTCTTCAATTTCCAACTCAATTAGAATCTAATGCAAAAATACTTGGTGATGGATTTCAAATGCTGGCTCAGACTGCAGGCCAACTTGATGCACCAATAGAAATTGGTCGTTGCCCAGATAATAGTTCAAGCTACCGATTGTATTCTGAAAAGGCACATAAACGTTTTTATAATTACCTGGTAATTGAAGAGTCAGATGGTTTTACACTATTTGGTTTTACTTCTTGTTATCGTTTTGCTGGTTACTTCGAACTACATAAAAATCAAGGGACAACCACAGTTGCAGCTTTTCTTAATGGTGAAGATACGCATCCACAAGATTGGGCAAGTAATCAAATGGAGGCTATTACTGTTATTAAAGCCGACTCATTAACGGAGTTATATGAGCTTTATGCAGCAAAGGTACAGCAACAACACCCAATTCGCCCAGGAGTTAAACAAAATGCTCCAATTGGATGGTGTTCTTGGTATGCTTATTATGCAGATGTTACTGAGAAAAATGTACTAGATAATGTTGAAGTTATGTGTAACGACCACAAAGAACTTGAATGGGTTTTATTGGATGATGGTTATCAAGCTTTCATGGGAGATTGGTTAACACCTTCAGAAAAATTTCCAAATGGCATTCAAGCGTTACTAAAAGAAATTAAAGCAAGAGGAAAAAAACCAGCAATTTGGATTGCGCCTTTTATTGCCCAACCAGAATCAGAAATATTTAAAACACACCCTGAGTGGTTTGTACGACATAAAAATGGTGATTTACTTAAAGCCGAAGACATTACTTATGGTGGTTGGCGTTGTACTCCTTGGTATATTTTAGATACATCTAAACAAGCTGTTCAGATCCACCTAACAGATGTTATTCGTACGATGCGAGAAGAGTGGGGCGTTGAGTTATTTAAATTGGATGCTAATTACTGGGGTTCACTAAAGGGACAGCGAATTCAGTCTGGGATCACAGGTATTGAAGCATATCGTTTAGGAATGCAGGCCATTATTAATGGTGCCGGTGATGCACTAATTCTTGGGTGTAATGCACCAATGTGGCCATCTTTAGGTCTTGTTGATGCGATGCGAATTTCAGATGATGTAGAGCGTAACCCTGAACGTTTTAAGCAGATAGCAAAAGAAACATTTTATCGTAGCTGGCAGCATCGTAAATTATGGCAAATAGATCCAGACTGTATTACGTTAACGTCGCTACCAAATCAAGGTACAGAGAGAAAATATTATGAGTTCCATCGTACTGTCATCTTGGCTTCTGGTGGTCTAGCGTTATCTGGTGATCCATTACCAGAGATGAATATTTTTGCTAAAAAAACATGGAAAAATTTATTGTCTCGACTTAGGTTGACCCAAGAGTCAGCGCAGTTTCAATCTCTTTCAAATAGACACTGTGTGTTAAGATTAAATCATCAGCATGAACTGCACTGTATTTTTAATTATGATGATGAAATTGCTGAGTTTACACTAAATACAGATCAGCTCTCTATCTGGCGTGATTTCTGGACTGGTGAACAATTGAACGAAGAGCCAATGCAAGTTTTACAGCTGACTTTAGAAAATGGATTAAGTAGCCGAGCAATTTTGGTTTCTATATAGATTGATATAATGTCTTAATTATCTGTTCCATCCATCGTTTTGTATTGCATAAAGGATGGATAGAACAGTGACAAGAGTTAACTTATTCGTTTATAAACCATTAGCATTCAATTTTTGGTGTCGCGGCACTTAAACGCTGTTTCCTATCGTGAGTTGGGGCATCGAAATGGCTGCCTAATAAACGTTGTGTAATTGAATGTTGAGGGTTAGAAAAAACCTCTTGTGTTACACCTTTCTCTACCACCTGACCTTCATGCATTACCATTACTTTATCGGTAATATGCTTTACAACCCCAATATGTTGAGATACGTAGATAAACGAAATTGCCATCTCTTGTTGTAGCTCTAAAAATAGATTGATAATTTGAGACCTCATGGCCATATCTAATCCATTCAGCGCTTCATCAGCAACAATAATTGATGGCTGTAGAATCAATGCTCGTGCTAAACATACTCGTTGTTTCTGACCAGTAGCCAACATTTGAGGATAGAAGTAAGCATGTTCAGGTAATAAGCCAACACGTTGTAATGTGTCCTTTACACGCTGTTGACGAGCTTCTAGTGACATACTGGTGTTACGTTTTAATGGGCCTTCTAAGATACGACCAATCTGAATTCGTGGGTTTAATGATGAATTAGGATCTTGGAAGATCATTCGGATTAGCTTACAACGAGTTTTAAAATCTTTATAATCGAGCACTTCACCGTTTACCTTGATAATACCTGAAGTTGGTTCAACTACGCCTGCTAGCATACGTGCTAATGTCGATTTTCCTGAGCCGTTAGCACCAATAAACCCTAACGTTTGTCCTGCTTCTAAAGAAAAGCTAACAGGTTTCACAGCCTCCTTAATTTGTTTGCGAAAAAGACCAGTACGAAATACATAATCTTTTTTAAGGTCGGTTACTTCAAGAAGCGCAGTCATTTTTCTTCTCCTCAAAATTTAATGGGAAATGGCAGCTAAATTTATGATCTTTCACTTTTCGACCTTCAGGAATTTGGACACATTTACGTTGAGCATGAGGACAGCGTGGACCTAGACGGCAGCCAATAGGTAAATGCTGCAATGGAGGAATAGTCCCAGGCAAAGACTCTAGCTTTGCTTTGTGGGGGATCCCATCTTTACTAAAGTCAGGCATTGCGCGTAATAAGGCATTGGTATAGGGGTGTTTTGGTGCATTTAGAATCTCTTTACGCCCTGCCGACTCAACTGACTGCCCACAGTACATAACTGTAATTCTATCAACCCATTGGGTTAGAGTAATTAAATCATGGCTAATTAATAAAATAGTGGTGTTATTAACTTGATTCATACGACTTAATAAACGGAATATTTGTGACTGCGTTACAGCATCTAATTCATCTGTTGGCTCATCTGCGATTAAAATACGAGGTTTATTGGCTATTGCCATCGCGATCATAACCTTCTGGCATTCACCATCAGTAAGTTCATAAGGGTAGCATTTCATAATGCGTTTATGATCTTTTATCCCGACTTTATGCAGTAGCGCTATAGCACCTTTTGTTCGCCAATTCCAACGCTGCCACCAACGACCTGTAAAATATTTTGATGGAATCGCTTCTTTTAGTTGATTACCTACTTGTTCAGAAGGGTCAAGACAGGTCGATGGTTCTTGGAAGATCATTGCCATTTCACGGCCAATAACTCGTCGCCGTTCTTTTGGAGACAGTGCCAATAGGTCAATATTACCTAAACGCATTCTATCTGCACTGATCTTCCAATTGTCTTTGGTTATTCCTAAAATAGCTTTAGCAACCAGAGATTTACCAGAACCTGACTCACCTACAAGACCACGAATTTCACCTTCATTAAGTGTTAAACTCATACGATCAACCGCTTTTACCATACCTTGAGGGGTTTCAAGTTCAATGGTTAAGTGACGAATATCTAATAATGGCATTATTCTGTCCCCGCATTTAACGCGCGCTGGATCCCATCACCGACTAAGTTAATGATGATAACGGTAAAAGTAATCACGATCCCTGGGAGCGTCACTGTCCATGGCGCAATATAAATTAACTCAATCGAATCACCTAAAATAGCCCCCCACTCAGGGCTTGGGGCTTGTGCACCTAGTCCAAGAAAACCTAAGGCTGTAATATCTAAAATAGCTACAGAGATCGCCAATGTCATTTCAGCTACGATAATGGCTAAAATATTAGGTAATACAGAGTTCCACAATAGATAAAAGTTATTCGCGCCATCTAAGCGAGCCGCAATAATGTAATCTTTTTCAACTTCATTGTGTACGGCGGTATAAACCGAACGAATGAAGCGAGGGATCAAAGCAAGCCATATTGCTAGTAAGATATTAAATTCACCAAACCCCAAAAATGCGACAAAAATAATAGCCAGCAATAAAGAGGGGATTGATAAGATGGTATCTAGCAGGTGATTTAAGGCGCTAGATAGTAATCCTTTAGTCATACCTGCAAAAATACCAATAATGCAACCAACAAAGCCAGATAGTAGCGCAACCACCACGGCATAGCCAAAGGTGAGTTGTGAGCCTATAAGTAGTCTTGATAAAATATCTCGACCTAAATCATCTGTTCCTAAGAAAAATGCAACATCACCATCTGCATTCCAAGAAGGCGGCATTAATAAATTTTCAGACTGCCATTGTGGATCATAGGGACTGAACCAAGACGACGTTGCAGTCACAATAATAATCAGCAGTAAACACCAAAATCCAAACATGGCTAATGAATTAGCACGAAAACTCAACCAGAAACGTTCTATTTGAGTAGGAATATGTTCTTCTTGATAGACACTATTTGAGAGCATAAAACTCTTTCCTTACTAATGGGTTTACAGCAGCACCTAATAAATCCGATAAAATATTCGCGAATAAAATAAATGATGCCACAGTAATTACACCTGCTTGAATTGCCACAAAATCCTGATTAATGATTGCATCAAGTAACCAGCGGCCAACTCCTGGCCAATTAAAAATAGATTCGGTGAGGATAGCAGCAGTAAATAACCCCGACAGCTGGATACCTAACTTAGGAATAATTGGTGGAAGCGCATTACGAATAATATGCTTTACCATGATTTCAAATTTAGATAACCCTTTAGTATGTGCAACTTTAATGTAGTTTTGAGTTATCACTGTAGATACTGAAGAGCGCATTAAACGAATGACTTCTGTCATAGGGGCGATAGACAATACTAGTGTAGGCAATATTAAGTGTTGGATGATATTTTCCAACATTTCAGCACGATAAGGAGATCGAGAAGCCAGTACATCAATAAAGGCAAATCCTGTTTTTGCATCAAATTCATACAATAGACTATAGCGGCCAGAAACAGGAGTAATGCCTAATTTTAAACTAAAAAACATTAATAATATCAATGCGATCCAAAATAGAGGCATTGAATATCCCAATAATGCGATGGATGATATAAGTGTATCTAAGGGTTTTCCTTGGCGCATTCCAGCAATTGTACCAATGGGTGTTCCAATTATTAAGGCGATAAAGAATGCAAAGAAACAGAGTTCCATTGTTGCAGGGAACACTCGAAGGATCTCTTCAAGCATATTAAGGCCATATTGATTTACCCCTAGATTACCATTCGCCAATTGGCCTAAATAAGTTATCCAACCAGAGAAAAAAGGAGCTTGAGACCAAGCAGAAGCTTGATCTAGACGTAAAATATTGAAGCCAATTAAGGTTAAGATAAGTAACGTAATAATAAATAAATTAAAACGACGTATAGTGTAAAACCACATTATTCTACCTCCTTAACTCTGAAAACATTGTGAAAAGAATATGTATTGAATGGGCTTAATGTAAATCCTTTCAATGAGGTTTGGTTAGCTTGATACTTCACACCATGAGCTAATGGAATTACTGGTAACTCTTCACTTAATAGATTCTGAATTTGGCGATATATATTTAAACGATAACGAGGCTGATTAATTTCTTTTGCTAAATTAAGTAAAGAATCAAACTCTTCATTACACCAATTGGCAGCACCAAATCCAGCTTGCTTCGCATCACAAGATAAAAGGGGTCTCATCATAGGGTCAGGGTCTGAGCTATTGGCATTCCACCCGGTTAGAATTAAATCTATCTCATTGTTTTCTAATTCATTTTTACTTAGTACATCACTGGTAATAATATTAAGCTTAATACCTAGTTTTTCATAATCATTCTGAATTATCTCAGCTGATTTTTTAGGACTGGGGTTGTAAGAGTTATTATCAAGAGGGACCCACATCGTCAATGTTAATCCTTGTTTCACCCCTGCTTCACGTAATAACCCTTTAGCGTAATTAAGATCATATCGAATAAATGAACTGTCATCTCCATAGGCCCAAGAAGCTGGCGGTAAGATAGATTTAGCTTCTATTCCTGAATTATAGTAAACCGAATTAATCAAACTTGAGCGATCGATAGCTAAGTTTAAGGCTTTGCGTATTCTTTGATCTTGCAATAATGGTTTCTTCATATTAACAGCAATAAAGGCCACATTAGTTGCTGTTTGAGAGAAGAGGGTAAGATCATCATTTTGAATGATTACCGGTAATTGACTTGAAATAGGATTAACGACTACATCACATTCTTGGCGTAATAGTTTTGCTAATGAACCAGTGCCGCGACTTGAAATATCAAATACTATTTGTGACATTCTAGCAGCACCTTGCCAGTAGCTATCATGTCGTTTTAAACGAACCAGTTCACTTTTTTGGAATTGAGAAAGCTTAAAAGCCCCTGTCCCGATAGGCTTTAAATCGATTTGGTTTTTATTATCAGCAAGCGCTAATTTTAATGCATATTCTTCAGAATGAATTACCGCATATGATGTCGCTAGCGTAGATAAAAAAGTGTTATTAGGAGAAGATAAGGTAAATTCAACTTGATGTGGGTTGATTGCTTTCACTGATTTAACGGTTTGAGTAAAATTAATACTATTAAACCAAGGGTAGCTACCTGAATTCACATTATGGTACGAATTCTCAGGGTCTAAAATGCGATTAAAGCTGAAAACCACATCATGAGCATTAAGAAAACGAGTTGGCTTGAACCATTCGGTCGTATGAAAAGCAACATTAGGCTGTAAAGTAAAAGTATAGACTTTACCTGAGTCATCAACTTTCCAAGAGCTTGCTAAGTTTGCAGAAGGTTTTTGTGTTATAGGATCAATAATAAGTAAGCGATCATATATTTGAGCGCTAATGGCTTCTAAAATACTATTCTCATCAGAAATCTGTGGATTAAAAAATTCCACATTGCCAGATTCACAATAGATGAATCCAGTTTCATGAATTGTCTGTTTGATCCCCGCATCGTAACAGCCTGATAGGGAAAATATTCCCGTCACTGCTATGAGCATGCGCGTAATAATCTTCATAATGATCGCAGCTTTTATCAATTTAAATTAATGAACTTGTCATTTTATACTCAAGTGACTGGTTCTGCACTTAAATATCTAAGATTATCCCTTGATTGTGGTCAAGAGGTGGTGCTTTTTTAATAATCCACGAAATTGATGATAGGTTATGCCTAGTTCTTCAGCAGCTTTTCGTTGGTGGTGTCGTGTTTTTAATAGAGCCTGCTCTAATAATTGTTTTTCTTGTTCGATTTGAAACTGTTTTAAATTCAATGGTAATGAGGGTGTCGTATCTTGCTCCTTCTGCTCATTGAGTATAGCCGAAGAAGGAATGCTTAGTTGAGTCTTTTCCCAAGGTGAGGCAAAAGGATTGAGCTGAATATAATCAATTTGTGCTTCTTCATGATTATGCTTAAACACTGCTCGTTCAATACAGTTTCGAAGCTCACGTACATTGCCTGGCCAATCATAGCCTAGAATCTGTTGTTTTGCATGATAAGTAAACCCAGCGAAATAACTCAGGTTCATCTCTTGACACATTTTAATAGCAAAGTGTTCAGCCAACAATAAGACATCTTGTTCGCGATATCGCAGAGGTGGTAGATGAATTACGTCAAATGATAATCTGTCTAATAAATCAGCTCTGAATTTCTCTTCTTTCACGAGTTCTTGAGGGTTTTGGTTAGTCGCACAAATTAGTCGAACATCAGCTCTTAATGTTTGAGAGCCACCCACTCGTTCATATTCACCGTATTCAATGACCCGAAGTAGTTTTTCTTGAACGGTTAATGGTGCCGTTGTGAGTTCATCTAAAAATAGAGATCCGCCATCAGCACGTTCAAAACGTCCTTGATGGCGTTGTTTTGCGCCAGTAAATGCTCCTGCATCATGACCAAATAGTTCAGAATCCAACGTACCAGAGCTAAGTGCAGCACAATTTAAGCTCACTAAAGGTTCATCCCATCGTTGTGATAGAAAGTGCAGACGCTGAGCGATGAGTTCTTTACCTGTGCCTCGTTCACCAAGAATTAAAATAGGTCTGTCAATTGCAGCAAGTTGCGAGGCGTGATCTAGTGAAGATAGAAATGCATCGGATTCTCCAATTAAATTATCTTTTCTCATTATAGCCTCACAATGTTGGTCAAAATAGCCAGTAAATAGTGGTTTTAATCATCACTTAAATCTGATTAGAGGTCAACTTTTTATAAGTTGTTGATTTTTATATAGTGAAAAGTTGGCATGCATTGTGTAATAGTCATGGTAAGTTTTAAAATATATGAATGAGATAACTACATATTGTTATCACTATTATTAAAGAGGAATAAATTATGGGTATTTTTTCACGTTTTGCAGACATCGTTAATGCTAATGTAACTTCATTGCTAGATAAGGCAGAGAATCCAGAAAAGATGATCCGCTTGATTATTCAAGAAATGGAAGACACCTTAGTAGAGGTTCGTACTGCTTCAGCAAAGGCGATTGCAGATAAAAAGGAATTAACACGTAAGATTGGTTCAATTGAAGCTCAAGTGACAGATTGGCAAGAGAAAGCAAGTTTAGCTCTGATTAAACAACGCGAAGATCTTGCTCGTTCAGCACTAATTGAAAAGCAAAAAGTGCAAGATGTGCTATCAAGCTTAAAAACGGAATTTATTCTGGTTGAAGAAGGTATTGAGAAGTTGACCACAGAATTAACTGAACTAGAGACTAAACTGACAGAGACACGTGCTCGTCAGCAAGCATTAGTTATTCGTCAGCAAACAGCACAGCATAGAAATGACATTAAAGCTCAAACACATTCTGGTAAAACAGAGCGAGCAATGGCGAAATTTGAGCAGTATGAACGTCGCATTGATGAATTAGATGCTCAAGCAGACAGCTACTCTGTAGGGAAAAGCAACTCTTTAGAACAAGAATTTGCAGAGCTACAAGCTCAAGATGAGATTGAAAAAGAATTAGAGCGTTTAAAAGAACAAATGAAGAAAGACGCATAATAGATTCATCTATAATGTCTATGTTTAATTGCATTTAAGGAGACAACAATGAGCGGATTTTTTGCTTTCCCCTTGGTTATATTTTTTATTTTTGTGGCACCGTTATGGCTGTTTTTACATTACAGAAGCAAAGGGAAAACAGCACAAGGTTTGTCGCAGGAAGATACGCAGTTACTTAAAACAATGACAGAACGTGCGGATAAAATGCAGCGTCGTGTGGAAACGTTAGAGAAAATCCTGGACGCAGAATCCCCAAGTTGGAGGGAGCGCTAATGGCTAATAAAGAGTTATATCGCGATACTCGAAATGGGAAAATTGGTGGTGTGTGTGCAGGTATTGCTCAGTACTTTAGTATTGAACCATGGATAGTACGTATTCTGGTTGTATCTGCCGCTCTGTTTAGTGCTGGTTTTCTAGTTATGTTAGCGTACTTTGCAGCTATGCTTTTTTTAGATAAAGCCCCAGTTGAAATGTACTATCGCGCTGAAGAAAGTCGTGAGCACACAGTCAAAAGTAAACCATGGCAAGCTGGCCAATCACCATCAGAAGTAATTAAACGAGTAGATCAAGACATGGCGAGAATGGAAGAAAAAATTCGTCGAATGGAAGGATATGTGACCTCTTCTGAATATAAGGTTCGTCGAGAGTTTCGTAATCTTTAATCTTAATGTAAATCTTGTTCATGGAGTGTTCAGAATTGGTTCTGTACACTCCATTTGTGTTTTTAGAAAAAGAATAAAAAGAGAATCGTAATGAGCAGATTAACCAAAGAAATGAATAAATTTGTCAATCGTAGTATGGATCGCCACGTTAAATTAGCGGTTACTGGATTATCTCGTGCAGGGAAGACTGCGTTTATTACTTCTTTTGTTAATCAGTGCTTACACGCAGCCTCAAGTGATAAATTACCTTTATTGTCAGTCACTCGAGAAGGGCGCATGATTGGTGCAAAACGAGTTTCCCAATCTAACCTTTCGGTCCCAAGCTTTACTTACGATGATGGTATGGAATCATTATTATCAGAGCCGCCAATGTGGCCAAAACCAACTCGTGATGTTAGTGAATTACGTTTAGCCATAAAATTTAAACCAAAATCAGGTTTGCTAAAACACTTACAAGATAGTTCAACCCTGCATGTTGATATTGTTGACTATCCTGGTGAGTGGTTATTAGATCTGCCGTTATTAGATATGGACTATCTTGAGTGGTCAAAGCAACAACAAGTGAGCTTAACGGGGCACAGGAAAATACTCTCTGAAATATGGTTAGAGGAAGCACAAAAATTAGACCCATTAGCCCCTGTTGATGAGAAGCAACTTGCTTATATTGCAGAACTATTTACTCAATATCTCCATACTTGTAAAGATGCTAAGGGGTTACATTGGGTGCAACCAGGACGGTTTGTTCTACCTGGAGAGTTGGCTGGAGCGCCCGTATTACAGTTTTTCCCATTTATGTTTCTGCATAAATACACCGAAGATGAATTATCAAAGGCAAGTAAAGACTCGAATATTGCAGTGCTAAAAAAACGCTATAAACATTATCAACAACATGTGGTGAAGAAGTTTTATAACGAACACTTTAGGCATTTTGATCGTCAAATCGTATTGGTGGATTGTTTACAACCATTAAATGCTGGGGAGCAGTCGTTTAACGATATGCGCCAAGCGGTTGATCAGCTAATGCATAGTTTCCAATATGGCAAAAGCTCAATGCTTAAGCGTCTATTTTCACCGAAAATTGATAAGGTATTGTTTGCTGCAACCAAAGCAGATCACGTTACTCCTGAACAGCATCCAAATATGGTGTCTTTATTACAGCAGATGATCCATCAAACATGGCAAGAAACTGCGTATGAAGGCATTAAAATGGAATGTATGAGCATTGCTTCAATTCAAGCAACCACCGCAGGAATGATAGATGAGGACGGTGAATTGTTTGCGGCAATTTCAGGTGTTAATTCAGAGCAACAGCCGATGATGATGTTCCCGGGTGAAGTTCCGCAACGTATTCCAACGAAAGCCTATTGGGAAACAAAGCCCTTTAATTTTATGAGCTTTCAACCTCTGAATAATGAAAGTGATAAGCCACTGCAACACATCCGAATGGATAAAGCGATGCAGTTCTTATTAGGAGATAAATTAGTATGAGTGAATTAAAGAAACAACGTATTTTTCAGTCACAAGCGTTACATCAAGGAAAGGAGTATCACCAAGAACAAGAGCCGATTGAATCTCTGAATACTCAAAAATTATTTGAAGAAAACGTTAAGTTTGTTCCTCAATCTATAGAAGAAGAGGAACTTGATGGTGTGGATATTGAAACGCCATTAATAAAAAAGAAAACCCATTGGAGTATTAAAACACTGATTGGTGGATTTCTTGGTTTAACAGTGTGGCAAAGTATTGATCATGTCATTACCGCAATTCAATCGGCTGATTTTCTGTCATTGGGGTGGGCTGGATTAATTAGTTTAGCGGCGGTGGTGGGTGTAAGCGCGATAGGTCGTGAATTGTGGACATTACGAAAACTAAAAAATCGAGCAGAGATCCAACACCAAGTGGCTGAATTAGCTGAAGGTAATGGTATTGGTCAGGCAAAACCGTTTTGTGAAGCGTTAGCTAAGAAAGGATTAACGACAAATACTGCAGAATATACACGTTGGCAGAATAGCATTGAATCACATCATAACAACGCTGAAGTGTTTGAAATGTATGATTCTATGGTGGTTTCAGAGCAAGATAAACGAGCAAAAGCCTTAATCAGCAAGCATGCTGGTGAATCAGCGTTAATGGTGGCATTAAGCCCATTAGCCGTGGTGGATATGTTGTTGGTTGCGTGGCGTAACATTCGATTAATCGAACAAGTATCTCAAGTTTATGGTGTTGAGTTGGGTTATTGGGGACGTTTACGCTTGTTTAAAATGGTGCTGCAAAACATGGCTTTTGCCGGTGCAACCGAAATGGTGACGGATGTTGGTGTTGATATGCTTTCTACTGGGTTGGCGGGTAAGTTATCAACCAGAGCGGCACAAGGGTTAGGTATCGGCTTATTAACGGCACGTTTTGGATTAAGAACCATGAATCTAATGCGTCCATTACCATGGCAAGCCGGAGAAGCGCCTAAGCTTTCTGATATGCGTAAAACCATTATTGCTCAATTAGGATCCAAATTGAGTTCATAAGTTGAGAATTAGTTAACTCTAGTTAGCATTCTTATAAAAAGCATACTATTTACAAATCGATTAATGATAGTATGTCGGCATTAGTCGGGGAGCCAATAGGCTGAGATCGCAATAGCGAACCCGTTGAACCTGATTCAGTTAGTACTGGCGTAGGGAACTAATGGTCCTTTTGATACGATCTTTTCGATCCGTTTCTTTTGGTGAGATCTCGCGTCTATACGTATTTTATTCTCACTATGACTGTTTTTCCTGACCGTTAGTTAGGGAAAATAAGTATGCCTATAGTAAAAACACCCATTGTATTAACCATTGCTGGATCTGACAGTGGTGGTGGTGCTGGCATCCAAGCCGATATCAAAGCGATTTCTGCAATAGGCAGTTATGCTTGCTCTGTGATTACCGCATTAACCGCTCAAAATACGCAAGGCGTTATGAGTATTTATCCAATCAGCAGTGAATTTGTTGAGCAGCAACTTGATGCTGTTTTCTCTGATTTAAATGTCGTAGCCGTTAAAGTGGGCATGCTGAGTGACTCTAATATAATCCACTCTGTTGCGGAAAAAATAAAACAATACACGCCACAATATTTAGTCGTTGATCCTGTTATGGTTGCAACTAGTGGTGACCTTCTTCTGCAATCCTCTGCTATTGAAAGCCTTAAATCTGAACTGCTTCCCCTTGCTGATGTTATTACCCCAAACCTACCAGAAGCAGCAGCATTAATTAACGCGAAAATACCCGAAAGTGAAGTCGAAATGACAGGAATGATCGATGAACTTCGTCAATTAGGTGCTAAGTCAGTATTGCTAAAAGGCGGGCATTTAGAAAAGGATGAAAACAGTACCGATTTGCTAATTTTATCTGATTCTATAGAGCGTTTATCGACACCCCGCATTGAAACTCGCAATACACACGGCACAGGCTGCACGTTATCGTCAGCAATTGCTTCGTATTTAGCGCAAGGCCATGAATTACAGGCTGCCGTTGCGTTAGGAAAGCAATACATTACTCAAGCGATTATCCATGCGGATGAGCTGAGTATTGGTAAGGGGCATGGGCCTGTGAATCACTTTTTTGTATTAAATTCTTAGCATTATTTTTTAAAACCTAGCGATATAAAATTTGAGCACTTGAGGTGCTCTTTTTTTTCTTTTGTTTTTGTTTCATGTCATACATATGCTTATCTGCTCTAATAAGAGCGTGTTCTATATCATCCTTGTTGGTGCTTTCTACGCCATAGGCAAACGTAATGGATTCATTACCAAGTTGTTTATATATGTCATTAATAAAATCAGTTGCGCGATTTTTATGGGCAGTGACGACGAATTCATCACCACCGATACGAAAAGCCATCTCTCGATCTAGACAGGCTTTTCTTAATACTTGAGAAAAACGAATAATCATTAGATCACCGACTTGATGGCCCTTTAGATCATTAACTTTTTTCAAATCATTTAAATCAAAATAAATCAAATCAAACATATCAAGTTTTACTTGAGGCAGTTTTTTTCTGGTATAGAGAGCTGTTAATTCATCTTTCATGCTTTGTTTTGCAAGATCTTGAACCATGCGAGTAATACCAATAGCAATACAGAAAAAAGCTGCAAAGAGAGACCCGTCATCTAAAATGGTATCAATAACTTCACAATGGTCGGCATGTTTTTCAATTATTGGAAACTCAGTCAATAAGTCATAGCCTTTGTTAAATATGAGTAAAGAAACTCCAATCATTAAAAAAGAGTAAGATTTAAAAAAACGGTAAGCAGTTAGGCTGATATAAACTAACAAAATGAGAGTTAGTCCTTCGAAAATCAAATCGGAATAAGACTCAAAACCAATTTCTTCATACAAAGCAACACAGGCAGCTAGACATAAGGAAAGAATCACGGTGACAATAATTGGTCTTTTATTATTTCGTTCCATATCGCATGCTCGCTGTTAATGGTATGTTACACCTAACTGAGGGTACTTAATTTTTTTAGAAAAATAAATAGAAACTACAGAATTAATTTTGAATAAGTTGACTTCTGTATAGTATAGATGAGTCTATAAATTGTGACAGTAAGCACAAGGATGTATTGATAAGTATCATATTAAGAATAATGTATGGTATGTTAGAGGTTCGTTGCTTTTAAGGTTTTCCTGATTACCACCGAGACTCAGCTAGCTTAAGCAACCGCTCTGGCATCGGTGCAGTTTGAATACTTGAGTAAATAAGCTGATCAAGCATCTTTTCAAGATTGAAGCGCCTATTGAACTTAAAAC
>Ga0316197_10000080_pt1 | contig 78354 bp, 71 predicted proteins | sample OudBiesiAoxic_MG_FD_204939 | JGI IMG/M metagenome (GOLD analysis project Ga0316197, IMG submission 204939) | Coastal sediment microbial communities from Oude Bieten Haven, Netherlands - site A oxic | ecosystem: Environmental > Aquatic > Marine > Coastal > Sediment | place: Netherlands... | reverse complement strand
TTTTGCCATTTGCTTCCTTCAGATTTCACCTCACGGTGAACACCCTTGCATAGGCTAACGGTTCTCGTTCGACTGAGCCCGTAGAGGACTTTCACCTCCTAGAACAACGCCATGCTCGGCGCACTATTAAAAGCCTCATCATTTTGATGAGGCTTTTTTTATGCTTGTCATTTAACGAATGCGACACTACCATAACCTCCATTCATATCAGTTCTTCATTTAGAGTTAAACCATGACTGAAACACCATCAGGAAAACCAGGCAATACTGGTATCAAGCGTGTAATCAAAGCAACTGGCTTTTCTATTCAAGGTCTTAAAGCTGCGTTTAAACATGAAGCGGCTATTCGTCAAGAGTTAGCAATGTTAGTTATTGCTGCCCCTATCGCACTTCTTTTGGATGTGACTGTAGTAGAAAAGATTTTATTGGTCGGCGTATTTGTTCTGATCTTTATGATTGAGCTTTTAAATTCAGCAATAGAAGCTGTGGTAGACCGTATAGGCCCTGAACATCATGAATTAAGTGGCAGAGCTAAAGATATTGGTTCAGCCGCTGTATTTGTCGCTCTGTGCTTTGCTGGCTTTACTTGGTTAATGATCCTAGGCAGCAACTATCTTTAATTATTTATAAGGACTATTTTAATGAACCCTATTATTCAAACACTAAAAGAACACAACGTTAGCGATGAGAAAATTGCAGAAGTATTTCAAACGCTAACTCAAAACCCATTAGCAGCAATGGCTATTATTCAAAGTCTAGGCATTCCACAAGAAAAACTACAACCACTAATGATGCAAGTGATGACAAATCCAAGCTTAATTAAAGAAGCAGTTGAAGAGTTAGGATTAGATTTCTCTAAAGTAGAAGAAGCAAAAGCAAAGCTTGAAGAGAATCAATAACAGAATCTTTAAGATAAATTATAAATTTTTAAAAGCCCTAATCTAAAGTTAGGGCTTTTTTGTATTTATTTTTCAAGATTAGAAAAACTCTATATCCCAGATACAACAAAGCCCCGATTTTCATCGAGGCTTTGTCATTTAAATGTGGTACCGGTAGGCGGACTTGAACCGCCACTCCTTTCGGAAAGGGATTTTGAATCCCTCGTGTATACCAATTTCACCATACCGGCTTTATCAGCATTGCTGCTTGATGTCGTTGATTATACTCAGAGATGATCGTCACGCAAGCTCTTTATTACTCTAAGATCTTGTTTGCTGAAATAATCAGCACTTATTTACAATCTGATTTTCATTTTTTTCTTTTCTATCGTTATACTGCTGTCAGTTTTTTAATTTATGGAAGAAAAAATGACAATACAAAAACAAGCAGGCTTTATGCGTCGTATGGGAGCTTGGTTTTACGATACTCTCATTATTAGCGCAATTATGATGTTAACTGGCGGAGCTATGGTAGCGACTCTTGAGATGCTGTATGGGTTAGGAGTTATCAGTTACGGTCAGTTCCCTGATGTTAGTACTTATTTAAATCACGATCCTTTATGGCAAAACCTCTACCCTATTACTCTTGTTTCTGTTTTTTCAGGTTTCTTTGCGTATTTTTGGTGTAAAGGGCAAACACTTGGTATGCGAGCATGGAAATTACAAGTTCAGCAACTTGATGGTTCACCAATCACATTAACTCAAGCGATTATTCGTATGTCTACCTCTGCTTTTGGTTTAGGTAATCTTCTTGTCTTTATCTCTAAAGATAATGCAGCCTTTCAAGATACTTGGGCAAAAACTCGTGTGATCGTTCTAGATAAAGCGGTATAAGTCTTTTATTGAAAATGAACTTATAAATATAAAAAAGGAGATACTCTGCAGTATCTCCTTTTTATTTATTCTTTTTTCACGATAATGCGTTTAAAGCTTTCTATTCAGTAGCCCTAAAGTAATCAATAAAAACACAAAACTAGGCCCTAATGCACCAAATACAGGATGTATATTATATACCAAGGTCATTGGCCCAAATACTTCATTAGAAATATAGAACGTAAACCCTGCAATTACTCCCGAAAGAATCCTTGCCCCCATGGTTACACTTCTTAATGGCCCAAAGACAAATGAAAGCGCCAGTAACATCATTACCGCAACTGAAATCGGCTGTAAGGCTTTGCGCCAAAATGCGAGTTCATACCGTGATGCATCTAACTCAGAATCTTTTAAATAATTAACGTAATCATATAAACCAGTCAATGATTGTTCCTCTGGTTTAACGGTTACCACTGCTAGTTTATCTGGAGTTAATGTTGTCGACCAATTTAAAGTGTCTAGTTTTCGCTCGCTAATTACCGCTTTATTTTCCATTTGAGTAACCGAAACATCACTCATCATCCAGCCTGCCTCTTTTGATTGATAATCCGCTTTACGAGCAAATACAATATTATCTAGCTGATTTTCATCATCAAATTTCCATACTGTTACGCCATATAGCTTCTCTTGATCATCAACACGGGCTAAATAAATAAAATCATTACCATCTTTGGCCCAAACCCCTGCTCTTACCGCTGCGATATTACCACCTGAGGTTGCAAATGCTCGTAAGTCACGCGCCATTTTCTGAGCTTGTGGTGCTCCCCATTGCCCTAATGCCATTACCATTAGCATTAAAGGAATTGCAGTTTTTAATACTGATACCCCAATACTTAATTTTGAATAGCCTGCTGCTTGCATAACCACTAATTCAGAACTAGCAGCGAGCATACCTAGACCAATCAAAGCACCAAGTAAGGCTGCCATTGGAAAGAACATTTCGATATCACGAGGCATACTTAAAATAACAAAATATAGAGCGTCGAGAAGATCGTATGTACCCTTTCCAACCTTACGTAACTGCTCTACATATTTGATAATAGAAGAAAGGCCCACTAAGGTAACTAAACATAATGCAGAGGTAGCAATGATGGTACGACCAATGTACCAATCTAAAATCTTAAACATTTTTCGCTTTTCTCCGCATTTTATCTTTCAGTTTTCTCACAAACACACTGTCCATCGAATTCAATATAATACCAATAATTAATAGCACGGCATTAATGGCCCACAAACCAATATAAGGGGCTAAACCCCCATCTTCAATTGCTGATTTACCAGCACTTAATGATAGGAAATAAGCCAAATATAACAAGACAGCAGGGCCTAATTTAGCAAAGCGCCCCTGACGAGGGTTTACCGCCGAAAGTGGTACTACAATCATGGTTAATAATGGAATACAAATAATCAGAGAAATACGCCACTGCAGTTCTGCTTTCGCTTCAAGTTCAGGGCGTTTGATTAACTCTAACGTTGGGATAGCATCCCAATCTCGTCGTTTCTCTTTTACCGATTTTTGCCCTATCAGAACTTCGTATGAAGAAAACCGACTCTCAAGGTAATCTAGCCGTGTTGGTATACCTTCATATCGAGTACCTTCTTGTAGCTCTAATACTTGGCGGCCATCAGCAAGCTCTTTCACTAAACCTCGATTAGCGATTAGTACGCTAGGGCGTAATGAATCATAAGGAACTGGTTGCGCTAAAAATATATTCTCTAGCTGTTTACCATCGTTATTATTTATGTCATCAATAAATACAACAGCTCTACCATCTGGAGAACGCTGAAATTGCCCTTTCTGTAGCAAATCAACACCAGCATCAGACTCTACTGTCTCAAGTAATTGTGTCGTTTTTTCTTGGCTCCAAGGAGATAACCATAATGAATTAACCGTTGCTGCAACCCCAGTAATTAAAGCTAAATAAAGTGCAGCACGAATAAGAATCGAGTTTCCCATTCCCGTGGCATTCATTACGGTAATTTCACTTTCTGCGTACAAACGACCAAATGTTAAAAGAATACCAATGAAAATACTCAAAGGTAGCATGAGTAATCCCATCGCCGGCATGTTCAAGCCAACTAATGATAGGATTAACCCTCCTGGTATATCTCCATCTGAAGCGTCGGCTAAAACCCGAATAAATTTTTGGCTCATAAAGATCAAAAAAAGCACAAAAAAGATCGCAAATTGGCTCTTTAATGTTTCCTTGATCAAATATCTAATAATAATCACGTTGAATCTACCTATAGAAAACTTGTATTTTTGCCAGAATCACTATAATTTCCGTGTAAACCATTTATTTTTTAATCTTTGGCTAAATGTTCACCTGTGAAATCGGTATACAACGATTATAGTATCTAACTAGATTTTGCTCATTATCTAACATTTAGTTCTATTTGTCTTTAGGATGTAGGAGTACGCATGGAGTTCAGTGTAAAAAGTGGCAGTCCAGAGAAACAACGCAGCGCTTGTATCGTTGTTGGTGTCTTTGAACCACGTCGTTTATCTCCAATAGCAGAACAGCTTGATAAAATCAGTGACGGTTACATTAGTTCATTACTTCGCCGTGGTGATCTAGAAGGTAAACCTGGTCAAATGCTGTTATTGCACCAAGTACCAAATATTCTTTCTGAGCGTGTTTTATTAGTAGGTTGTGGTAAAGAACGTGAACTTGGTGAGCGTCAATATAAAGAAATCATCAAGAAAACCATCAGCACATTAAATGAAACAGGCTCTATGGAAGCAGTATGCTTTCTTACAGAACTACACGTGAAAGGTCGTGATACTTATTGGAAAGTTCGCCAAGCGGTTGAATCAACCAAAGATAGTTTGTATACCTTTAACCAGTTTAAGAGTAATAAACCTGAAACTCGCCGCCCATTACGCAAGTTAGTATTTAATGTACCGACTCGTCGTGAGCTTAATTTAGGTGAAAAAGCAATTAACCATGGCTTATCTATTTCTTCTGGTGTGAAAGCATCAAAAGATTTAGGTAACATGCCACCGAATGTTGCTAACCCAGCTTATCTTGCATCTCAAGCTCGTCGCCTAGCTGATGACTACGAAACCGTAACTACCAAAATTATCGGTGAAGAAGAGATGAAGAAGCTAGGAATGACTTCTTATCTTGCTGTTGGCCAAGGCTCTCATAATGAGTCTTTGATGTCGGTAATGGAATATAAGGGTCACCCTAACCCTGATGCAAAGCCTATCGTTCTTATCGGTAAAGGCCTAACATTTGATTCAGGCGGTATCTCTCTTAAACCAGGTGCTGGTATGGATGAGATGAAGTATGACATGTGTGGTGCAGCTTCTGTATTTGGCGCAATGAAAGCACTGGCTAAATTAAATCTTCCTTTGAACGTCGTTGGTATTCTAGCTGGCTGTGAGAATATGCCAAGCAGCAACTCGTACCGTCCTGGTGATATTTTAACTACGATGTCAGGTCAAACAGTTGAAGTATTAAATACCGATGCTGAAGGCCGCTTGGTTCTTTGTGATGCTCTTACTTATGTTGAACGTTACGACCCTGAATGTGTGGTTGATGTTGCTACCTTAACTGGTGCGTGTGTTGTTGCTCTTGGTCATCATATTAATGGACTAATTGCGAACCATAACCCACTTGCTCATGAACTGATTAATGCATCAGAGCAATCTGGCGATCGCGCTTGGCGTTTACCAATGTCTGAAGAGTATAACGAGCAATTAAACAGCCCGTTTGCTGATATGGCTAACATTGGCGGTAAATCAGCGGGAACTATTACTGCTGGTTGTTTCCTAGCACGCTTTACTAAGAAGTATCATTGGGCGCACATTGATAGCGCAGGTACAGCTTGGGTATCTGGAGCAAACAAAGGCTCAACAGGCCGTCCAGTCTCATTGCTTGTCCAATTCTTACTAAACCGTTCAGGCCAAGAAAACGAAGAATAAAATTGTTCGTTTTATGATATAAAGGGCCTATATAAAGGCCCTTTTTAATACATTTAATTTGACTCAATCCACGATAAGAAATAAAGAGAGATTATGAGCCAAGCATTATTCTATGTACTTGAACCCACATCACCAACAGCCTCGCAAGAAGGGTTGTTGAAATTTGTGTGTCAGCTCGCTCATTACTACTACTCTGAAAATGCTCGTGTCTATATTTTAAGTGATAACAAAGAACAAGCATTGCTGATTGATGAAATTCTCTGGCAAAGTGATGTTTCTGAATTTACGCCACACAACTTAATTGGGGAAGGCCCTAAATCTGGCTCTCCTATTGAGATTGGTTGGGGTACATTACGGGCATCTGGCCGCCGGCATGTATTAATAAATTTGGCTCAAGAGGTCGCAACTTTTGCGGTTTCCTTTGCTCAAGTGGTAGACTTCGTACCCTGTGAAGAAAAAAGCAAACAACACGCTCGAGAAAGGTATAAAATATACCGAAATGCAGGCCGAGCCATGCAAACCGAGACATTAAAATAGTGCCAATCATCATAGCTAAGTAACTCAACTGAAAGCCTATTTTCAAATTGAGCCATTAATTATGATATTTGGCATTCCACTTTTTAATAGAGATATTCGTGACGAACACTATGGAAAAGACATATAACCCGCAATCAATAGAACAAGCTCTGTACCAGACTTGGGAAGAAAAAGGCTACTTTAAGCCTCATGGCGACACATCAAAAGAAGCTTATAGCATCATGATCCCGCCACCAAACGTCACTGGTAGCCTACATATGGGTCACGCTTTCCAAGATACGATCATGGATACCCTTATCCGTGCTGAACGTATGAAAGGTAAGAATACCCTTTGGCAAGTAGGTACCGACCACGCAGGTATCGCCACTCAAATGGTTGTTGAGCGTAAGATTGCGGCTGAAGAAGGCAAAACAAAACACGATTACGGTCGTGACGCTTTCATCGACAAAATTTGGGAATGGAAAGCAGAGTCAGGTGGCACAATTACCAAGCAACTTCGTCGTCTAGGTGCATCTGTCGATTGGGATCGTGAACGATTCACAATGGATGACGGCCTATCTGCTGCAACTCAAGAAGTGTTTGTTCGTCTATACGAAGAAGACCTTATCTACCGTGGTAAGCGTCTAGTAAACTGGGATCCTAAACTGCACACCGCTATTTCTGATCTTGAAGTTGAAAACAAAGACAAAAAAGGCTTCATGTGGCACTTCCGCTACCCACTAGCAAACGGTGTTAAAACTGCTGACGGTAAAAACTACATCGTAGTTGCAACGACACGTCCAGAAACTATGCTTGGTGATACTGGTGTTGCTGTAAACCCTGAAGATCCTCGTTACAAAGATCTGATTGGTCAACACATTGAGCTTCCTATCGTTGGTCGTTTAATTCCTATCGTAGGTGATGAGCATGCGGATATGGATAAAGGCACGGGTTGTGTGAAAATCACTCCAGCTCATGACTTTAACGATTACGAAGTAGGTAAACGTCATAGCCTGCCAATGATCAACATCTTAACGTTCAACGCTGATATCCGTGATTCTGCTGAAGTATTCACAACTAACGGTGAAGAAAGTGATGTCTACAACGCTGAACTTCCTGCGAAATACCACGGCATGGAGCGTTTTGCTGCTCGTAAAGCTATCGTTGCTGAGTTTGATGAACTGGGTCTTCTTGAAGAGATTAAAGATCACGATTTAACTGTACCTTACGGTGACCGTGGTGGCGTTGTTATCGAACCAATGCTAACTGACCAATGGTATGTACGTACTGCACCTCTAGCTGCGCCTGCAGTTAAAGCAGTTGAAGATGGTCAAATCCAATTCGTACCTAAGCAATACGAAAACATGTACTTTGCGTGGATGCGTGACGTACAAGATTGGTGTATCTCTCGTCAACTTTGGTGGGGTCATCGTATTCCTGCATGGTATGACAACGACGGTAAAGTTTACGTTGGTCGTACTGAAGAAGAAGTTCGTGAGAAAAACAACCTTTCTCCAGTTATCGTTCTTAAGCAAGATGACGATGTACTTGATACATGGTTCTCTTCTGCACTTTGGACGTTCGGCACACAAGGCTGGCCTGAAAACACAGACGCACTAAAAACATTCCACCCATCAGAAGTTCTAGTATCTGGTTTTGATATTATCTTCTTCTGGGTTGCTCGTATGATCATGATGACCATGCACTTCGTTAAAGACGAAGAAGGCAATGCACAAGTACCATTTAAGACAGTTTACATGACGGGCCTTATCCGTGATGAAAACGGTGACAAAATGTCTAAGTCTAAAGGTAACGTACTTGACCCTATCGATATGATCGATGGTATCGGCCTTGAAGAACTTGTTGAAAAACGTTGTGGCAACATGATGCAACCTCAACTTACGAAGAAGATCGAAAAAGCAACGCGTAAAACGTTTGAAGGCGGTATCGAACCATACGGTACAGATGCTCTACGTTTCACTCTTGCAGCAATGGCATCAACAGGTCGTGATATCAACTGGGATATGAAACGTCTTGAAGGTTACCGTAACTTCTGTAACAAACTATGGAACGCAAGCCGTTACGTATTGATGAACACAGAAGAGCACGATTGTGGTATGGCTGAAGGTGCTGAACTTGAGTTCTCACTGGCTGACCAATGGATCGCATCTCAGTTTGAAGTTGCCGCTAAAGAGTTTAACGCTCACCTAGACAATTACCGTCTAGATATGGCAGCAAACACGCTGTATGAATTCATCTGGAACCAATTCTGTGACTGGTACTTAGAGCTGACTAAACCTGTTCTTTGGAAAGGCACTGAAGCACAACAGCGTGCTACTCGTTACACGCTAATTACGGTTTTAGAGAAGACATTACGTCTTGCTCACCCTGTTCTTCCTTACATCACTGAGTCTATCTGGCAGAGCGTTAAGCCATTAGTTGATGGTGTTGAGGGTGAAACAATCATGACTCAAGCATTACCTCAGTTTAATGAAGAAAACTTCAACGCTGATGTCGTTGCTGATCTTGAGTGGGTTAAAGCGTTCATTACAAGCATTCGTAACTTACGTGCTGAATACGATATCGCACCAAGCAAAGGCTTAGATGTGATGATTAAAGTGGCTGACGAAAAAGACGCTGCACGTATTCAAGCTAATGAGATTGTTCTGACTTCTCTAGCAAAACTAGACAGCATCAAAGTGCTTGCAGACAATGAAGAGACGCCAGCATGTGCAACCTCTCTTGTTGGTAAATCTGAGTTGATGATCCCAATGGCGGGTCTTATCGATAAAGATGCAGAGCTTGCTCGTTTAGATAAAGAAGTGGCTAAAATCCAAGGCGAAATTAAACGTATCGAAGGTAAATTAGGTAACGAAGGTTTCGTTGCTAAAGCACCAGAAGTCGTTATCGCTAAAGAGCGTGAAAAACTAGAAGGCTATAAAGAAACATTAGTTAAACTAGAAGCGCAAAAAGAAACAATCGCAGCACTTTAAGTAAGCCTTTTACCTTTATTAGGTTGATATTATCGTAATGCATAAAAAAGGCCGATGTTAATACATCGGCCTTTTTTTACTTACAAAGGAAAGTGAATAACGTTTTCAGTTTTTGATAATCCAATCTCAAGTTCATGAAGTTGCCCGTCAAGCATGACAGAAACCACATACAAATCATTTGAATTCTTCGTTTGATCGTCCCAATATTTTGGTGCTTCAACTTGAAACAGAGCCGAAACATGATCGCCTCTTACATCAACAGGGATCGTTAATGTCATACCATCAAATTTAATGCTAGCTGAAATTAAATTTGGTTTATAAGTCTTAAAATAAACATCGACTTTAAGCTCACAGCCATGATGCCAAATTTGTTCTACACTAATATGATTCAACGAAAGGTGGGGAATTGGTTGAAAAAAACAGACGCCAAACACACCAATATCATCTTTAATGTCGCTGTCTTTTACTGCACCAAAACGATAATGATATGCTTGATTTATTTCGCAAACACCACTTGCTTCGCTATCGTCTAACAACCAATCGTCTTCATCTTCTTCTAAAAATAGAACTTCAAAGCGATTGCCGCCTAATTGTAAAAACTCTTTGATGTCTTTACGGTAGCGAGTCATTAGCTCATTACAATCAAAGACGGCTACGCCATTAATTCTCACTTCAGCATAGCGTGAGACACCGCTCATCACTAATTCCATCGCAGGATAATTAAGTAACGCTTCATCTACTTCAAAAAAACGCATTAAATGCCATTCTTGATTATTCGCCTCTTCAACAGAAAGTGCTTCGTAAGCAGAAGCGACACCTTGTTGAATTGGAATATCTTTAATCGGCAATGCAGTATCTGTTAACGGTGAAAGTTGCCATAACGCTTCTTCACCATTAAGTATGATTCTTGAATTCATTAATATATTCATCCCTAAAAAAATGCCCTACACTTGTTATTACAAGCCTAGGGCACAGTCTCTCAATTGTCGTTATTTGACAATATTTTTATTCTTCGTCGCCATCTTCGATAACGTCATACTCAGCGTCTTCGCCTTCGTAGTATGTACCCCAACCATCATAGATAATGTCGAATTTCTCAGCCAGTTGAACTAATTTTTCAACTTGAGCATCGATAACGTCTGCATCTAATATTGAGTCCATCACGGCATCACAACATAAGATTTTAGCGCCATCTTCGTCTTCTAGCTCTTCAGCTTCTAATACTTCAAAACCCATTTTAAATGCTTCTACTACTGCATTTTCTAACGCTTTAAAGTCTTCTGCCATTAAATGGTGTTCGATAGCATACAGTGCATCCGGCTCACTACCATCGGCTTTTAGTGATTCAATAATTTCGCGCGTTTCCGCTTTTTGCAATTCAAGAAATTGCTCAACCGATAGATATTCATCTTCTTGAGACATAGTAAGGCTCCACACTGTATAAAATAATAGAAATTAACTCAGGCATTATAGCCTGCTCAAACCAAATTCCCTAGCACTTCAATAATTAAAGAATATTTAGCTGCTATACGGTATTATTTCTCTTATAGTAGTAGATATTAGAAAGGAATCTTATGAATAAGCTATTTGTTGGCTCTGAAATTGGTCAACTTCGTCGAGTTATTCTTCACCGCCCAGAAAGAGCACTAAGTCACTTAACACCAACAAACTGTCACGACTTACTTTTTGATGATGTATTATCGGTTGAAAAAGCACTTCTTGAGCACGATCAGTTTGTTTTAACATTACAGTCTCAAGATGTTGAAGTGCTTCTCTTACAAGACTTACTCGAAGAGACACTACAACACCCAGAAGCAAAGCAATGGCTGTTAAAGCATCAAATTTCTCACTATCGTTTTGGTCCTACTTTTGCCAACCAAATCAGAGTCTTTTTACTTGAAAAAAGTAATAAAGAACTCGCCTCAATTTTATTAGGTGGCCTTGCCTTTATTGAGCTGCCATTTAAAGCGCCTTCTATGCTGCAACAATTGAGTGACCCGTTTGATTTTGTCATTGACCCATTACCAAACCATTTATTTACTCGTGATACCTCATGTTGGATCTATGGTGGCGTCTCTATCAATCCAATGGCAAAAGCAGCAAGAAAAAGAGAATCAAATCATTTACGTGCGATTTATCGCTGGCACCCTCTGTTTTCTCAACAGATATTCCCTCAGTATTTTGAGGATGAAAACCGAGATTACGACAATGCCACCATTGAAGGTGGCGATGTATTAGTGATTGGCAAAGGTAATGTCTTAGTCGGGATCTCTGAACGAACCAGACCTCAAGGGATTGAAAATTTAGCTAAACAACTGTTTAGAACGCATCAAGCAAAACAAGTTATCGCGATTAAATTACCAGAAGACAGATCATGTATGCATCTAGATACGGTAATGACTCATATGGACCATAACGTATTCTCTGTCTATCCAAGAGTTATAAATAAAGATATGCCTTGTTGGTCTATAACTCCTTGTGGCGAACAACAATTGGCAATTAAAGAAATGCCAAACTTTCAGCAAGTGTTGAAATCCGCATTAGAGTTAGATGAACTAAATATAATCACTACTGGTGGTGACAGCTACGAAGCAGAACGAGAACAATGGCATGATGCTAATAATGTATTGACGATAAAACCGGGCGTTGTTGTTGCTTATGAGCGTAATACTTACACCAATGAGAAATATGATAAAGCAGGCATTACTGTTCTTCCAATAACGGGAGATGAACTCGGTCGTGGTCGTAGTGGAGCAAGATGCATGAGCTGCCCAATAGAAAGAGATGGTATTTAACACGAACAAATACAACAATAAAAAATTAAATATATATTCACAAAATAAGCATTTATATGTTTAAATGAAATTTACCGGATTTGATATGCACAGCTAGGAGCACACTATGGCTTTTAATATACGTAATAGAAACTTTTTAAAACTCTTGGATTTTACTCCAAAAGAGATCGCACACTTACTTGAACTTTCTGCTGATTTAAAAAAAGCAAAATACGCAGGGTATGAACAACCTCGCCTATCAGGTAAAAATATTGCACTTATTTTTGAAAAAGCCTCTACTCGTACACGCTGTGCCTTTGAAGTCGCTGCTTTTGACCAAGGCGCTAAAGTTACTTACCTTGGTCCATCAGGCTCTCAAATTGGTCAAAAAGAATCAATGAAAGACACTGCTCGCGTACTTGGTCGTATGTACGATGGCATTGAGTATCGTGGTTTTGGTCAATCTATTGTTGAAGAACTAGGTAAGTATGCTGGCGTTCCTGTTTGGAATGGGTTAACTGACGAATTTCACCCAACTCAAATTCTGGCAGATTTCCTTACGATGCAAGAATATGCAAATGGTAAGCAGCTAAATCAAATTACTTTTGCTTATCTTGGTGATGCTCGCAATAACATGGGCAACTCGCTGATGGTTGGCGCAGCAAAAATGGGTATGGAGATCCGTCTTATTGCACCAAAACAATTTTGGCCAGAAGAAACGTTAGTCGCTCAGTGCCAAGAAATAGCGGCTCAAACTGGCGCCAAAATCATCCTAACTGAAGAGGTTCAAACAGGAGTAAAAGGCTGTGACTTTTTATACACTGATGTTTGGGTTTCTATGGGTGAAGCACCAGAAGCATGGGATGAGCGAGTTGCATTAATGACGCCTTATCAAGTCAATATGGATGTGATTAAAGCGACCGAAAATCCAAACGTAAAATTCATGCATTGTTTACCCGCCTTTCATAATAATGAAACAGCCATTGGAAAAGAAATCTCAGAAAAGTATGGCATGAATGGTTTAGAAGTTACTGACGAAGTTTTTGAATCTGACTACTCTATCGTATTTGATGAAGCAGAAAATCGCATGCATACGATTAAAGCAATAATGGTTGCAACACTAGGAAGTTAATCTCTCTTGTTTTAAAAGAGTAATCAAAAGAAAATTTGATGCAAACGCTTGCTTAGGATTTTGATACGAGTATAATTTCGCGCAATTTACTAGGAAATTATGATGTTATTAACTTATCTTCATACAGCGGTCGACCGAGAATCTGCACTCCCAACGTGCGGTGGTCCCCTATTTTTTGAGTTTCCTAATTACCGATATTTTTAAAGCCTCCTATTTTATAGGGGGCTTTTTTTTTGATTTCAATATGATAAATAAAAGGGAAGAGAGACTATGGCTAACTCGCTATATCAAAAGCACATCATTTCTATTCCAGAGCTTTCTCGTCAAGAGTTAGAACTGATTGTAGAAACAGCAGGTAATATTAAAAAAGAACCTCAGCCTGACTTATTAAAAAATAAAGTCATTGCGAGCTGTTTTTTTGAAGCCTCAACTCGTACCCGCTTATCTTTTGAAACCGCAATTCAACGCTTAGGTGGCTCTGTTATTGGATTTGATTCTGCAGGTAATACTTCTCTTGCTCAAAAAGGCGAAACACTGGCAGACTCTGTTCAAGTGATTACCTCTTATGTTGATGCATATGTTATGCGTCATCCAAAAGAAGGCGCTGCACGTCTAGCCTCAGAGTTCTCTAATGGCACACCAGTCATCAATGCTGGCGATGGGGCGAATCAGCATCCAACTCAAACGCTATTGGATTTATACACCATCTACGAAACTCAAGGGCGCTTAGATAATCTAAACATCGCTTTTGTTGGTGATTTGAAATACGGTCGTACCGTTCACTCTTTAACTCAAGCATTAGCTAAATTTAACGGCATTAAGTTCTTTTTTATAGCTCCAGAAGTATTGGCTATGCCTGATTACATTTGTGAAGAATTAGATGAATTAGGAATTGAGTATCAATTACTAAATGAAATGGATGAAGCCATTCCTGAGTTAGATATTCTGTACATGACTCGTGTTCAGAAAGAGCGTTTTGATGAATCTGAATACACGCATATTAAGTCAGCCTATATTCTTTCAGCTGAAACATTAGCACCTGCTCGTGATAACTTAAAAGTCCTTCACCCGCTGCCTCGCGTAGATGAAATAGATACCGATGTTGATAAAACACCACACGCTTACTACTTCCAACAAGCTGAGAATGGTGTCTATGCTCGCCAAGCTCTATTAGCTTTAGTTCTTAACGAAACACTTTAGGGAGAAAAAATGATGCCTAACAAAACTCAATTACGTGTTGAAGCAATCAACAACGGTACAGTCATCGACCATATCCCTGCGAACATTGGTGTTAAAGTCTTAAAACTATTTCAAATGGATAAAACGACAGAACGCGTAACTATTGGTTTAAATCTACCTTCTTCTGCGATTGGGTCTAAAGATCTATTAAAAATAGAAAATACCTTTGTTACACCAGAGCAAGCAAGTAAGTTGGCGCTTTATGCTCCACACGCAACGGTAAATCAAATTGAAAACTATGAAGTAGCGAAGAAAATTCCTCTTCAGTTACCAACACAAATTACTGGTGTATTTGAATGTCCAAACAGCAACTGTATTACTCATGGTGAACCGGTTGATAGTAGCTTTAAGGTCATTACAAAAAACGAAGACATACACTTAAAGTGTAAGTATTGTGAAAAGGTTTATTCACGTGAAGTGGTCACTGACTTAAATTAATATTAATTATATGATTCTTCTCAGCCTCGATATTATCGGGGCTGTTTTCTTATTACGATTTGTTTTATATTGACCTCACAGCAGAGCTACTTGCTCTCTCTATTAATCATAGGAATCATGATAATGACTAAAGTTCTTCATACAGATAACGCACCAGCAGCAATTGGTCCATATATTCAAGGTGTTGACCTTGGTAATATGGTACTAACGTCAGGCCAGATCCCTGTAAACCCAGCAACTGGTGAAGTGTCTGATGATATTGCAGAGCAAGCTCGTCAATCACTAGAAAACGTGAAAGCCGTCGTTGAATCTTCTGGTCTAACGGTTGCTGATATCGTTAAATTAACGGTTTTCGTAAAAGACTTAAATGACTTTGGTACCGTCAATGAAGTGTACGGCAACTTCTTTGATGAGCACAATGTAGCAAACTACCCTGCACGTTCTTGTGTTGAAGTTGCTCGTCTTCCAAAAGATGTTGGCATTGAAATCGAAGCAATTGCAGTTCGTAAATAATAATTACGGCACAAGGCAGATATTAGTATTACTGATCTCTGCCTTATTTTTTATCCAATGTTGCTAAGTATCTTATTGCTTTAGAAAAAACAGTATCAAACCAAACCGAAAATATAGCGGGGTTATTTACTAATTCTTGCTGAATGCGACTCTCAGTCCACCACTTTATGTCACTAACTTCGTCAGGGTTCATCGTGAATTCAACATTAGGAGTATTAGCAAGTAATATGTAGTCTTGTTCATGCTCACTCAAACCATTTTCCAGCTCTGCCTGATAAATAAACCAACCTAGGTTTTCAAAACTATCTGCTGCAACACCAACAATTCCTATCTCTTCTGCTAATCGGCGCTCACCTGCTAATTCAACCGACTCATTGACTCTTGGATGAGAACAACAGGTATTACTCCACTTTCCTTTACTATGATATTTACATTCAGCACGCTTCTGTAGTAGAAATTCATACTCATTTTCTGTTTCACGATACAGTAAAACGGAAAAAGCTAAGTGCAATAACCCTTTTTCATGGGCCTCTAATTTTTCCATTGTTCCAATGGTTTCACCTTGTTGATTTACAAGGACAACTTGTTCTTTCATGACACTCACATATTTGAATCATAAAAATAAAAGGGTATACAGCAAGCTATACACCCTTTAAATATTTATTCAGTTAATATAAATTATCGTGAAAAATTAAGCTTGGTTGCGCTCTGCAACTTCTTTATTTAACTCTTCTAGCTTAACTTTCATTTGCTCACGACATTCATTCGCAAACTCACGAACATTGCTTTTATCATAACCATCGGTATTAACCGGAGGTAAAATTTCAACAATCACAACTCCGTTATTCCAACGATTTAATTTCACGGCCTCTGTACTACTACACACAATTGGCGTAACTGGAACTTCAGCAGCAAGGGCTGCATGAAAAGCGCCAGTTTTAAATGGCAATAAACCGCGACCACGAGAGCGAGTACCTTCTGGAAACATCCAAACAGAAACATTACGCTTTTTAATGTTGTCAGCAACCTGTGCAATCGTACCTACCGCTTTACTGCGATTATTACGATCAATCAAGATATTACCTGTGATCCAATACAATTGCCCAAACAGTGGCATCCAAACTAAGCTCTTTTTGCCTACGGTTACCGTTTTTGGTTGAATCGCACCAGAAACAGTAAATAGATCCCAATTATTTTGGTGGTTTGCAATGTATAAACTTGGGCCAGCATCCTTAACACTTTCTGGAACTCTTAACTCAAGTTTAATACCAAATACTCGTGACATACGAGAAAATAAACGGCCAAAAGTATAAACGTGTTTTGGATTACGTGGACTTAATAAACAATAGCCACAACCAAATACAAACGTAAAGACAGCAAAGATAGCCAATGCAATCAGGCGCAACAATGCGATCATAAGTGTTTCTCCTACATACAAACAATAAAAAACCGGGTCATTATATACCCGGTTTCCGCTTAGTGATTTTTAGAAAATTAATCGTAGTGATTAAATCTCGTTGCTACGAACTCTTTCGATGTTCGCACCTAATGCGGTTAACTTATCTTCGATCTTATCATAACCACGGTCGATATGATAAATACGATCAACAATTGTTTCACCTTTTGCTATACAACCGGCGATAACAAGGCTTGCAGAGGCACGTAAATCAGTTGCCATCACTTGAGCACCACTTAAACCATCAGTGTCACCACAAATAGCAGTATTACCTTCAATTTCAGCGTGAGCACCCATGCGTTGCAGTTCAGGAATATGCATAAAACGGTTTTCAAAAATCGTCTCAGTAATAATACCTGGGCCTTTTGCAATCATGTTTAATAACGTAAATTGCGCTTGCATATCGGTTGGGAATGCTGGGTGTGGTGCTGTACGGATATTTACCGCTTTAAGCTCACGTCCCGTCATATCCAAGCTAATCCAGTCTTCACCCGTTTCAATTTTAGCACCTGCTTCTTCAAGCTTTGCTAATACAGATTCCAAAAGATGCGCTTTAGTGTTCTTACAAACAACTTTACCACCAGATACCGCTGCTGCAACAAGGAATGTACCTGTTTCAATACGGTCAGCAACCACTTCATGATAACCACCACCAAGACGTTCTACGCCTTCGATAGTAATCGTATCACTACCCATGCCAGATACTTTCGCACCAATCGCATTTAGGAAATGAGCAGTATCGACAATTTCAGGTTCACGCGCTGCGTTTTCTAATACCGTTGTACCTTCAGCTAACGTTGCCGCACACATAACAGTGATTGTTGCACCAACACTCACTTTATCCATAACGATATGAGCGCCTTTAAGACGACCATCAACTTCCGCTTTAACGTAACCATCTTCAAGCTTAATTGTTGCACCAAGTTGCTCAAGGCCGTTGATATGAAGATCAACAGGACGAGCACCAATAGCACAACCACCAGGTAAGGATACTTGCCCTTTACCAAATCGTGCAACTAATGGACCTAATGCCCAAATAGAGGCGCGCATCGTTTTAACTAAATCATAAGGTGCACAAAAATCATTTACGCTACTCGCATCGATATGCACTGAGCCATTACGAGAAACTTTAGCACCTAAACGTTGTAGCAACTCCATGGTTGTATCTACATCGCGAAGTTTTGGAACATTTGCAACTTCTACTGGTTCTTCAGCAAGTAGTGCAGCAAATAAAATTGGTAGTGCAGCATTTTTTGCACCAGAAACCGTAACCTCTCCAGAAAGTGGTTTTTCACTTCCTTGAATTCGGAACTTATACATCAAAGGACCTCTTAGAATAAGCTATTTAATTTTTTATCACGCGCCCACTCTTCAGGGGTAAACGCTTTTATTGATAGAGCATGAATTGTATTAGTTGAGATATGTTCCATCAGTGGTCCATAGATGGTTTGTTGCTTCTTTACTCGACTCATTCCTTCGAACGATGCGTCGACTGCAACTACTTCAAAGTGACTTCCTTCACCTTTAACATGAATCTCTTCTAATTGAAGGGCTGCATCTAGTAATTCTTTAATTTCGGCGCTATCCATTACTCTACCTTTGCGTTATTTAAGTGATCAGCAAACAATGACTCCACATTACTTAATTCTATTAAAGTAATAAGCTGATTTGGGACGAAAGTAAGCATTATATGACAGTTTTTACTTTTTGCATGCTCTATTAGGTGTAAAAGTAATACTAACCCAGCAGAGTCAATACGATTAACGTGAGCTAAGTCTACCTTTACTTGAGTAGTATTCGGTTTCCATTTTGTCAATTTATTCCAAATATTCGGCACAGTCTCACGATCAAGAGCGCCATTAAATTGAATTTCATCCGCTTTAGCTTCACATAAATCCATTACTGGCATTATTTACTTCCTTCCAAACGAATTGCTTGCTTCGCTAAAGTCGTCAATTCTTTACTCACCGAACTAATCCCTTCTTTACGAATTTTACCATTCCATTCAGACTGTTTAGTCGATAGTAGGCTGACACCTTCAGCAACCATATCAAAAGCTTGCCATTCGCCTGTTTTCTTATTTTTACGTAATTTAAAATCTACTTTTACTGTTGGGCGAGCAGAATCTAGAATATCAACTCGTACGCTAATAATGCTTCTTCCTTCAGGGATTTTCTTTGCTTTTTCTAATACAATTTCTTGATTGGTATACAGAGTTAATACTTGTGCATAAGATGAGATTAAGTAAGCATCAAAAGCCTTAACAAACTCAGCTCTCTCCTCCGAAGTCGTTTTCTTTAAATGAGAACCCAGTAATTTATATGCCGAGTATTTTATATTTACATATGGCATTAACTCTTCTTTCACGATGACTTTTAATCTATTCGGATCCGCTTGAATAGCTGTTTGCTCTGCTTTTAAGCGTGAAAATGTTTCCTGGGATACCTGAGCCATCATTTCATAGGGCTTAGTTTTATCCACCTCTTGAGCCTGTATTTTTGCTGTAAATAAACACAGCACAGCTATAACGGCACTTAACCACTGCTTCATTATTTATCCTCACTTTTATCTGATGAATCACCACCAATGCTATATAGTACTTGACCAATCATATCCTCTAAGACCAAAGCAGACTTTGTGTCTTCAATATAATCGCCATCACCTAACATATCGATATCTTCATCAATAAATCCTGGAACAATCCCTATATATTGCTCGCCAATAAGCCCTGATGTCAGTATCTGTGCTGCTGACGTTTCAGGGAAGGTGCCAAACTGTTTATCAATAGACATACTAACAACAGGTAAATAACTTTCTGTATCTAATGTAATCGCCTCAACTCGACCCACGACTACACCACCAATTTTAATTGGTGAGCGTGATTTTAAACTACCTATATTATCAAACTGTGCTTTTAAGATGTAGTTCTCACCACTGCCTCCACTACGAACATCGGCAACTTTAAGCAATAGCATTAACAATGCAGCCATTCCTGCTAAAACAAAAAGGCCAACGAAAAATTCTACTTTACGAGTCTGTCGCATAATTAATTCCCAAACATCAGTGCTGTCAGCACAAAATCAATACCTAATACCGCTAGTGACGAATGCACTACCGTTCGTGTTGTTGCTAATGAAATACCTTCTGAGGTTGGCGTTGCGTCATAACCATTAAACAACGCAATCCAGGTGACGATAAATGCAAACACAACACATTTAATAAGACTGTTTACGATGTCATAACGCACATCAACCGATGACTGCATTAATGACCAAAAGCTACCATAATCTATGCCTTTCCATTCAACACCAACTATTTGTCCACCCCAAATACCTATCGCCATAAAAATCATAGCTAAAAGTGGCATTGAGATAATACCAGCCCATAAGCGTGGTGCGATAATACGGCGCAGTGGATCAATAGCCATCATTTCCATGCTAGAAATTTGCTCTGTGGTTTTCATTAAGCCAATCTCAGCAGTCAACGCTGAACCCGCACGACCAGCAAATAGTAATGCAGTCACTACAGGGCCAAGCTCCCTTAATAAGGATAAAGACACCAACTGACCTAAGCTGGTCTCTGCACCATAATCAACCAAGATAATATACCCTTGTAAGCTGATCACCATACCGATAAATAGTCCTGAAACGACTATGATTAGAAGGGAACGAACACCGACAGAATAAAGTTGAGTTAACAATAATGGGAACATCTTCACGGGTTGCGGCTTTGCAATAAGAGCCCCAAAAAGCATAAACGTCGCACGACCAAGCACTTCACATGCTGATAGTGAGCGCTTACCAAGTTGCTCAATAGATGAGATAAGTGAAAAATTACTCATGAGGGAATAATTCCTCCTTCAGAGGTTTTGCAGGAAAACGAAAAGGGACTGGTCCATCAGAGCGACCATCTAAAAATTGACGTACCTGTGGGTCTGGATTAGCCTCAAGCTCTTTTGGTGAACCTTGAGCAATGACTTTTCCATTCGCTAATAAATAAACATGATCCGCAATACTCATAACCTCTGGAACATCATGAGATACCACGACAGAAGTTAGTCCTAATGCATCATTCAGGTTGCGGATTAAATCAACCAAGACCCCCATAGTGATAGGATCCTGCCCAACAAATGGCTCATCGTACATGATTAAATCCGGGTCTAAAGCTATCGCTCTAGCTAAAGCTGCTCGGCGAGCCATACCGCCAGACAATTCACTCGGCATTAGTTTTGAAGCACCACGTAAACCAACGGCCTCAAGCTTTAATAAGACCAAGGTTTTAATAAAACTTTCTGATAATTCGGTATGCTCTCTCAGTGGAAAAGCGACATTATCAAATACATTCATGTCGGTAAAAAGCGCACCAGATTGAAAAAGCATTCCCATCTTCTTTCTAGCTAAATACAACGCTTTTCGACCTAATGTTGGAATGTTCCACTTTTCAAAATGAATATCTCCAGATTCAGGGGAGATTTGCCCTCCCATCAATCGTAGTAAGGTAGTTTTACCTATGCCTGATGGCCCCATAATAGCGGTAATTTTACCTTTTGGGATCGACATATTAATGTTATCAAAAATCAGTCTATCACCACGTTTAAAGGTTAAGTTTTCTACCTTTATTAACTCGGGGCTGGCTGTTATTTCACCGTTATTCATTAAATACCACTTCCTCTCTATGTTGCTGTAAGTATACGTGAACTTATTCCATCTAACTTATTCTTTTTAACAATCTATCATTAACCCGCTTCAAAGATTTCCTTTTTCCTTTCCTTTTTGTCAGAGAAGCGTCAAAATTACCCCCTAACCATAAAAACATTTTTTACAAAAGGAAATTAACATAATGACAGAGCTGCTCATGCCAACTCTACTTCTTATCGTCGGACTCTCTCTACTCGTTTGGGGCGCCGATAAACTGGTATTTGGTTCTGCCGCATTAGCGAAAAACTATGGTATCTCTCCACTTGTCATTGGTATGACGATCTTAGCTATGGGCTCATCTGCACCTGAAATGATGGTGTCTGCTGCTGCCGCACTAGATGGAAAAACAGATACTGCAGTCGGTAATGTTATTGGCTCAAACATTGCTAACATTGCGTTAATTTTAGGGATTACCGCGTTAATTAAACCGTTAGCTATTAGCTCGGGGATTATTCGCCGCGAATTACCACTGATGTTAATTGTGACCATCTTAGCCGGTGGCATTATGTATGATAATTATCTTGGTTTTTATGAGGGGGTATTATTAGCTGCTCTATTCATCGCTTTCATCTTAGCTATGCTGTACATAAGTAAAAATGAGCAAAAAAATGGGGATACATTACTTGAAGAACAAGAATCAGAGATCCCTGAAGGTGTAGCAAACAATAAAGCACTATTTTGGGTTGTTATTGGTCTTATTTTATTACCTCTTGGTGCAAATATGCTGATCGATAATGCCGTTGTTATTGCCAAACATTTTGGTATGAGCGACTTAGTTATCGGCTTAACTATTATTGCCCTAGGAACAAGTTTACCTGAGTTAGCCGCCTCTGTTGCTGGTGTTCTAAAAGGTGAAGATGATATGGCCGTTGGTAATATCATTGGTTCTAATGTATTTAACATTTTAGCCGTAATGGGTATACCTGCATTAATTCACCCATCAATCATCAGTGAATTTATTATGGGTCGTGATTTCTATGTAATGCTAGGTGTCTCGGTTTTATTACTCTTAATGGCGCTAGGGAAAAGTCGCAGCATTAACCGTATAGAAGGTAGCATTCTTGTTGTTATCTTCCTTGTCTACCAAGGTTACCTTTTCTATACAATGTAATCTCTACTAATTCTACTAAATATAAGCAGTAAGTTTATCTGACTTGGATAAATTTGCTGCTTATCTATCATAACCTTCCTCCAATAAGAAACAGCACTTCCTTGCACTACCTCTGGCATATGGCATAATAATTGTATACGCTACTCACTTGTATCATACTTCTGCTCTAACCCAAATAAGGTGGTAACCCGATGGCAACTCAGTTTGATTTCTGTAAAGCAGGTAAAAATGTTCTTCAAATTGAAATAGATGCACTTACCCAATTAAATAATTACATCAATGACGATTTTACCAAAGCGTGCCAATTAATGTTGGAGTGCAAACGTAAAGTTGTTGTTATGGGTATGGGAAAATCGGGCCATATTGGTAATAAAATTGCAGCAACATTAGCAAGTACCGGCACACCTTCATTCTTTGTTCACCCAGGAGAAGCAAGCCATGGTGACCTAGGCATGATTGAAAAAGGCGATGTAGTCATTGCGATCTCAAACTCTGGTGAAGCTGGTGAAATTCTTGCTTTATTACCAGTAATTAAGCGCCTTGGTATTACTTTGATTACCATGACAGGTAAACCTGATTCAAGCATGGCAAAAGTTGCTGATGTAAATTTACAAATTACAGTACCTCAAGAAGCCTGCCCGCTAGGGTTAGCACCTACATCAAGCACCACGGCAACCCTAGCGATGGGGGATGCCTTTGCTGTTGCACTTCTGCAAGCTAAAGGATTCACTGCTGACGACTTTGCTTTGTCTCACCCAGGTGGCGCATTAGGCCGTAAATTACTGCTATTATTGTCTGATATCATGCATAAAGATGATGAGTTACCAATGGTAACCGAAGATGCATTAATTAAAACTGCATTGCTTGAAGTCTCTGAAAAAGGGCTTGGTATGACAGCTATTGTTGATAGTGAACAAAAAGTCATTGGTATCTTTACTGATGGTGATTTACGTCGTCTTCTCGATAATCGCATTGACATTCACACCCAAACTATTGGTGAAGTCATGACGCACTCTCCAGCGGTTGCCAATCCAAATTTACTGGCGGTTGAAGGCTTGAATTTAATGCAAGATAAAAAAATTAATGGCTTATTACTCTGCGATGAAAATAATCGCTTAGTTGGCGCACTCAATATGCATGACTTATTAAAAGCTGGAGTAATGTAATGACAACTAAATTAATCCCAACGCTTTACGGAAATATAGAAGAATCTGTATTTACTCTTGCTAAAAATATTAAGCTATTAATTTGTGATGTTGATGGTGTTTTTTCTGACGGTCTAGTCTATATGGGCAATGATGGCGAAGAACTAAAGACTTTCCATACGCGTGATGGCTATGGTGTTAAATCACTTATGTCTGCAGGTGTAGAAATAGCGATTATTACTGGTCGTAACTCTAAAATTGTAGAGAACCGAATGACAGCTCTTGGGATCAAGCTAATCTATCAAGGCCAAGATAATAAACTACAAGCATATCAAGATATTTTAACTAAACTCAATATAGCACCAGAGCACACAGGCTATATTGGTGATGATTTAATTGATTGGCCTGTAATGGAAAAAGTAGCCTTAAAAGTCTGTGTAGCTGATGGACACCCATTACTTATACAACGAGCAAATTATGTAACCAAGATTAAAGGCGGCCACGGTGCCGTTCGAGAAGTCAGCGATCTTATTTTAGAAGCGAAGGGAGAGCTAGAGCAACATAAAGGCTTAAGCATATGACCTTGAAACACCTCTTCATAACCATATTATTATTGATATCTAGCTGGTCTGCTTATTACTTATATTATGAATCTGTCAAAAGTGACGTTCAAGTAAGTCCAGATCAAAAAGTACCCGTATTTACAGGCCAAGATATTAGTAATAATAATTATAATGAAAGTGGTGTTCGTAATTACCAAATTAACGCTAAGGCTCTCGCCCGTTTTGCTAAAACAGGTGAAACAAGCTTTACAGCACCTCATCTTTTTGTTTTTGAACATGGAGAAACGAAAGAGTGGGAAATAAGATCTGATTTTGGTGTATTAAATAATAAGCATGAGCTCTATTTAACAGGAAATGTCACGATTAAAAACCTGTTACCTGAAGCCGCTTTTAACACCATGAAAACCGATAGCATAAACATAAAACTGACGACAAAAGATTTTATGACAGAAGATGTCGTTAGCCTTGTTGGCTCCACGTTTGAAACAACAGGCGTGGGGATCAAAGGAAACTTTGCTCATCAACAAGCCACTTTATTAGAAAACGTACAAGGTATCTATGAAGCTTTCACACATTAGTCTACTTGCAGGCTTACTACTAAGTACTCCAAGTTGGGCACTAAGCACCGATACAGAACAACCTATCCATATTAACTCAAATTCACAAAGCTTTGATATGCAGAGTAACCAAGTTACTTTCCTTGGTAAAGTAACCTTAAAGCAAGGCAGCATTGAGATTTTTGCAGATAAGTTAGTTGTTACTCGCCCTCAAGGAAAAGAAGGAAGAGAAACACTTGAAGCCTATGGGAAGCCTGCTCGTTTTAGCCAACTAACTGATGATGGTAAAACGTTAAAAGGGGAATCCAATAAGTTGCATTATGAGTTAGAAAAAGAATTTCTAAAAATGGAAGGTAATGCACAACTTACTCAAGATGACAGTGTTATTAAAGGCAATGTCATTACTTATAATATGCAAACCCAAAGACTGATTGCTGACGGTGATAAGAACGAACGCGTTACAACCATCCTTCAGCCTAGTCAATTGAATAATAAGTAATTATGGCCATATTAGAAGCAAAAAACCTTGCAAAAACATACGGTAGCCGTAAAGTGGTCTCTGATGTTAGTCTGACGGTTGAGTCTGGAAAAATAGTCGGTTTACTTGGCCCTAATGGAGCAGGCAAAACTACCTCTTTTTATATGATTGTTGGTTTGGTCTCTCGTGATGAAGGCTCTATTACTATTGATGGTGTTGATATTTCACTACAACCAATGCATAACCGTTCGAAAATGGGGATAGGTTACTTACCACAAGAAGCCTCTATTTTTAGAAAGCTCTCTGTGTTTGATAACATCATGGCCGTGCTGCAAACCCGTAAAGATTTATCAAAAGCGGAGCGCTTAGATAAACTTGAAGAGTTACTAGATGAATTTAACATTCAGCATATTCGCAACAGTAATGGTATGGCACTTTCTGGTGGTGAACGTCGTCGAGTTGAAATAGCTCGAGCGTTAGCTGCTAATCCTAAGTTTATTCTGCTTGATGAACCTTTTGCAGGTGTCGACCCAATTTCAGTTATCGACATTAAGAAAATTATTCAGCACCTAAGAGATCGTGGTCTTGGCGTTTTAATTACCGATCACAATGTACGCGAAACACTGGATGTATGCGAACACGCTTATATCGTTAGCCAAGGTCATATGATAGCCAATGGCTCCCCTGATCACGTATTAAATGATGAGCACGTAAAACGTGTTTATCTTGGTGATCAATTTAAGTTGTAATGTATTTAAAAGGTATTGCTAAATAATGAAAGCCTCTCTTCAGCTCAAAATGGGACAACAGCTTGCAATGACTCCTCAGTTGCAGCAAGCAATTCGATTATTGCAATTATCGACCCTAGACCTACAGCAAGAGATTCAAGAAGCGCTAGACTCCAATCCTCTTCTGGATGTAGAAGAGGAAGCATTAAGCACGCCTGAAGAACTGATATCTCCTGAACCTCAACCAGAAAAAGAAACGGCAACTGCAGAACAAGAAGTTCCAGTCACAGACAGCAGTGACGTGATTGAAAGCAATAACATCTCAGAAGAATTAGAAATGGATGCTAACTGGGATGACGTATATAGCGCCAACAGTGGCAGTACTGGATTAGCCATTGATGATGATACTCCATTGTATCAAGGCGAAACTACAGAGAGCCTTCAAGATTATTTAATGTGGCAAGCTGACTTAACTCCATTCAGTGATATTGACCGCACCATCGCTACCTCGATTATCGAATCCTTAGATGATTATGGTTATTTAACTATCAGCCTTGATGAAGTGCTAGAAAGCGTTGGAAATGACGATGTTGAAATGGATGAAGTAGCAGCTGTTTTAAAACGTATTCAACAATTTGACCCACTTGGCGTTGCCTCTCGAGATCTTGCTGAGTGCCTAATGTTACAGCTTGCTACCTATCCTGCTGATACTCCATGGCTACCTGAAACTAAGCTAATTTTAACAGAGCATATCAATTTATTAGGCAATCGTGACTATCGACAATTAGCAAAAGAGACTAAGCTAAAAGAAAGCGATTTAAAACAGGTTATGACCCTAATTCACGAGCTTGATCCTCGACCAGGAAACCGTGTAATTGATACAGATACTGAATATGTCATCCCTGATGTCTCAGTTTTTAAACATAATGCGAAATGGGTCGTTACTATCAATCCAGATAGTGTTCCTCGTTTAAAAGTAAATGCAGAATATGCAGCTTTAGGTAAGGGGTTGGGCAACAGTCCAGACGGGCAATTCATTCGAACCAATTTGCAAGAGGCAAAGTGGTTAATTAAGAGTTTAGAGAGCAGAAACGAGACGCTGCTCAAAGTTGCACGTTGTATAGTTGAACATCAACAAGATTTCTTCGAATATGGTGAAGAAGCCATGAAGCCAATGGTTCTTAATGACATTGCTTTAGATGTCGAAATGCATGAATCCACTATATCTCGAGTCACTACACAAAAATTCATGCATACCCCTCGTGGTATTTTTGAATTAAAATATTTCTTCTCTAGTCATGTTAGTACGGATAACGGTGGTGAATGCTCATCAACAGCAATCCGGGCACTAGTGAAAAAGTTGGTCGCGGCTGAAAACCAAGCCAAACCACTAAGCGACAGTAAAATCGCAACCTTATTAGCTGAGCAAGGGATTCAAGTTGCACGACGCACTATAGCTAAATATCGTGAATCTCTGGGGATAGCCCCATCGAATCAGCGTAAGCGTTTACTTTAATTAACAGAAAGGAAGTGTTATGCAAATAAACATTACAGGTCAAAACGTCGAACTAACAGATAGCCTTCGTGAATATGTAGATACGAAATTCCAAAAACTAGACCGCTTTTTTGAGCACATAAATAATGTACATGTCGTCTTGCAATTAGAAAAAGTACGCCATGTAGCCGAAGCAACACTTCATGTAAATCAAGGTGATATACACGCCCATTCTGACGCAGAAGATATGTATGCCGCGATTGATGGTTTGGTGGACAAACTTGTTCGTCAACTCAATAAACATAAAGAAAAACTAAGTAGTCATTAACATGCAATTAAGCACCATTCTTTCATTGGATTGCACTAAAAGTGCAGTCCAATGCTCAAGCAAAAAACGCGCATTAGAACTTATCAGTGAAATTGCGGCTCCTCAAATAGGCCAAAATCCTAAAGAACTCTTTGAAAGCTTATTAAATAGAGAAAAAATGGGAAGTACCGGCATTGGTAATGGCATTGCTATTCCTCATGGCCGGATCTTTGATTCTGAAAATGCTGTTGCTGTTTTACTGCAATGCCAAGAACCTATCGAATTCGATTCTATAGATAACCGACCTGTCGATATTCTTTTTGCCTTACTAGTTCCTGATGAGCAATGTAAGTTGCACCTAAAGACACTTTCTTCCGTTGCTGAAAAGCTCAACGATAAGCAAATATTGCGTCAACTTCGCCATGCGGAAAATGACCAAGACCTCTATCAACTCTTCACGTCATAATAAACGCTAAAGGCATTCTAATGAAACTCATGGTAATTAGTGGTAACTCAGGAGCAGGTAAATCTGTTGCCTTACGTGTACTGGAAGATTTAGGGTACTATTGTGTCGATAATTTACCGATTGACCTCTTAACTCAATTTGTTGAATCCATTCAACAAAGCACTCAGAATGTAGCCGTAAGTATCGATATTCGCAACCTTCCTAAAGATCCATCATTACTAACCCATACTTTAACTGAGTTAAAAAAAGATCATGATGTTACTGTGATCTTCTTAGATGCCGAAGACAAAGAATTGATTAAGCGATACAGTGAAACTCGTCGCTTACACCCTCTCTCTTTAATCGGAGAACAGTGTTCCTTAGAGCAAGCTGTTGCTTTAGAAAAAACTATCTTAGGTGACTTTAAAGAAGAGGCAGATTTAGTTTTAGATACTACAACTAAATCCATTCATGATTTAAGTGAAACTTTACGTGCTCGTATCCTTGGTCGAGAGTCAAAAGAACTCGTGATGGTATTTGAGTCTTTTGGTTTTAAACATGGCCTACCAACCGATGCCGATTATGTGTTTGATGTCCGCTTTTTACCTAACCCACACTGGGAACCAAGCTTAAGACCAATGACAGGTTTAGATAAGCCAGTGGCTGATTATCTAGAAAAGCACGATGATGTTGTGCAATTAAAAACTCAAATTCAAGATTTCCTCACCACTTGGTTACCTGCCTTAGAAAAGAATAATCGCAGTTACTTAACTGTTGCTATTGGTTGTACTGGCGGTCAACATCGTTCTGTTTATATTACCCAGCAACTTGGTGAGTACTTCAAACAACAAGGACAGCAAGTGCAGGTTCGCCACAAGACATTAGAGAGGCACTAAGTATGCCTATTTCATCTCGTCATCTCTTAATAAGAAACCGTTTAGGTTTGCATGCAAGAGCTGCGATAAAACTGGTTGAAATGGCTCAAAGCTTTGATGCTATTATCACTCTAACCAATGATGAAAATAAACAAGCCACTGCTGACGGCGTTATGGGGTTGCTTATGCTCGATTCAGCACAAGGTCAATATGTAGATGTTTCAGCTGATGGTCCGGATGCAGAACGAGCACTTACTGCTATTTGCGATCTAATTGAGGCTGGTTTCGATGAAGATGAATGAGTTATTATTTATTACATCAATAGTTTGACCTAATCCTCACAAAATTCACTTATCGTGCTCTCTAAATTGCGTTACTATTCAGCCCATTATCTAATCTAGATTGTCTATACTCATAGTTTGAGTAAGACATCGGCTTATACCAAGGACTAAGAACCTTGGTATCTATGGGGGAGAGTATGCAAGAGCTACAAGATTTCGATCAAACCCATCAAACTCTTCAAGAAGTATCTAATGCCCTTGATAGTGGGATGTTTGTCCATGTTCGTCGTTTACTACAAGACATGGAACCCGAAGATATTGCCCATCTATTAGAAGCCTCACCCAGAAAAAGTCGTCATGTATTATGGCAACTGACCGACCCCGAAGATTACGGTGAAATTCTTGACGAACTGTCGGAAGACGTAAAAGACGGTATCGTCTCTCAAATGGCTCCAGAAAGCATTGTTGAAGCAACCGAAGGTATGGAGATAGATGATGTCGCATATGTCCTTCGTAGCTTGCCTGACGACATTTCTCGTGAAGTATTAAGCCAGATGGACACGGTTGACCGGTTCCGTGTTGAAACCGCACTCTCCTACCCTGAAGACACCGCTGGCGGTATGATGAATACCGATTTCATCACTATCCGAGCAGATGTTGAAATCGATGTTGTTCTACGTTACTTGCGTATGAAAGGTGATTTACCAGAGTCAACCGATGCACTCTATGTACTTGATGAAGAAAGCCGTTTAATTGGGCATTTATCTCTAGCAACAATCATAACAACCCAACCCGACACTTTAGTAAGTGAAGTAATGGATGATGCGGATGAAGCAATTCCAGTCAATACCGACGACGGTGAAGTAGCTAATCTATTTGAGCGTCGTAATTGGGTTTCAGCACCTGTTGTTGATGAAAACCACTTATTACTTGGTCGTATTACCATTGATGATGTAGTCGATGTAATTCGTGAAGATGCAGAGCACTCAATGATGAGTATGGCAGGTATGGATGACGAAGAAGATACCTTTGCTCCAGTTGTAAAATCTGCTCGTCGTCGTAGTGTTTGGTTAGGTATGAATGTACTTGCTGCATTAGCTGCAGCGTCAGTTTCAAATATGTTTGAAGCAACCTTAGCACAAATGGCATCCATCGCTGTACTAATGACCATTGTCCCTTCTATGGGTGGTGTTGCTGGTAATCAAACCGTCGCACTTGTCATTCGAGGTTTAGCGGTAGGTCATATTGGTGACAGTAACCAAAAAGAGTTACTAATTAAAGAGGCTGGGATCGGCCTGCTCAATGGTATTTTATGGGCATCGATCATTGGTGGTATCGTCATGGTTTGGAAAGGAGATATTATGCTTGGTGCTATTATTTCCGTAGCAATGCTGGTTAACTTAACGGTTGCTGGTATTGCGGGTGTTACCATTCCTGTTCTCCTAAAGAAAATGAATATCGACCCTGCATTAGCGGGAGGAATGGCATTAACAACCATTACAGATATTATTGGTTTATCTGCTTTTCTTGGCCTAGCAACTATTCTCATGTAATTAGATAATTACTAGAATTGGTATAACTTGTTTTATTTGGCACTAAAAATCAAAAAAGCGCGCTTTCATTAAATGACTGCGCGCTTTTATTTATCGATTATATTACTGACCAGCAATCTTCATTGATTCAATTAAGATAGAACCAGTTTGAATTTGTGAACGAGTTTCAACATCATTACCCACTGCAATAATATTTTGATACATCTCAGTCAAATTGCTTGCAATAGTAACCTCTGAAACTGGATATTGAATTTCACCATTCTCAACCCAGAAACCAGCGGCACCGCGAGAGTAATCACCAGTTACGGTATTTACACCTTGACCCATAAGCTCAGTAACAAGAAGACCTGTACCCATAGTTTTTAGCATTTGGTCAAAACTTTGGCCCGTTGATTTAACAAACCAGTTATGAATACCACCCGCATGCCCTGTCGGGGTCATATTTAATTTACGAGCAGCATAGCTAGTTAATAAATACGTAGCCAAGACACCATCAGTTATGATTTCACGATCTTGAGTGTATAGACCTTCACTATCAAATGGGCTACTTGCTAAGCCTTTTAAAATGTGCGGGCGCTCACTAACATTAAACCATTCAGGCAGAATTTTTTCGTTTAGCTTATCTAGCATGAAGGTTGATTTTCGATATAAGTTTGCACCACTAATCGCCATTACCAAATGCCCTAACAAACCAGTCGCAACATCTGCTGAAAACATCACTGGTACTTTCATCGTCTCTAGCTTTTTAGCATCTAAACGGCTCACTGTACGTTCAGCTGCTTCTAATCCAACCTTTTTGGCATCCCACAAATCATCACGATGACGCGCAACGGTATAACTGTAATCACGCTCCATATCACCATTTTTATCGACACCAATAACACTGCAACTAATACTGTGACGACTTGATGGATAGCTTGCTAGCATGCCATGACTGTTGCCGTAAACCTTAATACCGTAATGACTGTCGTAACTTGCACCATCACTCTGTTTAATCGAAGAATGGTACTCTAATGCCGCTTGTTCAGCTTCAATCGCCTTTTGCGCCGCATAGTCAGGCTCGGGATCATCAGGGTGAAATAAATCTAAATCAGGAATATTTTTCGCCATTAATTCTTTTGGCGCAGGCCCAGAAAATGGGTCTTCAGATGTATAATTCGCAATATCTAATGCCGCAGCTACCGTTTGTTCAATTGCTTTATCACTCAAATCAGAGGTAGATGCACTGCCTTTACGATGGCCACGATAAACGGTAATGCCTAAGGCACCATCACGATTAAATTCAACGTTTTCAACCTCTCCCATTAAGGTTGATACACTAATGCCAGTAGTTTTTGTTATCGCAACTTCTGCCGCACTCGCGTGTTGTGTCGCCATTTCTAACGCTTTGGCTACTGCTGCTTCAAGTTCTATTTTTTGATTCATCATTTGGGCTTTTGCATCCATAACATCTGATTGAATATATACATTTTTACTAGAATAACACTCTATGTGATAAATTTGCGCCCAATTATCCATTTATCTTGCTAAAATAGAGAGAATCACCCATTAAAGAATGAAGATCATGGCACGTAAAAATCAAAAAGCTCCTTGGGAAGAAGAAGAAGAGATCATCTGGGTAAGTAGAACCGAGATGAAAAATGACATGGAAGACTTACAAAAACTAGGTGAAGAACTAATTGGTTTAAAGCCAGCTGTTCTTGCTAAGTTCCCATTCTCAGATCTTCTGAGAGATGCAATCAATGATGCACAACGTTTTAAAAATGAAGCGAAACGTCGTCAGTTGCAATACATTGGTAAGCTAATGCGTAATGAAGATCCTGAGCCAATCCAATTAGCTCTAGATAAAGTTCGCAACAAGCATTCACAAGCAACAATTGCACTTCAGAAACTAGAAGTCCTACGTGACCGTATGATTGAAACACCTGACGCTGTGATTGAAGAAGTAATGGTGAAATATCCAGAAGCGGATCGTCAACGTTTCCGCCAACTGGCTCGCCAAGCAAATAAAGAAAAAGCATCGAAAAAGCCGCCAAAGGCTTATCGTGAAATCTTCCAAGTATTAAAAGAACTATACTTAGACGAAGACCTATAAACTTTCTTTTTATTTAAAGATTAAAAAAGGGCCAAGTATTACCCAATACTTGGCCCTTTTTATATGTTCATTTTAACGAAAGACTACTCAGTACCACCAACGGTTAACGCATCTAATTTTAGTGTCGGTTGTCCAACACCAACAGGAACACTTTGTCCTGCTTTACCACATACACCAACACCGCGATCCAGTGATAAATCATTACCAACCATTGAAATCTGCTGCATCGCTTCCATACCAGAACCAATCAAAGTCGCGCCTTTTACTGGGCGAGTAATTTTACCATCTTCAATTAAGTATGCTTCTGATGCAGAAAACACAAACTTTCCAGAGGTAATATCAACCTGACCACCACCAAAATTTGGTGCGTAAATACCTTTTTTAACTGTTGAGATAATCTCTTCTGGTGTATGTTCGCCAGGCAACATATAAGTATTCGTCATACGAGGCATTGGCAGATGAGCATAAGATTCTCTACGACCATTCCCCGTCGGAGCAACCCCCATTAAACGTGCATTTAACTTATCTTGCATGTAGCCTTTTAATACACCATTTTCAATTAATGTATTATATTGGCCAGCAACACCTTCATCATCAACATTTAATGAACCACGGCGATCAGCCATAGTGCCATCATCAACAATGGTACATACTGAAGAAGTGACTTGTTCCCCAATTTTCCCAGAAAATACTGAAGAGCCTTTACGGTTAAAATCGCCTTCTAAACCATGACCTACTGCTTCATGCAGTAGAACACCAGGCCAACCAGAACCAAGAACCACAGGCATCATTCCTGCTGGGGCTGCATCTGCATCTAAATTAACAAGAGCTTGACGGATTGCTTCATCAGCAAATTCAAGCGCTATAGACTTTCCATCCACTTCTGTTAAAAAATAATCGTAACCATAGCGACCGCCACCACCAGCACTGCCTCGTTCACGCTTATCACCACGCTGAACTAACACACTGATAGATAGGCGCACTAATGGGCGTATATCTGCTGCATAAGTACCATCCAATGCTGCAACAAGCATTTGCTCGTATACACCACTAATGCTTGCTGATACTTCTTGAACTAAAGGTTCTTTTGCTCGGATATAAGCATCAACTTCTTCAAGCAATGCTATTTTTTGTTTCTTATCTAAACTATTAAGTGGGTTAATTGGCGCGTAAAACTGAGGTGCCGTTTGAGTTGTAAACGCCTTAACTCTTCCTTCACCACCTTGTTGAACAATACCGCGAGCCGCTTTTGCGCTTTGAGTTAATGCATCAAGATTAATTTGATCGGAATAAGCAAAACCCGTTTTTTCACCTGCTACGGCACGAATACCAACACCGCGATCGATATTAAAAGAGCCATCTTTAATGATGCTATCTTCAAGAACTAGCGACTCATGCCAACAAGATTGAAAGTAAATATCAGCATAGTCTACATCTCTTTTGGCAATGGTGCTTAAAGTCTGAGACAGTTCCTGCTGACCGATCCCTGCTTGACTCAATAAGGATTGTTCTACTTCTTGCAAACTCATTCGAGGTACTCTTGTTAAGAATTTAAGATCTAGGATCTAATTATGAATAAAAAAGAGCGGCTTTTATAGTGAAACCCACTCTTTTCTTAAATAAAGCGATAGCTATACCAATTATTTAAGATGGCTGTTTAATCTAGCATGTTGTGAAACTGGCATTTTTTTACGAATAGCAGCTTGTAGTGAAAGATCAAGCTCAGTAAATAAAACTCCTGTTCCTTCTTGCTGCATCGTTACTTTATTGCCCCATGGATCAATAATCATTGAATGCCCCCAAGTCTCACGACCTGCACCATGATTTCCCCACTGCCCTGCCGCTAATACCCAGCATTGAGTTTCTATTGCTCTAGAACGCAGTAAAATATCCCAATGAGCGTATCCAGTTACCTTAGTGAATGCCGCAGGTACTACAATAATTTCGGCTCCTTGTTGTCGAAGCTTACTGTAGAGTTGTGGAAATCGCACATCATAACAAATAGATAAACCGATTTTCCCAAAAGGCGTATTAACTACTTTAATCTCATTCCCTGGCGTAAAAGTATCAGATTCTTTATAAGAGTGATGACCGTCTTCTACTTCAACATCAAACATATGTAGCTTATGATAATGCTCTACTAACTGGCCTTCACTATTAAATACCAAGCATGTCGTTGATAATTTACCATCAGGTTTTTTTATGGGGAAAGAACCTACAATAAGCCACAGTTGATACCTAACTGCGAGATCTGATAGCTCTTGCTGAAGCGGCCCTTGGCCTAGTAATTCAGCATAACGTTCATAATCTTCTTTTTGACCAAAAACAATACTGTTCTCTGGAGTTAAAGCCAGTTTTGCCCCTTGTAGCTGTAATCCCTTTAATTTGAGATTCAGTTGCTTCATATTCTCTTCAGGGGAAGCCCCCGAATTCATTTGAACCACACCTACTTTGCTCATCAATATATCCTTATTAAGCTATGTGCCTCACACTTTACTTTCTTGTTTTCTCAGGTAGCTTATATTCACCTTGACTGCGTGATAACTCTTTCACTGTTGGAGACTCTAACTCGCCCTCAACTTTATAGTTAACCTGTGTTATCACATCAATAACAGGAGAGATTGCCGTAGCAACAGCTAGTACAATAATTGCCGTTTGAGGAGCGACAGCAAACGCTGTAATAATAGGAATACCAGAGGTGAGATCTGGCGTAAAGTTCACTTCAGCATCCACTAAGCGAGTATTCAGATCTGCCTTTCCTTTAATCTTCATCTCACCAGCAACTGCATCCATGATTAAGTTATTACTAACAAAAACACCTCCACGCATTTTTCCGCTACCAGTGATTGAGTTAAATGCCATCCCATCATCAAACACATCTCTAAAATCCAATTTCATCTTACGGATAATCGAATCAATACTGAATAAACCAAGAAAACGCGCCGCACCTTTTACATCGGTAATAACTCCCTCACCAAGAGTAGAAGAGAGATCACCAGAAAGCGTATTAATTTGGATGCTCCAAGGAGCTCCTTCCCAATGAAGATCCGCATCCATGCTGTAACTGGCTTTTTGAATCCCAGAACTGATACCAAAGCGAGCTAATAACTCTGAGTTATTCTCTCCAGAGGCTGTCATTTTGAACTCAGAACGGCTTTTGTCGTTGTTTAACGACCAGTTACCTGACATTGCTAGTTTATTATCACCACTAATAATATTTAATTTATCTAGATAGAAAACATTCTTAGATTTTTTCAGCTTAGAATTTACACTACCTAATCTATAACCCTGAATCCAAGCATCATTAATCGTTAATTCTAAGTTTGGCATTAAGTTAAAAAACTCGCGATCAAAATCAGACACTATAGGGTCATCGCTTTTAGCTTGATTTAAACGCTTTTGATTTTCTGGCTTATCCAAACTTGGGATATAAAGGTGAAGATTATCTAACTGTACTAATAAATCATCACTATTCTTCCAGCTCGCTTTCCCATCAACTTCTTGGCTTTGAATTTGAGCATACCAACCTTGAGATTTTTTTCGAATATCTGTTTTAACATCATTCCAATCCAAATTGGCTAGATGTAATGAGGTTACACTCACATCAATATGGGTTGGCAGCGGAATCATAGGGAAATGACTAGGTGATGACTTTGAGGTTATTTTCTCTGCTTTTTTACTTAAAATAGGTTCAGATAACCATTCATCAGCATCTAATGATTGAGTATTAATTGATGCCGATTGCCCTACAATTGGGCTGACTTTAAAATTACCACGACCGACGATAACATGACTAGCAGTAATCACTGGTGGCATTTGTGTAATATTAATCTCAGCTTGATATTTCATATCAGGCAAAGTTAAGCGACCAGAAAGCCTTTCTGAGTTACCAGAAACTTGTAGTTGTGCTTTTTGCTTTTGACCTTTATTCAAAGCAAGAGGATAAGGTAATGTTGTGCTTAACTCATCAAGTGAAGCATCTAAGCCCACCTGGTAAGTCACACCAACATCTGCAACCTGCAAATTAATTGTTGAATTCCATTCAGCCCCCCCACTGACTTTTTCCATCATTGGTGAATCTATGTATTTTTCTAACAAAGAAGCTGTCCATTTTCCCTTCGTATCAATATCAACAGCATAAAAATCAGACTGTGCTTCACCACGGAAAGAGAGTGACACTCGCTGACCTAATAACGAGGCTTTTATTCCAGAAGATTTAACGACATCATTATCAAATTCAATACGCCCTTTAGCATTTGTTAACACTATATTAGGTGATTGCAATTCAATGTGGTTATTTGCTAAATCAGCATAACCCCAAGCTCTGACTTCACTCCCATTAAATGGAATATCTAAACGCAATAATGCATCAATACGATTATTAACTTGTATGCTATTTAAAGCCGCTCCAACAGAATCAACCAATGGTGTTGCTGTCATGTATTCACGTACCGCTTTACCTGAACCATTAGCAACCGCTCTAATGGTTAACTTCCCATCTTCTGCTAAGTTGGCAATTCGTCCAGTAACACGTGTTGCGCGCACATCCATCAACTCTGCTGAGTGTGAACTCAAAAACATTGATGCATTTTGAAATAACAAATCTAACTGTAAATTCGTTAATGGAGGCCAAGCTGTATCAAACGAAAACTGAGCGTCTTTTAATCCGACTTTAACTTGGAAGATCCCATCGTATTTGGTGTAGGGAAAATCTGCGACTTCACCATACCAAAGCAGTTGCACAGTTTTAGCGCTACCGCCTTGAACCGCTGCCGATAAATAGTCAGTTAAGTCTTGCCCTAAAGCTAATGCTGGTAAATAACGCCATGTTTGATCAGCATTAAACGCGTCGGCTTCTCCATAAAAAGAGAGTACGGCTGGTTCTTCTACTGGAAAATCAAGACGAAATTCTCCCTTAACTTGTAAATCAGGAGTCGATACATTGATATAATCAGACCATAATCGCCATCCTTTATCATTGACTTCCCAATATGCAGTGACATCACCTTGTGTAATATTTAATGGGGCTTGAAAAACATCACCATAAGGAAGGGTATCATTAACTAGCGATAGTGTAGCTTTACCTTTTTCTGCATCACCTGCCAATAATATGTCTAGTTTTCGAAATCCAGGAAGTAATTCCCATTGTTCCATTCCTGCCGCATGAATAGAGGCGGAGTAAGTTAAACCGCGAGTCTGATCAAATTCAACACGAATATCATTAATACTGCCTTTAGGATCTAGCGTCGTAAGTAGCTCTGTAATATTATCTTGTGAATCTGGTAATAGTGTTTTCAATCCCAAAACACTATATAAATCAATATGCGTTACGTTTGCTGTCCATTTTTCTGGCTGCCAATTAAAACTGCCTGAAATCTCTGGCCATAAATCATCTTGGTTCTTAACTTGAATACCAGAAGACAAGACTTGCCAACCTTTCTCTTTTGGCTGCAGTTCAAAAACGCCTCCTTCAATACTTACTTGATGAATATCCTTATCTTCCATCCAATTAAGATAAGAAGGTGAGGCCTCAACTAGAGCATCGATTGGTTGGCCATTTTTAAAAGAAAACCACGCATTGGCAGATACTTCACCTTGAGTTATCCCGTATTCTTTTTGAAGCTCCTCTGTTATCCAAGGTGTCACTTGAATATTTTTTGCTTCTACATAAAAATGCCCATCTAAACTTTTAAATGTGCCCTTTTCTTTAAAGTTAGCGATCACTTTAAGCTGGTTAATCTCACTGCCAATAACACTAACAACACCTTCAGCCAAATGTTTTCGTCGCTCATTTCTCCATTGCAACGAGTCTATTTGAAGTGTTTTTTCTTTACCATCCAAAGTGAATAAAGTGACCTGAGAGTTTTTAACAGAGAAATGGCTTAATCGAACTAAAAATAGGTCCTCCAAACGCGCAGCTAAAGAATCTTCAGCCGTTGCTTTTTTCTGCCCTTCACCGCCAGAAGCATCACCACTTTCTTTATTTAATGATGTTAAATCAGCACTTAGCTTATCAATACGTAAATCTGCAAATTGAGGTTGTCTAGCCCAAAGGGAAGAAAGTATATTCAATTGAATTTCAACATCACCAACCGAAATAATTTCATCTTCCGAAGCAGGATCTGCAATTAATACTTTTCTAAGATTTAACGATGGATTAGTATTTCGCCAACGCCCATCAAGTTCTCCAATAGAGATTGAAAGACCTGTGGTCTGAGAAAGGAAAACTTCAATTTCCGATTGGTACTGATTTAAGGAAGGGAGGAATAGACGTAAGCTTGTTATGACTAATGCTGCTAATAAAAATACCAGCAGCAATAATCCCATAAAGCAACGTTCAAAACGAATTAACTTAGTGGTCACGTATTATTATTCTCTACATCATTACAACATCAAACTGCTCTTGAATATACAGAGGTTCAGCCTGAATTTTTACCTGTTTTCCAATAAATAGTTCGAGTTCAGCTAAAGCATGAGATTCTTCACCTTCAAGTGCATCCGCTACTGCTACCGAAGCATAAACTACAAACTTATCTGAATCATAGGCTCGGTTTACTCGTGTTATTTCACGTAAAACCTCATAGCAAACACTCTCAACGGTTTTCACTGCACCTCGGCCTTCACATGTAGGGCATTGACCACACAAAACATGCTCAATACTTTCTCGAGTGCGTTTTCGAGTCATTTCAACCAAGCCAAGTTGTGTGAATCCATTAATATTGGTTTTTACACGATCTTTCTCTAATGCTGACCCTAACGACTGTAATACACGTCGACGATGCTCTTCACTAAGCATATCAATGAAATCAATGATAATGATCCCACCAAGGTTACGTAGACGCAGTTGACGAGCAATGGCTTGTGTCGCTTCAACGTTAGTGTTAAAAATGGTCTCTTCTAAATTACGACGACCAACAAACGCACCAGTATTAATATCAACCGTTGTCATTGCTTCTGTTTGATCTATGATCAGGTATCCACCAGACTTAAGTTCAACTTTTCGATCAAGTGCACGTTGAATTTCATTCTCAGTTTCGTACATGTCAAAGATAGGTTTGTCACCCGAGTAATACTCAAGCTTCTTAGTTAATTCAGGTACAAATTCAGTTGTAAATTGCTTTAACTTTTCAAAAGCTAACTTCGAGTCAACACGGATTAAATCTAGTTCTGTTCCCACAAAGTCACGTAAGATACGTTGATCTAAACCTAACTCCCCATACAACATAGATTTAGTTTTGCTCTTTTTACGACGCTCTATAACCTTGTGCCATAGACGCTTTAAGAAAGCTGCATCTTGTGAAATTTCAGCTTCACTTGCACCTTCAGCAGCAGTTCTAATAATAAAACCGCCAAACTCATCACAATAATCAGAAACCGTATTTTTTAAACGATTACGTTCTTTTTCACTTTCAATGCGCTGAGAAACACCAACATGACTAGCTCCTGGCATAAATACCAAATAGCGCGAAGGAAGGGTTATGTCAGTAGTAAGACGAGCACCTTTCGTTCCAAGCGGATCTTTAACAACTTGTACCACCAGATCTTGCCCTTGGTGTACTAATTGAGAAATGTCTCTCACCTGAAACTGGCGTTTTTCATTCTCAGAAACACATTCCGTATGAGGAACAATGTCTGAGGCGTGCAGAAATGCGGCTTTATCCAAACCTATATCAATAAACGCAGCTTGCATCCCCGGCAATACTCGGCTTACTCGGCCTTTGTATATATTACCCACAATACCACGTCGTGCTTCTCTTTCTACATGGATCTCTTGAAGCACACCGGCTTCAATCATCGCAACTCGAGTTTCACTCGGCGTTACGTTTATTAACAACTCTGTACTCATTGGAGCACCTCACTAATTTTTACAAAAATTGGTGTAAGAGCTGATCCGTTTCCATCAAAGGCAGTCCCATGACAGCGTGATAGCTGCCATCAATTCGCGAGACAAATCGCCCACCACTACCTTGAATACCGTATGAACCTGCTTTATCGCAAGGCTCTCCACTTTCCCAATATTGTTCGATTTCTTGCTCGGAAAGCACTCTAAACCATACCTGTGTAATTACTGTTTTGGTTCTTGTTGTTTCAGGTGTAGCTAAAGTGACAGCAGTCATTACTTGATGTTGACGACCAGACAGTGCCAAGAGCATTCTCTTGGCATCTTCAAAATTCTTTGGTTTCTCTAAAATAACACCATCGATAACGACGATGGTGTCAGACCCTAATACAGGGACAAAAATATTCTTCGTTTGTTCGATTTTTCGCTCATTAACTAAGAATTTAACCCCAGCTTGTGCTTTATCTTTAGATAATCGTTCGACATATATAAGAGGTGTCTCATGCGCTTGATGCACCTCTTCAACATCGACAGATAAAATCTCAAATTGATAGCCTAACTGAGCTAATAACTCTTTTCTTCGAGGCGAACCTGAAGCTAAAAAAACTTGAGTTGTCATTCTTTTTCCCTATCGAATCGACCAATGACGACGTACTCTACGCATCAACAAGAATAACCAAGGCCATAAAATAAAGTTTAACACGCCAGCCCATAAGAAATGTGCGTTAAAAGACACATCATGAACTAAAAATTCGCCCATAAACTCTAATATTTTGCCTAATAAAGTTAATCCAGAAAAAATAGCTGCTTGTTGCCACAACGCTAGATTTCTCAATACCTTAAAGTTAGCTGCAACCAAATAGACTAAAATAGCCATCGTCATGCCACGAATGCCTAATGTTGTACCTAATAGTAGATCCCATAAGACACCCAATAACATAGCCGTTCCCACATTTACCCGATGTGGTAGAGCAAGTACCCAGTAAAAGGTAACTAAAATAATCCAAGATGGCCTAAGTACTTCTAATGTACCTGGCCATGGGGCTGCTTGTAAGGTTAACGCGATTAAAAAAGAGAGCCAAATAATGATCCTACCGCGCATTAAGTGACTACTCGCCATCAAGGTTCTCCTTCACTTGTACTTCTGTTGGCCATACTAATAATAAATAGCGTAATTTATCAAATTCAACCGTAGTTGCTAAATCAATTGAAGCAAACGGGCGTTTATTATCATTATCAATATTTGAGATATAACCTACAGGGTAACCTTCAGGATAGCGACCACCTAAGCCAGAACTCACCAGTAAATCACCAATCTCAATATCAGTATTGGTTGGGATATGCTCTAATTGCATAGTGTCTAAATGACCTTTACCTGATGCAATAACACGAATGTCATTTCTAACTACTTGAACTGGTATGGCATTATTAGGGTCAGTCAATAATAGAACACGACTATTGTGGGCACCAACATAGTTAATTTGGCCAACAATTCCTTTATCGCTGATAACTGGCTGCCCCTCATAAACGCCATCAATTTGGCCCTTATCGATCATCACCTGGTGAGTGTAAGGAGCTGAGTCTACAGCCATTACTTCTGTCACCATTTTCTTTTCATCACGAACAAAAGGTGAACCAAGTAAATTACGTAAACGGCTATTTTCTTGCTGAAGCTGTTCCATTAACAATAGATTGCTATTTTGAATCAGCATTTCTTGCTTTAATTTCTGATTTTCAAGCATGAGTGAGTTACGACTATTAAACCGCTCATACATACCATCAAACATAGTTCGAGGAAGATTTGCAGCATAATGAATCGGAGCAACAAAGCTATTTAGTAGATAACGTATATCAGAAAATGCATTTAAACGACTATCGGCTAACATAAGGCTAGCCGATAACATTACAGCAATAAACAGGCGAAATTGTAGAGAAGGACCTCTACTAAAAATTGGAATCATATCCTTCACCCGTTATTTTTATTACTCTTCACTGAAGAGATCGCCACCATGCATATCTATCATCTCAAGAGCTTTACCACCACCACGAGCAACACAGGTTAACGGCTCTTCTGCAACGACAACAGGGATACCCGTTTCTTCAGTAAGAAGACGATCTAAATCTCGAAGTAATGCGCCGCCGCCAGTCAGTACCATACCATGCTCTGAAATATCAGAAGCTAGCTCTGGTGGACACTGCTCTAGTGCTACCATTACAGCTGATACGATACCTGAAAGAGGCTCTTGCAGTGCTTCTAAGATTTCGTTTGAGTTAAGAGTAAAGCTACGAGGAACACCTTCTGCAAGGTTACGGCCACGAACTTCAATTTCGCATACGTCATCGCCAGGGTAAGCTGAACCGATTTCGTGCTTAATACGCTCTGCCGTAGCTTCACCAATTAAGCTGCCGTAGTTACGACGTACGTAGTTAATGATCGCTTCATCAAAACGGTCACCACCAATACGAACTGATGAGGAATAAACAACACCATTTAAAGAGATGACAGCAACCTCAGTTGTACCACCACCAATATCGATAACCATAGAGCCAGTCGCTTCTGATACAGGAAGACCTGCACCGATAGCAGCCGCCATTGGTTCATCAATTAAATAAACTTCACGCGCACCAGCACCTTGCGCCGATTCACGGATAGCACGGCGCTCAACTTGTGTTGAACCACAAGGAACACATACCAATACGCGAGGGCTTGGGCGTAAAACGCTATTATCGTGCACTTGTTTAATAAAGTGCTGCAACATTTTTTCAGTTACATAGAAGTCAGCGATAACGCCATCTTTCATTGGGCGAATAGCAGAAATGTTACCAGGAGTACGACCTAACATCTGTTTTGCATCATGACCAACAGCAGCAACACTTTTAGTTGAGCCTCCACGATCTTGACGAATAGCAACAACAGATGGCTCATCAAGGACGATGCCCTGGCCCTTAACATAAATAAGTGTATTGGCAGTACCTAGATCGATCGAAAGATCGTTTGAAAACATACCACGAAGTTTCTTGAACATAATCTTCGTATTTCCTGAAAACGTGAGAATAAGATAAATTTGACTAAATGTACCAATGCCTAGCCTAATCAGCAAGGCATTGCTACAGAATCCTGAAGCAAATCAGGATTTTTATTCATATTTTAGTTAGATGTACCAATAATGTTACTTTCACCACGGAAAATAATCCTATCGTTACCTCGATATACACCGAAGGTAACAATCGCCGACGGGTCTTCATCACCTAAGCCTCGCCAGTTGTATTGCAGCCAAGGCTGCTGTTCTAAGAGCGGTGGTGAAGATTCACAACTAACATGAGACTCACTTGTTTGTGGTGAATTTGAAGCTAATCTCAGCCAAAAACGTATTTGTTCTCTCAGTTCACTGTTATTACTGTTAGCAATAAGAGTCGTTAAGTTTTGTCCCTGACTAACAGTTCCCTTTCCTTCCAGTTGAGTTTCGCTTGATTTATTAGGGTCAGGCCACACTGTCTTCTTACAGTACTTAGAACCATCAAACTGACTGGCATTATCGGTATCGCTCAATACAAAAGTATTACCATTCCAATATTCAACTTTCAACGGTACTAACACATCACGACCCACAGCAGAACCAACACTATCTAACACCATTCGGCCATAACGAACATCTGGTTGAGCTAATAATTCAGCCTCTGCTATTGAGCTACCTTTAATAAAAGTAACAGGGTCTTCTCCATGAATTTCTAAGCTTAATTCGGTTATTATCGAATTAGAATTTCCAACCTTATTAAACGGACCATCAGCTTCAGTCGTTCTAGTACTTGCGATAGCTGTGACTTCTTTTTTAGACCATATCACTGCATGATTTAAATTATTCACATGCCACACCGCACCACTATTCCAATGTGATGCATTGAGATCAACATCGGTAATATTTAAGCGCTCGGCATATCCAACCTCATCAACGAGAGAAAAAGAGGCTTTAAGTGAATCATCAAAAAAAACATAATTTGTTGTTTCTGAATCCAAAGCGCTGTAAGCGGTGACTTCAAAATCAACATCAGTGAAATTTTGATCCATATAAATATAAGATCCAGCTTGCGACCCTTGCTCTGTAGGATAAGTCCATTCAGTTTTTGTGACTCTGAAATAGGAAGGATAAAAACGGCCGACTTGCGCTAATGTCGGTGGGATATTAAACCCCGAACGATTAAAGTAATTATTTTGAAAAGAACCTAGTTGTAAGCTTCCAACTTCATTCCAATTAAACAGTGTTGTTTGATGTTGGTTTGAAGCCGTTATATGTTTGTAATAATGGTTGAAAGGAACATTATCAGCACTGAATAAACCTAGGTCTCCAGAAGCAGGGTAAATCACACTAGCTGATAAACTGGCACTAGCAGCATAACCGCTGTGTGTTAAATAGCTTTCTGTATAAGGTCTTTTACATACAAGCTCGGCATTATGGCTATCAGGAATACCATTATTATTTGAATCCAATGATGAAACCCAGTTAACCGCTTTAATTACTCCGTTAAAATCGCTACCCGATGCAAGATAATCTCCATTTAATTCTGTTGTATTTGATGGTAGTTCTGTAGTGCCATCACATATTGCCATGGTAAATGGACGAAAATAAAATCGTGCATTACCAAGAGTCTCACGTGATGTTAAATTAGCCGTTATATCCACAATCCCGGCATCATGAAGTACCGCTTTTAATGGGGCACTTGAATCTCCACCAGCGACACCTTTAATAAAATCAATTTCAATATCTTGATCTGCGGTATACCACTTACCCTTACTCCATATCTGTAATAACTCACTTGAACTTGCAGGTAAGTTCACTTGACTGAAATCTATAGTCTTGGTCTCAGTGTCTTTGACTGTATGGCACTTTAAAACATTACCATTCTCCTTCCCCCTAATATGCATTTCAAAAGGAAATTCACGCCCTGCTACTTGCTGGTAATCATCGCCATCTACCCCCTCTTTTGGGTAAATTGAAATACTTTCACCAATAAATTCGTATAAGCCTGCAGGAACCGTTAATTTAGGCGAATCCAATGAGGCTTCAATCCTATAATCACTCAAAAATCGACTATGGATATAGCGAGTGATTTCCGCTGGTTGATTTGCAGTAAACTCAGCAGAAAAAGAGGAATAAGATTCCTTGTTGCATTCATTTGTCGATATGGAACCGCTTTCACTCCAACAGGCATATTCAGGCTTACGAGTATCTGACTGGCTAGTAACATTCAATTGCTGCCCTTCCCCCATAACTAGGTTCCCTGAGTCATCTTGCAATGAAAAATTTATCTCTATTCCATCACACGCAAGCCCTCTTCCTGATGAAGGAGTAATAACTAATTGAATATCCTTTTTACTATCACAGTTTTTTAAAACTGCCCCGGTAATTTCAGAGTTATTATTCATTTTCAACTGGCAAGCAGTCACCGCACCAATAACTTTAGCATCATTTGATAGCTGTACAGGCCCTTGAGCATAAATGTGCCCCTCAAATACAGCATTAGAAGCAATGTCTACTCTTTGATAGTCATTTACATCCCAATAGATATCAGGTGGCCCTGCTGGAAAATTTTGAGGTGTTGGACAGCCTTTATCACTATAAGAAAAAACCATCAAAGAGCTATTATCGGTTTGTGTTACTTTACCACCGACACTCAGTTCATCTTTAATATGGAAAATAACATCACCATCAATGATAATTTCCCCACGCATTATGACATTCAAACTATCAAGCCAATATTCTCCACTTTTAAAGGTTACCACCACATCTTGATTCACTGTAAAAGCGTAATAAGGCGCTCCATATGTGGATGAAAAATAGCTGCTTTGAGTAATTCTATCTCCTGAAACAGGAACATAATCAGTAAATAATGGAAGGTTTGAAGGCACATTAAACACTTTCCGATAAGGTGCTGCCGCCACCCCACCTAAAACACACTCAATACCATCACATTGACTGGATATTTTTTGATTATCTGGAGTATATGCTGACCCGTTATAGTCACTAATAATCAGATTATTAAACCCAACTTTATTATCTGTTGTATTGTACAAACGCGAGTAACTTGAAGGTGCTAACACTGATAGAAATACATTATTAGCATTTCCCTCCCATGACTGTGCACTAGAAGGAAAGTAATCACACTGCTCATTATTTGGAGGCTGAGGTGGTGGTAATGGTTTATTTTGCTTACAGCTCACTTCCTCGACTGAATAAGGCGGAGCTAAAGTCGAGTCGTCATCTAAAGCAAAAAAAGCTATTTTTTCATTATTAAATTCTGATAAATCAACATCAAAAAGAGTAGTTACAATTGTCCAGGGATCATCGTCATCAAAACGATACTTATAAAGTACTTCACCCGTTTTTCCAGTACCAAAAATAACAGGTTCGTAAGACAGCTCAACTTCGAAGTCATCAGTAATGGTTTGTTCATCTACTTTAATAAAAGCACCATCATCAACCATAGACCAAAAAGGTTTTATATTTCCCCTGTCAGTTGTTGATACATATAAAGTTTTCCCCAATAACGATATACTTGAGTGTACATTTTCTGGTGCATCTATCTCAAAAGAGACCGTGAATGCTTGATTAGAAATCACGCCACAAAATTCATCATCATCGTCTGCAATACTTGGCGACGAGATCAACACAGAGAACAACAACACAAAAAAAACGCTATACCATTTCATTTAATTAACCTCCTTTGCCCATACTTCTTGAACTCGTGTTACTTGGTTAATTCCTGAACCACAGGTTGCTGTACTTGTGATTTGGAAATAGCGAATAGCTTCACCATGATAGATAACTTCAATTTCATCACAAATAACACTAGGGGCACTATTACAACCACTGTTCGCCGTTATCATATTTAAAGGGCTATGGGGGTTACTATTACAAATAGTCGTCTCTGCATTTGACTGCCCTAACGGAAATAATTGAACCAACCCCCACTCAGCACCAGAATGAGCAAGAAACCACGCCCGTGTTCCTAAAACTTCTTTTGAGACAGCGTCATGATTACTCGTTTCTACATTCAATAAATTCAGTGATAAATATCCTACAGCCACTAAAACGACAATGGACATGATTAATAAATTGCCTTTTTGTTTACGTCTATTATGGAACATTCAGCACCTGTACATCATGTTGGTATTGGGTCAATTCACCTAAATCATTTTCAAAAATCAACGTCATAGTGATCATACTATTACGATTGATTGAAGCACCTTCAAATATAAAGCTACCACTAGAAAGTTGTTCTGCTATTTGAACGCCTGAGCGAAATATACTTTGAGACTGAATGCAATAAGACACTACATTAGGTTTATACAGAAAGGCTCGTTCAGAAATAGAGGAAGAAATAAAAGCAGGATCATTGCTGCTTGAGAAATTGATTGTCGATACACCACCGGATACAGATAAACTATCAATCGATACATATCTATGATTTTCCTCGACCAATAAATCACCTTGAACACTCGGATTAATCACTAATCTTAAGTTATCTAGAGCAATACTCTCTTTCGATAAAATAACCGTATCTATCGCTGTCTCTCCATAAACAGGCAGAGACAAATAAAACGCACTGGTTTCTAGAGGAATAAAAGTGACACATTGCCCGGATGAGGTAATTGATACACTATTTGGTACTGCATGACGAAGTTCTCTACTCAGCTTTTCAATTACAAACTTTGCCTGCATTTGATTATCTTGACGATCAATACTGTCGTTATAACTTTGAAAACCCAACTGTAACGTATTACTCGCAGCTAAAGCCACAATCCCTACAACTACAATAGTCAAAATTAATTCAATTAAGGTAAACCCATGAGAACGCTTCATTAGTAGTTCCCTTTATATGCATGAAAGGCATAAGTCGCATAATTACTAGCGTACAATACCACTTCAATTTTCTTATAAGGAATAGAGGCTGGATTATTCCCATCTATATCAGAATAGGTTACCTGGATCTGAACTGTAAAATTTTTATAACCAGAAGATCGTTGCTCATCAATTAGCTTATTCAGAGGGTAATTCGTCAAGGTATTAGATGAGCAATGTGCTGACTCCCCCCAACAGCCAATAAAATCATCCACGTCATTAAAAATGGCTGAACGACTCATTGTATTTTTCTCAACACTGCCATCTCTACCTAGATCATTGCTTGCTGTACAAGACTCAGGAGCTATCGCTTCACCACAACGATATGCTCCGCCATTAGGATCACTGTGCTCATCAAATTGACGACTTAATATATCGGTTATTATCGAATGCCCAAGTGTTGCAGCCTGAACTTGATATGTAGCTTGATGCGATTTAGAAGATGAACCAAATACACCAGAAACTAAAACTGAGAGTGCAAAGCCTAAAATAACAATGCCAACGATAGATTCAATTAACGTTAATCCAACTTGCTGTGATTTAAATTTATACATAGATCAACACTCTACACTGCGAGTCGAACGATAAATAAAGCCTTCACTATTAATACAAATAGAGCGATTCTCTCCCGTTGAAGGCGTTGTAATCGTGATACGGCAATCTGTTGTTGTACACAATCTCGTATCTACAGGAGAAGCGACCATAGTAGGTCGACCTAATAAATCAAAAGATAATTCTGAAACTGAAATCGCGGCACTGGCTGAAGAAAAAGCATAACTTAATTGAATAAGTTCCAGTTGCTGTTGATTCGTGTCTTTGGAATAATCTAAAAGTGTCGCACTAACCATACCTTTATTTTGACAGGATGCCGTTACCCCAAACTGATCAGAAGTCATCAAAATAGAGCGACAAGACGCACTGCTATCTGAAGTATTGCTTTGCATTGCAGTGATTTGAACTTGACGTAAAATGGACACAACTTGCTCTTGTGCAGCAGCAGAAGAAAAGTGACTTGCCCCCATGTATTTACTCGACGTATATAATGCAATAATCGCTAATAATATAATCACGACTATCAATTCTATCATTGTAAATCCATTGGCTTTTACTGGGGGATTGTTTAAGTATGTTACACGAGGATAAATCATGATCCGTTACCTTATTACTTCCTGTTTGTAGGATAACGGAATTTATAGAGATAACGAAGGCAATGTTAATTTTTGATACAAAAAAGCCAGCGGAAGTCGCTGGCTTTTAGAGGCATATTAAAGTTTATTGATTAACACTTATTTGCCGTTACAATTGTAGAGACACCAGATGATTCTGTTGTAGCTTCACTGTAGGTAACATAACAATTTGTATCTGTAATTTTTGAAGCTGCAGTTGGTTCTGGATCTTGTTTAAAGCCAACAACTAATGTAGAACCAGACACTACAGAACTCCAATCATCACTTAAACCAACAACTGCAGCACCAATACCAGTAGTTGTTGCTTTAGGGTAGCCATAAACAGTATCAATACCATCAATAGCAACAGTTGCTGTTGAGGTTTCTTTACCATTAATCGCCGCTTTACCATAAACGATACCAGCAGCACCAGACATTGCACCTTTCAGACCTTGCAGTGATGATGCGCGCGCATCTGATTGAAGGTTAAGGAACTTAGGTGCCGCTGTTACTGCTAGAATACCTAGAATAACGATTACAACTACCAACTCAATAAGGGTGAAACCACCTTGTCTTTTCATCTTACTCTCTCTTTATTATAAAAGTGATGGAACGCAATCGTTGCCACCATTATTGTTAAAATACTGACTGTTTAAACATTGACGCTTAAAGCAGATTCATTATCTTTGTCACTATGTTTTATACGCGAACAAAGAAGTAAATTCGTATATTTATTGAAGGCTAACCACTACACGACCTGATTCAGGTTCATAAGTAAAGAAGTGACCTTCATTCTCTTGCTGTATATATTTACATTGATTTCGGCTATTTTCACTAATCACTTCAGCTAAATATTTTGCTTTATCATCATCGCTGTTATTAGTGACATATGGTGCATTTTGCAATAACATTTCCATCAATAAAATACACTCTTTTGCTGTTAATGAAGCAGGGTAATTACCCGTATCATTACCATCTAAATCTTCACGAGGGGCCATAGGGTACCCTGGACGAAAATCAGATTGATTCGCTTTAGAAGGATCAGTTAACCAAAATTCAGTACCATCATAACTGACTGCATTATTACCATTTATTTTTGGTCGAGCTTCAGCTTCCCACTGCGCTCTTGCTGAAAGAACTGCGGTAGCATAACCACCTGCAACACCTTCTATACTTGCTTTTTTAGCCTCAAGACTGACATCTAAAAATCGAGGTAATGCTACCGTTGCCAATAAACCGATAACAACAATCACAATCACTAGCTCAACCAGTGAGAAACCTTTTTGGTGTTTCATCGTAATGCTTCTCTCTATTCTTTGATGTTATTCTGGGATTGTAAGGGATTATACAAAAAAAAACATACTGTTCGTCAAAAAATTGCCAACTTAATTTTGTCCTAACTGCCAACCCTGACCTTAAAAATACCATTATTTAACATTACAGACATTACCTTACCATTTGACATACTGTAATCACAATGATAGCTTTCAATTTCTGTTGAATTTTTGTGACTGCGTATACTATCAGTATAAATGGTCTCTTTATCTGGCAGTAAAATAGCAATCCATTTTTGACAGTCAATCTCTTGGTCATTAATAACTATCGGCCAACCTAATGAGGTAAATATTACCTCTACCCCTTCTTTATTCATTGATGACGGCTGACCATTTACTACCCAATAATTTTTAAATTCATTCGCTGATGATAAAATCTCTCTACTCGCAATAACTAGCGAGGTGTCTTCTACTTTAGGTTCAAGTTGATCCCATTGAAATAAGAATACAGCCAGCAAAACAATGACGATCCCTCCCCATATCATTCGGGTTGCAGGCATTATTATTTTCCTTTTACTACATCTAACATATTCCACATTGGTAAGAAAATACCAAGAGCTAATATGAGAACCATCCCGGAAACAATAACTAATAACAGAGGTTCAATCCTAGCGGTTAATGTTTTTAAATCGTAGTCAACTTCACGATCATAAAAATCAGAGACTTCTAACAATAAGTCATCAATCTGTCCTGTTTCTTCGCCCACGGCGATCATCTGTTGAACTAGAGGTGTAAAAATACCACTTTGAGCAGCAGTGACTGACATGCTAGTGCCTGATTCAATACCCGCTTTCATCTCCAGTAATCTATTTTCTAAGTATTTATTACCTAAAGATTCAGCAGATAATGCTATCGATTGATTTAATGGCACACCCGATTTTAACATCAATGCAAAGGTTCTAGAAAAACGTGACATTTGCGCTCTTGTTACAATGTCGCCAACAATTGGTAAACGTAGTCGAAATTTATCCCACGTTTCACGTCCCTTGGCTTGACTAATCCAAGCTTGAAAAGCAAATAATGCACCAGCCATTGCTGCGATTAAAAGATGCCAATAATTAACAAAGAAGCTTGAGGTCGCGATCAAGATCCGTGTAGGTAAGGGTAAGTCAACACCAAAACGAGAGAACATACTGGCAAATTGAGGAATAACTTTAATATTAAGTACAAACATTGCTAACAAAATAAACGTCAATACAAAAATAGGATAACGCATGGCAGATTTAATACGCTTGCGAGTTTCCATTTCTTGCTCGTAATAGTTTGCTAATTGCATTAGCGCCTGATCTAAGCGACCTGTATTTTCCCCAACATGGATCATTGAAACAAATAAAGAGCTAAACACATGAGGGTGCTGCTGCATTGAAACAGATAGACTGCGACCATTCGTTAGCTCTGCGGTCACTTCTTCAAGTGCTTTTTTTAATAACTTATTATTACTATTCTGTGCCAATCCATTCATTGCTCGAAGTAATGGGACACCTGCTTTGGTTAAGCTGTACATTTGACGACAAAAAATAACCAATATTTCTAAAGGTATGGTTGGCTGAAACCACTTCTTCCAATCTGTCGAGCTTGAACCGCCGCCAAATTTACTTGCTCGAATAGACGTAGGGATCACGCCATTATTCATTAATTGCCCTGCAGCAGCTTCTTCTGAGACTGATTCGATAGAGCCTGATACTTGCTCGCCTCGGCCATTACGTCCATTATATTTAAATATCGCCATTACTTATGCCTATATTAATATTGGCTGATGAGAGGCCACGTTGTCTCCCTCACCCAATACCATTACTTCATCGAGACTGATTATCCCTTGCATAGCTAATTCCATCGCAGAAGCTAATAATGGTTTGTAATCAGGATTTTCACGAGCTTTATGTGAAAAGTCTACAGCATCATTAGATCTTAATGCGTCCATCATTGGTTGATCTAATTCTAACAATTCAAACACACCAACGCGTCCACGATATCCCGTTAAATTACAGCTTTGACAGCCATAGCCTCGTTGAAATGGCACCGAAATCTGATTAGGAAAACGTGTTTGTACCCATTGCTTGCGCGACTCATCTAACGCATCAACGCCTGAACATTCAGTACAAATTTTCTTTACTAATCGCTGAGCAAGCACCGCTCTGACCGCACTTGCGACCAAGTAACCTGGCGCTCCCATATCCATCATACGGAGTGCGCTGTCTACTGCATCATTAGTATGTAACGTAGATAACACGAGGTGTCCTGTTAAAGCTGCTCGTAGCCCAATTTCAACAGTTTCTTGGTCACGCATCTCACCAATAAGAATAATATCTGGATCCTGACGTAAGAATGTTCTTAAGATTTTTGCAAAGCTTAAATTAATTTTATTATTTACCTGAACTTGGTTAATTCGAGGTAAACGATACTCTACGGGATCTTCTGCTGTGATGATTTTTTTACTTGGTTGGTTTAACTCGCTTAGTGCACCATACAAAGTCGTTGTTTTACCTGAGCCTGTAGGTCCTGTAACTAAAATCATGCCATAAGGACGACGTAGCTGCTTACGCAAGCGAATAAGGAGGTGTTCAGGTAGGCCTGAATATTCTAATTCGCGAATACCAGAGGTTTGGTTTAGCAAACGCATTACTACCGATTCACCATATTGAACAGGCATTGTAGATAAACGTATGTCTACTGATTGACCACGAGACTTAATGTTAAACCGCCCATCTTGAGGTAGACGTTTTTCAGAAATATCTAAATTCGCCATCAACTTTAAACGAAGAACTAATGCTGATGCGATATTGACTTCATTAAGTAGCGTTTCATGCAATACACCATCAATACGCTGACGTAAACGTAGTACTTTATCATCAGGTTCAATATGAATATCAGACGCACCAACTTGAATCGCATCTTCAAACAGTGAGTTAATTAATTTTACAACGGTAACTTCATCATTATCACTGTCTGAAATACCGAAATTAAAATCATCTGATTCTTGGTGTTCTGATTGCAACTGCTCAGCAAAAGATGCGATCTCTTTAGTTCGACGATAAAAACGGTCAAAACAATCAACTAACTGTCTTTCAGATGCGATAACCATTTCAAGTTGGTATTGTTGAAGCTGAGAAAATAACGCTTCTTGAGCTGATAGATCGGCAGGATCACTCATTGCTACACGAATAGTATTTCCTTGCTGACTGACAACTAAAGCTCTCAATCGACGAGCGTGCACTTCTGGTAGCAATTGCACTGCTGCGGCATCAATATCAGCTCGATTCAAATCAACCAGAGGTATATCTAACTGCTGAGATAAGAAAGCTAACATTTGCTTTTCAGATAAAAAGCCAAGCTGAATTAAGGTTCCACCTAATTTTCGTCCTGTTTTTTTCTGTGCTAAAAGCGCTTGCTCTATTTGCTCTTCAGTAACAATGTTTTCTTCGACTAATAGATCACCAAGTCTTTTTCTTAACTTAAGACGCATTATTCATTTCCTTCCATTGTTGCTAAGAGTTTAATTCTATCTCGTACAAATGCTTGTGAAGAGCGAGACAATCCAGGGGTCATTAACGCTATTTTATACGTTTTATATGCTTCTTGAGTTTGCGCTTTTCTTTCATACGCAATGGCTAAACCTAACCACCATCGACCATTTTCAGGAGCCTTAACAACTAAGGTTTGATAGCTTTCTTCTGCTAAATCAATAAATTTTAATTTTTGAGCCAATCCACCACGAGTCGCTAAGTAATCAATACTTGCCTCTACAGGAACATATTCTAATACTGATAATGCAGCTTCTGACTGTTCTTCTTTTTGCAATAAACTGGCCAATGCTAAACGTAAGCTTACACTGTCATGATCTAATTTTATTCCTTGCTGTAAAACAGATGCAGCTTCTTTTGCGTTCCTTTTTCCATAAAGCAACGCCGCTAATTTTTTACGAGACTCTTCATCATTCGGCTGATATTTTAAAACGGTATAAAACTCTTTAATCGCAGATTTAAAATCAGATCTATCTAATGATTTACTCGCAGCTTCTCTGCTTTTTTTTGCTAATTCAGAAGGCAATAATTCTACTTCTTGAACATAAAACTCTTCTGAAGCATTTTCACGCACTGTATTTGGAATAACAGATGCTGATTTTAACGCTGGAACCCCTGTATCTACATTCACTATTTGTTCTGGTGGTGAAGATGTAAGTCCCTGTTTTTTATGAACCGCTTTCTCCTGCGCTTTCACTACATCGATGACCCCTTGAGAAGGCTCAATATAAATAGAGCTCACTTCTTGAATTGTACTTTTCGTGGTTGGAGAGGAAGCAAAAAGAGCTAAACTCGCATCACTTCCCTCTAAGCTATTTATTTCGTTAGAAGGAGTAGATGCTATATCTATATTTTCTTGAACCGACTCAAATGAATGATTTACACTTGCCCATCCAATCAAGCAAAGAGAACTCACAACGCCAATAGCAAAAAAGAAGGGCGCTTTATATCTGGACTCTATATCAGGAACATTGGCAGGAAGGAGTGTCTTTTTATCATCCTCATTCAATTTTTGCTTTGTAATATTTAATAATGCTTTATTTGTCGCACTCACGATGATCTCCACCCCCAAAACTTGGGAAAATAATGTCTGGGCTTGGCAGTGTCTGCCGTATCTAAAATCGCATCAAATATCGACTTAGGTGATACCTTATCCAATTGTTCAGAAAAGGAGATAAGTAATGATTTATGGCATATTTGATTAATTAAGCGCGGAACCCCACCACTTGCTTTCCAAATTGCCTTCATTTGAGACAGAGTAAATAAATCACTTTGACATCCAGACTCTAACATTCGATGTCTAATATAAGCTACAGTTTCACTGACGTTTAAAGGTCGTAAAGCAGCTGAAAATGTAATACGTTGGCGGAACTGTCGTAAATGGTATTGCGTTAAACGCTCATCCAACTCAGGTTGCCCAAATAGGACAATTTGTAATAATTTTTTATGATCGGTTTCTAAATTACCAAATAACCGTAACGTTTCTAAAGCTTCATCGCTTAACGCTTGAGCCTCATCAATAAATACAACCGCTGTTTTTTCTTCCGCTTGTAAATCTATCAGCTTTTCATGTATTCGATCTGTTAACGCAACATCATCACCGATTTGATCAAGCCATAGCTCTTTAGCTAAAGCTTGCCTCAATTCATGACCATTCATTACAGGGTTTGGTAAGTAGAGTAATTCAACATTACTTGGTAACTGGCTCATTAACATTCGACACACTAAGGTTTTACCAGTTCCAATTTCCCCTGTTACTTTAATAATCCCCTCTCCCATTGATATTGAAGACAACACCATTTGAATCGCTTCATAATGAGGTGGCAATCCATGAAAGAGAGAAGTATTAGGTGTTAAAGTAAAAGGTAACTGCTTTAAACCAAAGTGCTGTTCATACATATAACCAGTGATTACTCATCAGGGAACCATTCTTGTAATAGATCACGTGAACGTTCTAACTCTTCTTGCCAAGTATCCACACCAACAACTGTTGGTTTTAACAGGATAACTAATTCAGTTTTCTGTGTCAGTTGACTGATATTTCTAAATAAATACCCTAACGCTGGAATATCGCCAAGCAGTGGGACTTTTGAAACTTGATCCACTGTCTGTGATTTCATTAATCCACCAATAACAACTACATCACCACTTTTAGCACGAATTACAGAATCAGACTCTCGAATAGAACTTTTTGCCAATGGCAATTTCAACACACCACCCGACTCACCTAAATCAATCTCTTTAATCTCATTTTCAACATCTATGACAGATGGATGCACATGTAACATCACATTACCTTGGTCATCAATTTGTGGCGTTACATCTAATGATATACCAGAAAAGAATGGCGTTAATGTCACTTCAGGTGAGGCGTTCGAATTATCACCACTTCCTACAACACTTGAAACCTCTGTAACATAATATTCATCACGTCCAACTTTAATTACCGCTTTTTGGTTATTTGCAGCCGTCACTCTTGGACTAGAAAGTACATTAAGATCACCCTGCGTATCCATGAAACTTAGTACCGCATTGAAATTACCATCTGATACCGTGATATTTGTTTGACCACCTAATAAAGTACCGATGGCATCCATTCCTGGTAATGCACTTATCCCATCCGCACCGGGTATCGAACCCGGTGTTTGACCGAAGATAACATCAGTTCCACCTAAAGAAGCGGTTAAATTAGACCAGTTAATTCCTTGTTGATAACCATCACTAAGAGTTACTTCTAATAGTTTTGCTTCAAGAATAACTTGGCGTTGTAATCGTTTATGAGAGATAGTTAGAAATTGCTTTACTTTACGCAACTCATCTGGAGAAGCCGTAATCGTCACTACACTTGCTTGTGGTGAAACAACAACACTTCGACCAGCACCATTACCAATTATAACTGATACTGCTTTCTCTAGCTCTTTCCAGAAATCACTTTCACTAATAGTTTCTATTTCTGTACCACCAGTGGCTGAAGAGCTACTACTGCTGCTAGATGAAGAGTTACTTGAATCGTCACTACTACTTGATGAACCACTTTCAGAGTTACTAATCGAACCTGTGGTGATAGTAGTTAAAGATCGACCTTTGCGGCTCAACTGTAAATAATCAACCGGAATGGTTTCTGTACGAATTGTTGCTGGGAAAACCTGTAATACCGAACCAACTTTAATAATTTCGTAACCATATAAATCTTCAACTGAAGACAACACTTCGTCTAACGTTACGTCATTAACATTCATTGTAATGCGCCCTGCAACCTTAGGATGCAAAACTACGCTATATTCAGTTCCTTTTACAAGACTAGTAAAAAAGGCTTTTGCATTTACATTATTTGCTTTTATTCTAAAACGCTTAAGCGGCTCTTCAATTTCAACCGTTGGTGCATTTAGATCTGGCATTAAATCGGCTTGTACCGAGGCTGGAAGTTCAGCTAATAATTGTGCGCCATTCTCATTAATTGATTGGTTTAAAGCTTCTTTTATTTCAACAGGATCACGGTGCCCCATTGAGCATCCTGCTAACGATACAGCCATAAATCCAATGATGACATTACGTACTTTCATTAATGTAAACCTTAATTCTTAATATCTTGTAAAAATAGGGAAAGGTGCCACTGTTTTCCTGAACGACCAATCAAAACACTTTCTTCGTTTATTGATAACAAAACATAGCCAGAAATCTTGTCACCTTTTATCATCGCTTGATTATCTAAAACGGCATTACACTCAGTACTATCATTACAAGTAATTGCTTGTAATGATGGAAAATATTGACGCTTCTTGACTACTTTAGCTTTTACTGGTGAACTAGGTTGTAGCCAACTTAATGGTTTGGTTGGATCTTGCCCTATTTCTGAAGCCTCAACAGTACTAGATAATAATGCTAAAACTAAAAACATACGTTTCATACTAACCGCCAATAAACCCTTTACTTGAACCTAGTGTATACACCTCTATCGCCACTTCAGCTTTAGGGTATTTTTTCACTTCATAATGGAAATTTCGCCAATAGTATTTAACTGGTAACGCTTCTAAATTAGATAAGTACTCTTCTATATCAAAATAGTTACCAGACAATACTAATCGTACTGGATGGATATAATAGCCAGCCTTATTATTTTCATCCAATAAGCGCTCAGAAGGCAATGTATTCAATGAAATTAATGTTAATTTCGAGGATTGCTGCAACACACTCTCCAATAACTGTGCCATTTGACTCGGCGAAACTAAAGAAGCAACTCGCTCAGAGAGCAAACTAGCGAGATCTTGGCTTTCTAGAGTTAGCTCTTGGTATTGCTTATTAACTTCTATATTAGGATCTTTTTGTAATCTGAACTGTGCTAGTTCAATCTGTTGTTTTAATGAAGCAATAGATCTAGTTACATGAGTAACTTCTCTTTCCGCTGTTTGATACTGAGCAATTTTTGGTTCAATGACTACTGTTAATGAAATAAAAATAACCGCAACCCAACCGACTAGAGTGATTAATATTTTTTCTCTCTGAGAAAGCGCAGCAAACATATCTTTGGCTTTATTCCAGTGTTCCATTATTCTTCCCCTGACGCCTTAGTATTTAGAACAAATGAAACAATTCCTTTCTCATCCGTTTTTATCTCAAGTTGAGCAAAGGTACGGCCAATTAAGTGCACTTCATTTTCAAAACTATTTATCCAGTTAGGTATCACATCAGGGGTTCGAGCGTAGCCTATAAAATTAACGTTTTCACCTGACATATAAATTTTAGACAAAGAGATATTACCCTGACCTAATTGCGTTAAACTACTCATTACGCCCGAGTAACCAATTTGCATTCCTTCATCAAAGTTATCAATCACTTTCAATGAGGTTTTCTTCGACTCTATATCTTCTTTCAATCGTTGAATAGCAGCCATCTTAGCCGCAGAGGGCTTATGACTTTCTAGTTGTTGACTTAAACTGGCTAGCGTTTGTTTTTGGCTACTCTCTGTTATAGAAAGTGTTTGTATTTCAGTATTTAAATTATAGTATTGCCAATGGTAATATCCAACTATCGCAGCAGTAATAGTCAGACCTACCACCCAACTAACTACTACATTTTGCAAAGTAAAATAATCAGTTTTAGGTTTTAATCTATCATTATAAAGATTTATGCTAGGCTGATTGAATAATCCAAGCCAACTTAAAATCTCACCAGAACGAAAAACTCTTGGTTCATCCACTAATAATGTGCTGACCTGTACTCCAAGACGATTTTGTAATTCTGATGCTAATAACACATCATCTTCATCATCACAGCGAAAATATAAGTGATTGATGTTTACACCATGCAACTGCGCACTTAAATAATCTAGAGATCTCTGTATTTCTAGCGCTAAACTATCAAGTTGAAAACCGTCAGAGAGTCCACCAGTTAATGGAGCAACAATGCCCCGTAAAGAGCGGTTTAAATGTAGGCTCCCTTCGCTAAAAGCCAGTAACTTAAATTCAGCCAACTTGCTATGGTTCAATAGCATAAAGCTACTTTCGTCCGGTTTAGAATAACTCCAAACCAATTCATCAGGTGTTACATTAACAACTTGGATTGAACATTCTTTTAATAATTCAACCACTGTTTGTATTGTAGATATTTGAGAGATATATACCTGTAGTTTACCGTTAACCGCTTCAACACCATCAGCAACAATATCTGTAACTCGATCAGAAATTAAATCTTTAACTAAGAACGGTAATGCTCCTAGTAGCTCTTCTTTCGGTAAGTTAGGGTTCTCTATTTGAAAGGATTGATAAAGATGAGAACCAAGTATCACGTTAGTATGACAATCTGAAATACCATTTTTTTGACAAGCTAAAATTAGAGCCTCTTTCCAAGAGTTTTGTTGCTCAATTGGAGTAAAGTGACTTTCTTTTAGCTCATCATGACCATCACTTTTTGTAATATAAATGCCACCTTGCAATATCACAATTGATGTCGTTGTTTTTACTGAACGGGCTAATGTCAGTTTTTTAAATGCATCCATCATATTCATTTATTGCTCGATTCTCTTAACTTATATTCAATGTTCTAATTAGGTCGCATACATGATGAATAATCATACCGCATCCAACTACAGTTCGGTATGAAAATATCATGCTGTAAGAATACTTAGCTTCCCCAACGATTTTTTCTTTTCGGAATTGATATCTTTTCTTTATGACGAAATAACGATGATTCTGCTTCAAAAAATCGCCCTTGAACACCTTTTACACCTAACTCTGTTAGTAACTTAAGCTCTTTTTTATTCTCAACACCAACAGCTAAAACTTGTACTTCAATAGTTTCACATGCTCCAAGCAAGCTACGTATGAATAATTGATTTTCATAGCGTTGATGAATGTCTTTAATTAAGCTTCGATGAAGTTTAATGTAATCAACATTTAGGTCTTTGATGTAATGTGTACTAACTATTGTTCTTCCAGCTTGCTCTACCACTAGCTTACAACCAAAACTTTTTAATAATTTTGCTATTGGCCTTACCGCATCTAAATACGTTACAACTTGCCCTTCAATTAATTCAAAACTTAAACGTTTGAGTTGCGCTCTAGGGGTTTGTAATAATCGGTTTTTTAACTGTCGTATGAATGCTGTACTTTGTAAGCTTTTCACTTGCAAGTGCACAGAAAACATATGCTCTGAAAAGTCAGGATCTGCCAGTAAAGGAAAGACTTGCTTTAAAACTGCACTATCCAGTTTTATTTGATAACCCACTTGCTTAATGGCAGGTAAAAAACGAGAAGCTTTGATTTGTATGCCATTCTCATCTTTAATCCGAGAAAATAACTCCAAGTGTAGCGGAACTAACTCACTATTCTCAAATATAAATGTCGGTTGCTTGTAAAGTAGTAACTGTTCTTGTTCAAAAATAGCATCAAACAAGCTCCTCCAACGCACGCTTCCTAAACTCTCAGTTAATTGTTGCTGTTTTTTAAATAAGGACCAACTATTATTATTTTGTAATAAAGCACTGCGATGAGCCATGTCTAACTCATCCATTAAACGACCTCGCCTCTCTCCGCTCACATACATACTGACACCAATATGGCACCAATTATCAGCATCTAAACTCTTTGGTGGAGGGATTTTTTCTATTACTTTCAAACATTGAGATGCAAGTAGCTTCGCTTCTTTTAATGATTGCTGAGGAATTAACAACGCAAAATCTGATTGATAATAGCGAGAAAGAACACTATCACTATAACGCTGCATTATATTATTTAACTGCTTTCCAATCTCAACAATTAGTTCATCACCAGTCGCTTTACCTTGCTCTTCTATAAGCTCTTCCCAACCATTAATTCTTAATAATAAAAGAACACCCTGATGTTGTGATTCTTGTAACATTGACTCTAATTTACTATCAAATAATACACGATTCGCAGAACCTGTCAGCTGGTCTAAAAATGTATGAGTCCGAATAAATGTATCAAAGCGACTACGTTCTTTACGTGCATCCTTCAATTCTGTAATAACATTATCTAAAGCTAAGCTTGCCGTTGCTGGCCATTCATCTTCACTTCCTATTGCATAAGCATCAAGTTTTCCTGCAAGTAGCATTCGCCCTCGTTCTTCTAGCAACTCTGACCCGTGTAGCTGTTTTCTTAGCCATACAACCCCCCACAAAAGAAACACTATAATCACTGCAATGGCTGCTGTAATTGAAAATAACGCACCTAAAGAATAAGTGAACGCACTATAGGGAGGGATAGATTTAAAGGTAATGGCATAACCTTTATTCATTTGGAGTGGGAATGTTTTTTTATACAATAAGCTATCATCTGGCATAATAGCTAAGGTTTGAAAAGAATACACACTCCCTGTAGCTGAAGATAATTCCATACTAACTACACTACTGGCTTTTAACAGTTTTGGTAGCCATTTAGCCATTGATTCAGCCTCTTCAGGCGCAAGCAATTCTTCATCAACAACACTAACAACGCCAAGTAAATAGTGCTCAAGATATTCATTACCAATTTGTTTAAATGATATGGTTCCACCAAGCATTAAAATAAAAATAGCAGCAGAAACCATAAGTGTTACAAATGAAATAAGACGATTACTTAAGCGTAAGCTCGGGGTTTTTCTCATTAAACTCTTCTTCCTTGAAGAAAACCGATCGTAAATGATCGCATAATTTTCTATATAAATTTTAGAGCCACATCTAACTATGCAGTAAACATAACAAAATCTTTATTCATACTTCAATCTAGTGAATATAGACTGAGATTTATAGAACTATAAATCATAAAAAAGCCTCGATAATTCGAGGCCTTTACTGTCATTATCTCGACATCAATATTTAAAATGGAATATCGTCATCGAAGTCCATTGGTGGCTCATTATACTGAGGTTGAGTCGCCTGCGGTGCCTGTTGTTGCGGTGCTTGCTGCTGTTGTGGAGCAAAGTTATTTTGCTGAGCAGGTTGTTGAGCCGGCTGCTGAGGTTGTCCCCAATTACCCTGCTGCTGCTGTTGACCACTAGCAGGTGCGCCTTGACCGCGGCCACCAAGCATTTGCATTACGCCATTAAAGCCTTGAACAACCACTTCCGTTGTAAAACGATCTTGACCATTCTGATCTTGCCACTTACGTGTTTGAAGTTGACCTTCAATATACACTTGAGAGCCTTTACGTAAATATTCACCAGCAACTTCCGCCAACTTGCCAAACAGAGACACACGGTGCCATTCTGTTTTTTCACGTTGTTCACCCGTTGCTTTATCACGCCATGATTCTGACGTTGCGATTGTAATATTTGCTACCGCACCGCCACTTGGCATGTAACGGATTTCAGGATCTTGCCCTAAGTTACCAACAAGGATAACTTTATTTACACCACGGCTGGCCATAGTTTGCTCCAGATAGATTAGGGGTATGCATAGTGCTACCCGGTTATATATACAGTAGTCTTCAGTCTAACACGTTCATGGTTATTTCTGATAGCCCTAAAGCTAGAATCGATTCATGAGTAATTTAAAATAATACATAAGAATATTTATTTAAACTTACAATAGAACTCCATTTCACTTAAAGGGTGATTTCGACCGAATAAATTCTGATAATAAATAATAACTACCAAATTATCAGTAAAACATTTAACTCTAATTACCTGCGAAAGCATGAGCTATTGATGTAGATAACCCATGCTATATTAATGATAATGATTAAATAAATCGCATTAATAAGATGCCTAACACCTCTTTAAAACGAAACAACTTCATTTCACTATATTTAATCGTTACACTTTATCTTATAACGATGACGCTCATGTAAGAGCATTTTTATTAATTTTAAAGTTATTGTCTATTTAGGACTCAGTTATGATCAAAAAATGTCTTTTTCCTGCCGCAGGCTACGGCACCCGCTTTTTACCAGCAACTAAATCAATGCCAAAAGAGATGATGCCAGTAGTAAACAAACCTCTGATTGAATATGGCGTAGAAGAAGCTATCAATGCGGGTATGGACGGGATCTGTGTTGTAACAGGCCGTGGCAAGCATTCATTAATGGACCACTTTGATAAAAACTACGAACTAGAACATCAAATCAGTGGTACCAATAAAGAAGAACTGCTTGATGATGTTCGTGAACTCATTGATGCAGCTCACTTTACTTATATCCGCCAGCGCGAAATGAAAGGTTTAGGTCATGCTATTCTTACTGGTCGTGAACTAGTGGGCGATGAACCTTTTGCTGTCGTACTTGCTGATGATTTATGCGTGAACGAAGAGCAAGGAGTTCTTTCTCAAATGGTTGCATTGTATAAGCAATTCCGTTGCTCTATCGTTGCAGTAGAAGAAGTACCAGATAACGAAACTCATAAGTACGGTGTTATTGCTGGAGAGATGATCAAAGATGATCTTTACCGTGTAGATAACATGGTAGAAAAACCAGAACCAGGCACAGCACCAAGTAACCTTGCCATTATTGGTCGCTACATCTTAACTCCTGATATTTTTGAGATCCTAGAAACAACAGAACCGGGTAAAGGCGGTGAAATCCAAATTACGGATGCACTATTAAAACAAGCTCAATCTGGTTGTGTTCTTGCGTATAAGTTTAAAGGTAAGCGTTTTGACTGCGGTAGTGTTGAAGGTTACATCGAAGCAACTAACTACTGCTACGAAAATGTTTATTTAAAAGATAAAAAATCTGCTGAACTTGCAAAGCAAAAAACAGGTAAAAAATAACCCCTTGATTTGCTAATCATATTAATGCCTTGTGATTTATTACAAGGCATTTTCATATCTCTTATAGAATCTCTCTTCTAATAACATTACTGTTTTTTTATCCAGTACCTCTTTGCTGTTTTAATACTCTGTGCAATACTTATTCTCTAGTTATTGTTTAAGCAGAGAGACGTTCCATGGATAAAATTGAAGTTCGAGGGGCAAGAACCCATAACCTAAAAGATATTAGCTTAACTATCCCGCGAGATAAGCTAACGGTTATTACGGGATTATCAGGCTCAGGTAAATCCTCTTTGGCCTTTGATACCTTGTATGCAGAAGGTCAACGACGCTATGTTGAATCTTTGTCTGCATACGCTCGTCAATTTTTATCATTAATGGAAAAACCAGATGTTGACCACATTGAAGGGCTTTCTCCTGCGATTTCTATCGAACAAAAATCCACATCTCATAACCCAAGATCGACAGTCGGTACAATTACTGAAATCTACGATTACTTACGTCTTCTATACGCACGTATTGGCGAACCTCGTTGTCCTGAACATCATGTCGAATTAACAGCACAGACTATCAGCCAAATGGTAGATAAAGCGCTAGAGTTGCCTGAAGGCACAAAGCTGATGTTGTTAGCACCTATTGTGAAAGAGCGTAAAGGTGAGCATGTTAAGACGTTAGAAAATTTAGCCGCGCAAGGGTTTATTCGTGCTCGTATTGATGGTGAAGTGTGTGATCTCTCCGATCCTCCGACATTAGAACTTCATAAAAAACACACCATTGAAGTGGTTGTTGATCGTTTTAAAGTTCGAGACGATTTAAAACAACGCCTTGCTGAATCTTTTGAAACCGCACTAGAGCTCACTGGTGGTATTGCTGTTGTTGATTACATGGATGATACCAAGCATGAGCCTCTGATCTTTTCTGCCAACTTTGCCTGTCCACATTGTGGCTACAGTATGTCTGAACTTGAGCCTCGTCTGTTTTCATTCAATAACCCTGCTGGTGCTTGTGGTACTTGTGATGGCTTAGGGGTTCAACAGTATTTTGATGCTGATCGTATTGTTTTAGATAATAAGCTCAGTATTGCTGAAGGGGCGATTAAAGGTTGGGATCAAAAAAACTATTATTACTTTCAAATGTTAGGCTCATTAGCCAAACACTATGGGTTTGATCTTTTTGCGCCATTTAAATCACTATCAAAGAAATTTCAAAATATCATTCTTAATGGTTCAGGAACAGAAGAAATTGAGTTCCAATACAGCAATGATCGCGGCGATCTACGCGTTAAGCGCCATCCTTTTGAAGGAATATTAAACACGCTTGATCGACGCTACAAAGAAACAGAATCAAGTTCAGTTCGTGATGACCTATCAAAGTATATTTCAACTCAGTCATGTTCAAGCTGCCACGGAACTCGCTTACGTTTAGAAGCTCGTAGCGTATTTGTTGGTGACACAACATTACCTGAAATCTGTGAAATGAGCATTCAAGATTCAATGGCCTTTTTTAGTTCACTGGAGCTGAAAGGACAGAAAGCTCAAATTGCAGATAAGGTCATGAAAGAGATTAATGAGCGCCTGAATTTCCTTATCAATGTTGGTCTAAATTACCTTAATCTATCACGTAGTGCTGATACTCTTTCTGGTGGTGAAGCTCAACGTATTCGTCTTGCAAGTCAAATAGGTGCAGGATTAGTCGGTGTTATGTACGTTCTTGACGAGCCTTCTATCGGCCTTCACCAACGAGATAATGAACGCCTATTGAAAACCCTTAACCATCTTCGAGATTTGGGCAATACAGTTATTGTTGTGGAGCACGATGAAGACGCAATAAGAAGTGCGGATCATATTATTGATATCGGTCCTGGGGCCGGAATTCATGGTGGTCATATTGTCGCAGAAGGCAGTTACCAAGATATTATTTCAAATCCAGAATCGCTAACAGGTCAATATCTAAGTGGCGCTAAAGAAATTTCCATTCCAAATGAGCGAATTAAAGCAGACCCTAAAAAACAAGTTGAACTGATTGGCGCAACTGGCAATAACTTAAAAAATGTCACACTCAAATTACCGGTTGGTCTGTTTACGTGCGTTACTGGCGTTTCAGGCTCTGGCAAATCAACACTAATCAACGATACTTTCTTTAAGATTGCTCATACTCAGTTAAATGGAGCCACAACATCAGAACCAGCACCCTATAAAAAGATCAAAGGTATTGAACACTTTGATAAGGTTATCGATATTGATCAAAGTCCAATTGGACGAACTCCTCGATCAAACCCTGCGACTTATACTGGGATCTTTACCCCTATTCGTGAGTTATTTTCTGGTACGCCAGAATCTCGTTCTCGTGGGTATAAGCCGGGCCGCTTCAGTTTTAATGTCCGCGGTGGCCGCTGTGAAGCTTGTCAGGGAGATGGAGTAATTAAAGTTGAGATGCATTTCTTGCCTGATGTTTATGTTCCTTGTGATGTGTGTACCGGTAAGCGCTATAACCGTGAAACTCTAGAAGTAAAATACAAAGGTAAGAGCATTGATGAAGTCCTTCAAATGACCATTGAAGATGCCAATTCTTTCTTCCAACCAGTCCCTGTTATTGCTAGAAAGCTGCAAACACTAATGGATGTAGGGCTATCTTATATTCGTTTAGGTCAAGCAGCGACCACCTTATCTGGTGGTGAAGCTCAACGAGTTAAATTAGCTCGCGAACTATCAAAACGAGATACAGGGAAAACACTATATATCCTAGATGAACCCACCACAGGTCTGCATTTTCACGATATTCAGCAATTATTGAATGTACTGCATCGCTTACGTGAGCGAGGTAATACCATTGTCGTGATCGAACATAACCTTGATGTTGTAAAAACAGCGGATTGGATTATTGATCTTGGTCCAGAAGGTGGACAAGGTGGAGGAGAGATTGTAGCTGAAGGAACACCTGAGAACGTGGCTCTTGTTGAAGGCTCTCATACTGCACGCTTCTTAAAACCAATGTTGAATAAGCAATAAATTCCGCACTTTATAAGGTGAATACGATAGAATAAAGCCAGCATTTTGTTGGCTTTACTTTTTATATTCATGCTCGCAATAGGAATTGATTAATACATGGCAACGCTACTTACCCAAGGAACGCAACTAGAAGCAAGAAAGGTTAGAAAACCATTAACTAAATCTTTTTTATTTAGCCTTAGTACTCTTTTCTTTGTCTGTGCTCACTTCTTTCAACCAAACCCTGGCGGTTCAGGCTTACACCTTGCATTTAATGCCATCTCTTGGATCCCTGCTAGTATTGCTATTGCTATTGGTGTATTTCATATAGCCAAACAAGGACTCCTTAAATATTCAACTTTAACACTTGTTTTATCATTGTCTGTAATACTACTCTCTATCCCCTTATTTTATCATGATGCCTCACCAGAATTAGCACTCGGTAAGTTCTTAGGCTTATGGGCTGGGCTAATTTTTTTCATTACATTGCAACAATTCGCTTTTTCAAATAAACAAAAGCAATGGCTTTTATGGTGTATTATTGGCTCTGTTTTAATTGAGACTAGTATAGGTTACATCCAATATATCTTTCTAAAAGAAGGTAATGGCTTTGGCTATAACGTTATCGTTAATCGACCTTATGGTATTTTTCAACAACCTAATGTTATGGCAAGTTTCTTAGCTACAGGGCTTGCTATTGCCTCTTATTTCCTAGCTAGACAACCGACTAAATACCGTGAAAACATCATTGCACTAACCCTGCTTTATGCAACTATCATATTTACAGTACCGCTGATTATCGTCTTGGCATCTCGTACAGGATGGCTTGCTACCATTTTTAGTATTACTTTATTAACACCCTATATGTGGAAATACTGTACTAAACAACGATTTTTTTCTTGGATATTAGCAATAGTTATAGGTTTTAGTGGTCATTATGCTCTCCTCGAAATATCAAAAGAAAAAGAGACGAATAACGCATCAACTATCATTCAAAAAACCAGTTTAGCGAATGCGAGACAATACATTTTCCCTCAAGCTCTCGATATGTTCTTAGAGAAACCAATCACAGGGTATGGTTACGGGAATTTTGAAGCAGAATACACCTTGTATACAGCTAAACAACATCAACTCTCAACGACCTATAGACCTGGGCTTCCTTCGATGGATCACCCTCACAACGAAGTTCTATATTGGGGAGTAGAAGGAGGTGTTGTCGCTATTTTAGGTTTGCTTATTGCTGCTGGTGGCGTACTGCTAAAGATAAGAAAAAGTAAACTAGATACACAGTTTGCTTTACTTGCCTTAATTGCTCCTATTTTTATTCATAGCCAATTAGAGTACCCGTTCTATCACTCAATGGTTCATTGGTTCACTTTTATTATTCTTCTCTTTTGGATAGATCAACTTAGCTGTAAGTACAAAAAGCGCCGTATCGGCGATATCATAAAAGTAGCTTTACGTATAAGTTCGTTAGTTCTCCCAATTGTTACTGCTTTCTATATGCTTTCAACGCTGCATACCAATTGGGTATTAACGAAATTTGAAACCACCCGCCCAATGAACCCTGATATTTTAAATCAAGTGACTAACCCTGTTGCTTGGGAAGATAGATTTAATTGGGATGTGCTTTCAGCTCAGCTAACTATAGGGATTATGAATAAAAAATCAGAATTAATTACACCCTATATAACATGGTCAAAAGAGCTTATAAAAACAAAGCCTAGACCTGCATTTTATCAAAACCTAATCATTGCTTATCAAGCTCTTGGGCAAGTTCAAAATGCAGAAGATATAAGAAGAGAGGCGATTTTCTTATTTCCAAATAATAAATTTGAATCGGTAGAATTAGATGAAAAACTTCGCCAGAACTCCTCTGTATTAAAAGAGAAAAATAAATAAACGATTCATAAAAACCGCTGATTATTCAGCGGTTTTTTGGTTAACTCTTAAAGAACATCAGATAAAGCCTTAAGACAAAGAGCCACATTTTCTTTCTTAGCCGCATACCCCATTAAACCAATACGCCATGCTTTCCCTGCTAAATCTCCCAGTCCAGCACCAATTTCTAAATTATATTCATTCAGTAGGCGTGACCTAATCGCAGCATCATCAACACCTTCCGGAATATAAACTGCATTCAATTGTGGCAACCGATAAGCTTCATCAACAATAAATTGAATACCTAGAGCTTCTAAACCTTGTTTTAGCTCTTGATGATAATATGCATGTCTACTCCACGCTTCTTCTATTCCTTCATTTTTTAGCATTAATAATGCTTCATGTAAGGCGTATAAACTATTGACTGGGGCCGTATGGTGATAGCTTCTTTTTCCCTCACCACTCCAATAACCTAAAACCAAACTTTGATCTAAAAACCAACTCTGTACGGGCGTCTTTCTCGATGTCATCTTCTCAACGGCTTTATTCGAGAACGTCACAGGAGACAAACCTGGTGTACAAGATAAACATTTTTGGGAACCAGAATACACCGCATCCAATTGCCATTCATCCACCAATAATGGAACGCCACCTAATGACGTCACCGCATCCACAATGGTTAGGCACTCATGCTTACGTGCAAGTTCAGAAATAGCTCTAGCGTCACTCAACACACCCGTAGACGTTTCTGCATGTACGAAAGCCACAATAGCAATATCAGGGTGCTGATCTAAAGCTTGCTTCACTTTATCTAATGAAACTGGCTCTCCCCATTTATCATCTATAACAATCGCAGTACCGCCGCAACGCTCAACATTTTGTCGCATTCGTTCGCCAAAAACACCATTACGGCAAACTAAAACCTTCTCCCCTACTTCAACTAAGTTAACAAAACAAGTTTCCATTCCTGCACTTCCAGGGGCAGATACGGCAATCGTAAACTCGTTTTCTGTTTGAAATGCGTATTTAAGTAACTCTTTTACCTCATCCATCATTTTTATGAATAATGGATCAAGATGACCAATTGTAGGTCTACTTAACGCTTGTAATACTTGAGGGGATATATCTGATGGACCAGGTCCCATAAGGGTTCTTCTTGGTGGGATAAAACTTTGCATTATTCACTCCTTGAAATATAGGGTGTATAAAGAATAGACATAAAAATAATTAAACTCAATTAGACGAAGTAATTAGAGTGACTAAACTAGAAAAAATACCGTTATAACGCCTGTTTTTACTTTAAAGAGAAGAAATGCAAATAAAGTTGTTACCACTTGTTGACATTTAAGCCATAAAAAAGCACATTATTAATACGTATTTTGTTCCTTGAAATACATAAAGAAGAGGAGCATTACCTAGGTAGCTTAATTTGTGGAGCCCAAACTCCCAGACAACTAAGTGAGGGAGAGTAATGCCGAGACGAACTTTATTGGGAAAGCTTCGTCGGTCGTTTAGGCTGAATCCTAACGATTGTCACTTATTTTTATAAGTGAAGGGCTTCTAGCAGCTATCTCTTGCTACCCCCTTCACCTTTATTTTTCACATTGGATGTAGTCGGGAGACAGGAAAGTGAACCCTATTAATGTTGCTAAATTTGGTGGCACTAGCGTTGCCAATTTCGAAGCTATGAGTCGCAGTGCTCATGTTGTAGAGCAGAATCAGAAAACTCACCTTGTTGTAATTAGCGCTTGTTCTGGTGTTACTAATTTATTAGTAGAGCTAGCTAATGGCGTACAAGATAATCAAAGAAAAAAAACTATTTTTGAAGAGTTAAAAACAATTCACTTTTCTGTATTAGATCAACTATCTGATCCTATTTCCCCAGAACAAGCCATTCTTGAAATTCTTGAAGATATAAAAAAAGCGGCAGATGCAGCCTCATTCCAATCTAGCGATAAGCTTACCGACCATCTAGTTTCTTGCGGTGAGCTCATGTCAACTCATCTATTTACGCAGTTATTAATTGAGCGCGGTAACTCTGCCATTCGCTTTGATATCAGAACAGTGCTTCGCACCGATGCTCAATTTGGTAAAGGTGAACCTCAACTAGAAGAGATCTCCAAGCTAGCTCAAACGAAACTCGCTCCTCTTTGCCAAAAGCATATTGTAGTTACGCAAGGTTTCATTGGTTCTGATAATGAAGGAAACACTACGACGCTAGGCCGAGGTGGTAGTGATTATAGCGCCGCATTAATAGCAGAATCTGTAAATGCTTGTGGGTTAGAAATTTGGACTGATGTTCCTGGTATTTATACTACCGACCCTCGCATTGCACCTGCTGCATCTCCAATCCCAGAAATTAGCTTTAGCGAAGCCTCTGAGATGGCAAACTACGGCGCTAAAATTTTGCACCCATCAACACTATTACCCGCTCTACGTCATCAAATTCCTGTGTTTGTAGGTTCATCAAAAGAGCCAGAAAAAGGCGGTACATGGATAAAGCAAAAAGTAGATAGCTCTCCACTGTTTAGAGCGCTAACCTTACGTTGCAATCAAACTATGGTGACATTACATAGCCCAAACATGTTCCATGCTTATGGTTTTCTAGCTGAAGTATTTAAAATTTTAGCTAAATATCAGATTTCAGTCGATTTAATTACAACCTCTGAAGTAAGTGTCGCTCTTACTCTTGATCAAACTAATACCAACGGTAAAGCACCAGAGTTACCTTTTGAAGCCCAACAAGAATTAGAAAAATTATGCACGGTTGAAATAGAAAATAATCTATGTTTAATAGCTCTTATTGGTAATCAAATGAGTGACTCTAAAGGATATGCTAAGCAAGTGTTTGGAGCTTTAGAAGACTTCAACCTACGCATGATTTGTTACGGAGCAAGTCAGCATAATTTATGTTTCTTGTTACATGAATCTGAATCTAAACGCGCGGTTCAAGTTCTACATAAAGAGCTATTTGAAAAGTAGAAAATCATGTTCTAAACCTACTAAACTAAAAAATCCCATTAATTGATTATTAATGGGATTTTTAATTTTTATTATGAAAAAGATCTTAGTTTAGATTTGGTCCTAGCCACTTTTCAGTTTCTAACATATCCCAACCTTTTCTCTCTGCATAACTTTCAGCTTGATCTTGCTGTATTTGAGCAATAGCAAAATAACGAGAGTCTGGGTGTGAGAAATACATACCAGAAACCGATGCACCCGGCCACATAGCATAACTTGAGGTTAGTGACATCCCAATGGATTCTTCAACCTCCATCAACTCCCATAATGTCCCTTTTTCTGTATGCTCAGGACAGGCAGGATAACCAGGAGCAGGGCGAATACCTTGGTATTTTTCACGGATAAGATCATCATTAGAAAGATCTTCATCTGGTGAATATCCCCAAATATCTTTACGAACTTCTTTGTGTAAATACTCAGCAAATGCTTCGGCTAAGCGATCTGCTACGGCTTGGATCATAATCGCGTTATAGTCATCGCCTTTGGCTTTATAGTCATCAGCAAGCTCTCGCTCACCAATACCACCAGTCACAGCAAAGCCACCTATCCAATCGGCTTTTCCGCTCTTTTTCGGTGCGATATAATCAGATAGACAATAGTTAAAGCCTTTTGGCTTCTCTGTTTGTTGGCGTAAATTATGTAGAACTTTCAATACCTCAGTACGTGATTCATCGGTATACACTTCGATATCATCATCAACACTGTTAGCAGGAAAAAGAGCACACATTCCTCGCGCTTTTAGTAAGCCTTCTTTTTCTACACGATCCAACAGATCGTTCGCGTCTTTATATAAACGCTTCGCTTCTTCACCCACTTCTTCATGATCTAGAATTGCAGGGTATTTGCCCATTAAAGACCATGTCATGAAGAAAGGTGTCCAATCAATATATTGGCGTAACGTCGCAACATCCATATCATCAATAATATGCATACCCGGCTTTACAGGTGCTGGAGGCGTGTAGTTTACCCAATCAATATCGACTTTGTTTGCTCGTGCTCTTGCTAGTGAAACGGGTTTTGTTCGTGGTGTTTTACGGCTATGTTGCTCACGCACACGCTCGTAATCTAAATCCAACTTTTCAGTAAATGCTGGTTTCAGTTCATCAGAAAGCAACGAGGTACAAACCCCTACGGCACGAGAAGCATTATTAACATAAACTACGGGTTGAGAGTAATTTTGCTCAATCTTCACAGCTGTATGTGCTTTAGAAGTCGTAGCCCCACCAATTAAAAGTGGTAAATCAAATCCTTGACGCTCCATTTCTTTAGCGACATGAACCATTTCGTCAAGTGATGGCGTAATAAGACCAGAAAGCCCGATAATATCGACATTCTCTTCTTTTGCTACTTTTAGTATTTTCTCACAAGAAACCATTACACCTAGATCAATAATCTCGTAGTTATTACATTGTAGTACTACGCCTACGATGTTCTTTCCGATATCATGAACATCACCTTTTACTGTAGCTAAAAGAATTTTTCCGTTAGTAGATCCCACATCTTTAGTTGCATTAATGAATGGCTCTAAATGCGCTACCGCTTGCTTCATTACACGAGCAGATTTAACTACTTGAGGAAGAAACATCTTACCTTCACCAAATAAGTCACCAACCACATTCATACCATCCATTAATGGACCTTCTATAACATGAATTGGACGTTCAGAATTTACACGAGCTTCTTCGGTATCTTCAACAATGAAATCAGTAATCCCTTTTACTAATGAATGCTCAAGACGTTTTTCAACCGACCATGAGCGCCACTCAAGTGCTGATTTATCTTCGACTTTTCCGACAGCACGCTCTAGATACTCTGTCGCGATATCTAGTAGTCGTTCTGTTGAATCATTGCGACGGTTAAGAACGACATCTTCTACCGCTTCGCGTAAATCTTCTGGTAAGTTATCGTAAATCTCTAATTGACCAGCGTTCACTATCCCCATATCCATACCATTCTTAAAGCAGTGATATAAGAACACAGCATGAATCGCTTCACGTACGTAATTATTACCTCGGAATGAGAATGATACGTTAGATACGCCACCTGAAATCATGGCATGAGGAAGCGTTCTTTTTATATCGGCAACTGCTTCAATAAAATCAACAGCGTAGTTGTTATGTTCATCGATTCCCGTAGCAACAGCAAAGATATTTGGGTCAAAAATAATGTCTTCTGGCGGGAAACCAATTTCATCTACTAAGATATTATAAGCGTTAGTACATATTTCAATTTTTCGCTCACGAGTATCGGCCTGACCCACTTCATCAAAAGCCATCACAATCACAGCTGCACCATAACGACGGATCAACTTAGCTTGCTGTAAGAATTTTTCTTTACCTTCTTTAAGCGATATCGAGTTAACAATACCCTTACCTTGGATACATTTAAGGCCAGCTTCGATAACTTCCCACTTAGAAGAATCGACCATCACAGGAACTTTAGATATCTCTGGTTCTGAAGCACATAGATTTAAGAATTTAACCATACACGCTTCAGCATCAAGCATGCCTTCATCCATGTTGATATCAATAATTTGAGCGCCATTTTCTACTTGCTCACGAGCGACACTCAAGGCTTCATCGTATAACTCTTCTTTGATTAAACGCTTAAAACGAGCAGAACCGGTAACATTGGTTCTTTCACCTACGTTCACAAAAAGAGAGTTTTTCTCAATAGTTAATGGTTCTAAACCAGATAAACGACAAGCAACAGGAAGTCTCGGTAATTGACGTGGCTTAACCCCTTCTACCACTTGTGCCATTTGACGAATATGCTCTGGAGTCGTACCACAACAGCCTCCAATCAAATTTAGAAAACCACTCTCGGCCCACTCTTTTACGTGTTCTGCCATTTCTTCTGGAGAGAGATCATATTCACCAAAGGCATTAGGCAAGCCTGCATTCGGGTGTGCTGAAACACTGCACTCAGAAATACGAGACAGCTCACTTACATATTCACGTAATTCATCAGGTCCTAATGCACAATTCAAACCAAATGAGATTGGTTTAACATGACGCAAAGCATTGTAGAACGCTTCTGTAGTTTGTCCTGAAAGCGTACGACCTGAAGCATCTGTAATCGTACCTGAAATCATCACCGGTAATGTAATACCCATTTCTTCAAAAACAGATTCAACGGCAAAAGAACACGCTTTTGCATTTAAAGTATCAAAGATGGTTTCAATGAGAATTAAATCAGAACCACCATTGATTAATGCACGAGTTGATTCAGAGTAAGCTTCGACTAATTCATCGAAAGAGACATTTCGGTAACCAGGGTCATTTACGTCAGGAGAAATAGAACACGTTCGATTCGTTGGGCCTAAAACACCTGCGACATAACGCGGTTTATGAGGCGTTTTTAATGTCCACTCATCAGCGACTTCTCTTGCTAACCTTGCAGCTTCGAAATTCATTTCTTCGCTCAGACTTTCCATATCATAGTCAGCCATTGCGATCGTTGTTGAGTTAAAGGTGTTAGTCTCTAAGATATCTGCACCCGCTTCTAAATAAGCAGAATGAATATCTCTAATAATTTGAGGACGAGAAAGCACTAGAAGATCATTGTTACCTTTTAAGTCACAATGCCAATCACTAAAGCGCTCTCCACGATAATCTTGTTCTTCAAACTTATACTCTTGGATCATGGTTCCCATGCCACCATCGATCAAAAGTATACGTTCCAGAAGGTGCTTTTCTATTTCAGTTTTCTTATTGCTTCCTGCCACGGTACTGCCTCATCCATAATACGTTTCTGTTACAATCCTATCACACATCGAATAGGAATCTAGACGTCCAAAATAGATTTATTTATCCAAATTAGAAATAAAGTTTGATATTTATCAATTTGAGTGGAAAATGACCTGAATCACATTTTGTTACATAAATAAGATATATAGAGGTTAACAATGTCCGTATATAACACACTCTGCTTTCTTGCAGCTGCTGCTATGTTAATCGCATTTTTTAATAGCAAAATAGGAAAAATGCAGACAACGATAGCAATCACTGCAGGCTCAATGATGCTATCACTAGGGATAATTTTTGCTGGTCACAATGATTGGTTTCATCTTAGAGAAGTTGCGACTGAAACTCTGACAGATATAAATTTCGAAGATTTTTTATTAAAAGGAATATTAGGTTTCTTATTATTTGCTGGCGGGCTAGGGATAAAACTTCAAAACCTTAAAGATCAAAAGTGGGAAATAACCGTACTTGCTTTAGGAGCTACCTTATTCTCAACTTTCTTTATTGGTTTTACTCTATGGGGAATATGTAATCTAATAGGTATTAATCTTGATTTAATCTACTGCTTATTATTTGGCTCATTGATCTCACCAACCGATCCTATTGCCGTACTTGCGATAGTAAAAAAGCTGAATGCTCCACAACGTATTTCGACTCAAATCGAAGGTGAATCATTATTCAATGATGGTTTTGGTTTAGTAATTTTCGTTACGCTATTTACCATTGCTTTTGGTTCAGAAACACCAACAATTGGTAGTGTAACAGCACTATTTTTACAGGAAGCTATTGGCGGTATTATTTACGGTTTCCTTTTAGGTTTAATTTTCCATTATCTAATAAGTTCAACTAATGACCATTCAATGGAATTATTATTAACCATAGGTATCCCAACATCAGGTTATGCATTTGCTGAAGTCATTCATGTTTCAGGTCCTTTAGCTATGGTCGTATCTGGTATAATGATCGGCAACTGGACCCGTTATATTGGTTTTTCAAAAGAAAGTGAAGAGCATTTAGACCATTTCTGGGAGCTTGTTGATGAATTCTTAAATGGCGTGTTATTTCTTCTTATTGGTATGTCGATGCTACTATTCCAATTCCATCAAGAAGATTGGATATTAATGGCTATTTCTATTCCTCTGGTATTAGCAAGTCGTTATTTAAGTGTTTTCGTCTCGTACATTGGCTTTAAACGATTCAGAACTTATAACCCATTATCCGTAAATATCTTAACTTGGGGCGGCCTTCGAGGCGGACTGGCTTTAGCGATGGCTTTGGCTATCCCATCAGGTATCATCATCATCCCAGATAAGAATATTGATGTCAGAGAAATTATTCTTGTTATGACTTATTCTGTTGTTGTTTTCTCTATTTTGGTTCAAGGCTCAACCATTACAACCATGATTGAAAAAGCAAAGAAATTAGAAAAAGACTCTTAATCCATAGCACTATCAATTATTAATGGAGATGCATATTGTGTATCTCCATTTTTTATATCTATAATACCAATTCCGTTAATTAACTTATCAAGTTTAACCAATCTCTAAAGCAGAGTGAGATGACTCTGCCTTTATCTTCACAAAACCGATTCCACGCTCTACATAATGTCTCTACGATATCGTCATAG
>Ga0316197_10000079_pt1 | contig 78478 bp, 58 predicted proteins | sample OudBiesiAoxic_MG_FD_204939 | JGI IMG/M metagenome (GOLD analysis project Ga0316197, IMG submission 204939) | Coastal sediment microbial communities from Oude Bieten Haven, Netherlands - site A oxic | ecosystem: Environmental > Aquatic > Marine > Coastal > Sediment | place: Netherlands... | reverse complement strand
ATGCAAGCACTGGCACCATCAGCTGGGATGTTGATGCTCCTGCAGAACAACAGACCCTGGAAGTCAGCGTCACCCAGACTGATGCTGCAAACAACACCTCTGCGGCAGCAACTGATACAGCCACCGTGCTCGATGAAACGGCACCAACGACACCGACCATTCAGATCATGGATGACGGCACTCCTGGCGACGGTACTCTCACTCAAGCTGAAATTGCGACAGGTGGTGAGAACGTTCAAATTGAAGCTAAGGTCAATGATACCGACCTTCAGGAAGGTGGCTTTGTTACCCTGACCATCATCAACGGTGGAGTAAGCGAAACAGTAACCCTTAAGTTTGATGCTGACAGCGGTGAACTGGTGCTCGCTAACGGCGATGCACAAGACACTTACAGCTATGATGCAAGCACTGGCACCATCAGCTGGGATGTTGATGCTCCTGCAGAACAACAGACCCTGGAAGTCAGCGTCACCCAGACTGATGCTGCAAACAACACCTCTGCGGCAGCAACTGATACAGCCACCGTATATCAAGCACAAGAGATTTCATTAAGTATCAGTGAGTCCGATCTGCGTGATAACACGGCTAACCCACACACGACAGAAATCAGTTTCACAGCGGGTGACAGCAATCTGACACAATTCAGATTTGCTGCCAGTAACGCTGATGCAAATGCCATCGCTGTTTCTGGATTACTGAGCACCCTCAGTTGGGTCGCCAGTGGCAACCAGCTCACCGGACAAGTAGATGGGGTTGATGTACTCTCACTCACTCTTATTTCCGGTAGCATCCCTGCTGGCTCTACAGGCATGATCTCAGTAGAAGTATCCCTACTGGATAACCTTGAGCATGTTCTTAATGATCAAGGTATCAATGTTTCTGCACTGCTTAATGGTATCGTTATTGAAGCTGTTGGTACCGATGGAAGCATAATAAGCAGCAACTTAAATATCAGCATCGAAGATGACACTATTACAGCTGTGGCTAGTGACGAAACTGGCTCTAATAATGTCGGTACCATCAACGGCACAATTGATGTTGCTGGCGCAGATGGAAATGATAATCATATTAGCGATAATTACTCAGCCAACTTAATGGGTAACATTACAGGTAATGCTAACCATGATGGACAAAGTGATTTTGTCGACTCAGGCCTAACTACCGGTGGTGAGACAATTTACTACTATGTCGACCCGAATAATCCAGATATTTTGTTAGCTTATACCAGCGATTCCTTCGCCGGATATGGAGATGTAAATGCAGAGCAATCACTGGTATTTACTCTAACGGTAGACCCTAATTCTGGTGAATATGTAGTTGACCTGGCAGGTTCAATCACTGTTCTTCAAGAAACTACTGCAGACTTCACAGGCAGCATAACTGCGGGTAATGGCGACAACCTATTCATCTACCTTAGCGGAGAGCTACAATACGGTACTAACGCTACAGTAGACACCCTATGTACCCTTACAGGCACCTCCAATGGCAGTGTTGCTACAGTAAATAACAGTAACAATGGTATAGGCGTCGGTTCAGGCAAAGATATCGGTGCCGGCGACACGCTGATCCTGTCATTCCAACAACCAACAACTAACAATATCCAGATAGCCTTAAGCTTAAACAGTGGTAAAGTATATTCTGGTGATGCCACCTTCTATGTGCAAGGAAAGAACGCTCTTGGGGAGCTCACAGAGCTCACATTCACCGGCACAAGTAACGAGTTTGAGGCTCACCTATCCAGCTCGTCAATTGTTGAAGTTAGCCTGCTTAAACTTTCAAAGGCTGATAGTGGCGATGACTTTAACCTTCAGGGCTTATTTACCGAAACAATCACTATCGATTCATCCGGAACAACACTCGACTTTACAGTGGACGTCATAGATAGCGATGGCGATGTAGATAGTGATAATAATTTCAGTGTTATCCTGAATGCTCCAGCATCACTATCAGTCTTAACGACCAACGCAGTTGCCCAGCTCGATGAGGCCACACTGCTCTCTGATGCCGCCGACAATGACACAGAAACACTACTGTTTAAAGCAGGTAATACTGAGATAAATAGCTTTAGCTTTGGTGCTACCGACAACATTGAAGTAGAGGGTATTCGCCAGCCTATGGATTGGCGTATTGAGAGTGGCAACCTCATTGGTTCGATGAATGGGCGTGGAGACCTGCTTAAATTGACCTTAGACTGGGATTCGATTGCAGCAGGACAACAAGGCTCCGTCATTCTCGATGCAGAGTTACTTGGTAAATTTCCGCACAACATTGACGTCGATAACCTGTTAGTGACAGGTATTCAAGTCAATGCCACCGACGCTTCAGGAGAGAGCGCAACATCTAACGTCACAGTTAGTGTCTCAGACCATAACCGCGCCCCCGATGCTGGAAATGACAACTTTGCTGGCTTAACGAGTCATTACTATGGCTATAACGACAGTAAAGCCTATGGCGATAAAGATGGTGGAAACTTGAAGTTCCTTCATCAGGTTAACAATTTTATCAACAACAACGATCCCGATGCGACCTTCACCGCCACGACCCTGAATTATGGATGGGGGAACGGAAACCTGGGAACGGGAACCAGTCTGCAAAACTTCCTTGGCGCAGATGCCGCTAGCCTGAGTAACGATCCGGGTAACAGCACAGATGCCATTTTGCATATGCAGGGTAATGTTCAGCTAGATGCCGGAAGGTACGGTCTTAAGGTGACTGCAGATGATGGCTACTCAATTAAAGTTGATGGCGTTGTTGTTGCCCAGTTCTCTACGATCCAATCACAAAATACAACCTATCCGGGTGAAGATGGTCATATCTATTTCGACATAGCCACAGCAGGACTACATGAAATCGAAATCGTCTACTGGGATCAGGGAGGCGCTTATGTATTCGATGTCGAACTGGGCCAGTTCGATCAAAACAACCAGCAGATAGGTGATTACAGCCAGCTAGGCGACCAGGTGCTAACCCCGCCATTAGCGGTAATGGAAGATACACCATTCACTTTCTCTTCCAGCAGCATCTTAGGTAATGATAGCGACCCCGATGGGGACGCAATCAGCATCATTAACGTCATGAATGCAGAGCACGGCACTGTATCACTCGATACTAACGGTAATGTAGTGTTCACCCCTGAAGAGGGCTACACAGGAACAGCCAGCTACCAGTACACCATCTCCGACTCTCATGGGTTAACAGATACTGCGACGGTTACTTTCGATATCATACCGAATAAAGGGTATGGATATAATTCAGGTACAGATGGTGATAATAACCTTAGTGGTACCGAGAACCATGATGTCATAGTGAGTGATACCGAAGGTCTACAGATCGTCTCAGGCGAAGACTATAACTTAGCCTTTGTCTTAGACTCATCTGGTAGCATGAGTGGTGAGATTGAAACGGCAAAAGCTCAGCTTGCCAGTGTTTTTGAGACTTTACTCGATAATGCAAACGGTGTTCAAGCCGGGACGCTCAACATTTTGTTGGTCGACTTTTCTAATAACACCAAGCACTACAAAACGATCGAACTTGGTAGATTGGGAGAGCTGGCAGATAACCAAGCGCTAGATGATCTTCTGGCTGAGTTAAACCTTGTCAATACCAGGGAAAACCAAAATACAAACTACGAGGCTGGTTTCGATTCCGTCATCGAGTGGTTCAATAGTGACAATATTGCCAATAATGATGCCAATAATCTGACCTACTTTATTACCGATGGAAGCCCCAATAATAGGCATTATGATAACGCTGACTCACTCTATGTTGGTCTTGATAGCCAAACTAAACACTTTATCTCGCTTGCAGATATACTCAACAGTAGTAACTATCAGTACGGAAAAACCATAGAAGTTAGTGGTAAGACAGTTGTAGATAGTGACGGTAGAGTTTACTCGGCCTACACAAATGACTATCTGGGGCAGGTCACAGTCTCTCAAAATGGAACTTATTCCTATAGAGATTATTCTGATACAAATAGCCAAACTCAGCATGCTTTTAGTCTGCTAAATTCAGTATCAGAAGTCAGAGCTGTAGGTATTGGCGATGATGTATCTACTGACACATTAAAACTCTATGATACTGATGGTGTCGTGCAAGCACAGATTAATGTTAGCGATCTTGCCAGTGTGATCCTCGGCTCAGAAACATTGCTAAGTCAAGGAGATGACAGCTCGGATGGCGGCCAGGGTAATGACATTATCTTCGGTGATTTGGTGAAATTTGAAGATGTTGACGGCCAAGGCTTTGTTGCCCTGCAAAAATATATTGCAGAAGAAACAGGTAGAGATGCGAGCGACATTAGCCTTGAAGATATTCATACCTACATCCGTGGTCACCTATCTGAATTTGATATATCAGACAGCAAGGACGGCGACGATACTCTCATCGGCGGACAAGGCAAAGATATCCTCTTCGGCCAAGGTGGAGACGATACCTTAGATGGTGGAACGGGAGCGGATCACCTCATTGGAGGCGTCGGTATCGATACGCTGATCGGTGGCTTAGGTGACGATACACTAACAGGTGGAACTGATGCAGATACCTTCGTGTGGTCTGCAGGCTCTACTGGGACAGATCACATCACTGACTTTAATCTAGGCGAAGATAAGCTGGATATCAGCGACCTTCTGCATGTTGAGAGTGGTCATCAACTTTCTGAATACCTGCACTTTACTGTCGACAACACCACCTCGACGCCTTCGACATCTATCGATATTGATGCAAACCTCGATGGTAACTACGAGCAGCATATTGTGTTAGATGGCGTCGATCTCAGTGATGCGTTTGGGGATAGTGAAGGAGCGATTATTCAAGGCTTACTCGGCACTAGTGGCGAGGGAGCCTTAATCGTCAGCAGCTCAACCGATGCAGAGATAACTTCAACGTCATTTGCGGATGCCTCTGGCTCTAATTCGCATCCGGATGATGATCAAATTACTTATCTACTTCCATAAATCCGCCAATTATCAAGATGGTCTATAGCAATATAGACCATCTTGACTCATACTTTTATAATACAATAAGAATAATTCCATAATAAAATCTTAAGGATAAGCTTTTAGGTGTCTGTTTCATCTCCTCAGAAAACTGAGCAATGGACCGTATCTGCCTCTCAAAGAGTGTCAGTCGATCCCCTGTTAGACAGTTTAGTGTTATTAACCGAATATTTCGGCAGCCCTTGCTCCAGTGAATCCATGGCGGCAGGCCTCCCCTTATCTGGTAGTGTACTCACACCAGACTTGGTGCCTCAAGCGGCTGCCCGAGCGGGGCTGGCAGCAAAGCTAACCCGTAAAGGGTTAAACCAGATATCGCCAATTTTCCTGCCCTGCATCTTGCTATTAAAAGATAAGAAAGCCTGCCTGCTTCGTGAATTGGATGTAAAAAAAGATAGGGCCGTCATTCAGCTGCCGGAGACAGGGGGTGAAGAAACACTCTCGCTTGAAGATCTTGAAGCTATCTATGTCGGTTACCTGTTTATGGTTAAGCAGCAGTATCGTGGCGATATGGGCTTCGATATTCATCTCCATGACAGTAATAAGCACTGGTTATTTCAAACAATTAAAGATTCGGCACCAATCTATCGGGATGCGTTAATCGCATCGGTACTGGTCAACCTTTTCGCTCTGGTTTCGCCGCTATTTATCATGAATGTCTATGATAAGGTCGTCCCTAACCTGGCATTCGAATCCCTATGGGTATTAGCCATAGGTGCGGGTATCGCCTATATCTTCGATCTTATTATGCGGCAGCTTCGCGCCTACCTCATTGATGTTGCAGGCAAAAAAGTCGATATCATAGTATCTTCCAGACTGTTTGCCAAAGCGATAGGCATTCCGCTGGAGAAGCGCTCTCCCAGTGTCGGCGGCATGGCCAGACAGTTAGGTGAATTTGACAGTATTCGGGATATTTTGACTTCGGCAACCATTACCACGCTTGTAGATCTGCCGTTCGCCATCTTCTTCATGACAATTATCTACTTAGTCGCTGGAGACTTGGCCTTAGTACCTTTGATAGGTGGAATAATTATTATCACCTATACCTTGATCATGCAGCCAAAATTAAAAGCCGCAATCGAGGAAAGTAACAAGTTTTCCAGCCTAAAGCATGGCCATCTTATCGAGTCACTCGCCTCTTTAGAATCGATAAAATCCAGTGGCGCAGAGGGCTTAGTACAGAAAAGCTGGCAGCAGATGATAGGACATACCGCTAACTGGCAATTGAAATCGAAGAAGATTTCAACCTCAGTAACCAACCTGGCTAACTTTACGGTACAGCTTTCGGTTGTGTGTGTGGTGATATTGGGGGTATATCGCGTCGCCGATAACGAGATATCTATGGGTGGCATCATCGCAGCCGTTATCCTATCGAGCCGGGCTATCTCTCCCATGGCACAGCTGGCGGGCCTTATGACCCGAGGTAATCACACCGCAAGCGCCCTACGCCAACTTAATGAGATCATGACCCAAGAAGATGAGTTTGAAAATAAGGGCCATCTTGTAAGTCGTCAGCGCCTCCAGGGGCAGATGAGTGCCGATAATATTAGCTTTTCCTATCCTGGTTCTGAAAAGCCGGTCTTACATCCTATGTCAATAAACATTCAGCCGGGCGAGAGAGTCGCTATCATAGGGCGGAATGGTTCAGGTAAGAGTACCCTGGCAAAAATGCTGGTCGGACTCTATCAACCGACCAAGGGTAGCCTGAGATATGACGGACTGGATTCGGCTCAGATCCATCCAACAGACCTGAGGCGAAATTTTGGCTATCTACCTCAAGATATCACTTTGTTCCATGGTTCTATCCGGGACAACATCCTCTTTGGCACCCGTCAGGTATCCGAGCACCAACTGATCCGGGCAGTACAGTTGTCTGGCATCAGTCAGTTTACCGATCTGGAAACTGAGGGCTTAGATCAACAGGTAGGTGAAGGTGGTCGCTCGCTTTCCAGAGGACAGAGGCAAACCGTCGCTCTGGCCCGAGCGACGCTGAACGACCCTCCAGTACTGCTTATGGATGAACCGACAGCGAGCTTAGATGCAAGAGCCGAAAAACAATTTATAAAAGCCATGGAAAACGTCACAAGAGACAGAACCTTGCTGCTTATCACTCACAAGATGCATCTGCTAAAGCTAGTCGACCGTATTATCGTACTCGACAGAGGCCACGTGGTTGCCGATGGGCCTAAAAATGAGGTGCTGGAAAAACTGAGCAAAGGTTTACTCGCCGGAGGTCAGAGAAATGAGTAAACACTTGACAACACAAGATTTGGAAATGGTCGATGATGTATACGGTGCCATGATGACCGATGCACCAACCAGTCACAGATTGATCATCTGGGCGCTGTCAGCCTTTGCGCTATGCTTCGTTGTTTGGGCTTACTTCTCCAAGTTAGATCAGGTCACAACAGGCATGGGAAAAGTGATCCCCTCCTCTCAAATTCAGGTGGTTCAAAGCTTGGATGGCGGAATAATGCAGGATCTCTATGTTAAAGAGGGGATGCATGTCACTAAAGGGCAAGCACTGGTGCGAATTGACGATACACGTTTTCGCTCCGACTTCGATCAACAGGAACAGGAAGTTTTCAGCCTACAAGCTAACATCAAGCGCCTCGAAACCGAGCTGAGTAGTATTATCATTTCTGATATGTCTGCCAATTGGCGAGAACAGGTAAAGGTCACTAAAACGCCTCTGTTATTTTCACAGGAACTCATCGAAAAAGAGCCTGAACTGGTTAAGCGTCACTCGGAAGAGTATACCGGACGATTAGATAGTCTGAGCAATCAACTCGAGATTCTTGCCAGGCAGATCCAACAAAAACAGCAGGAAACCCAAGAGCTCGCCTCGAAGATCAGTACACTCACACGAAGTTTCCAACTGGTTTCAAGGGAATTAGAACTCACAAGACCTCTGGCAGATAAAGGCATTGTTCCCGAAGTAGAGCTACTCAAGCTAGAGCGCACCGTTAACGATATTCAAGGTGAACTCTCCTCTCTTCGCCTGCTAAGGCCAAAAGTTAAAGCCTCACAAGATGAAGCAATTCTGAAGCGTCGTGAGGCAGTATTTGTCTTTGCCGCCGAAAATCGAACTCAGCTCAATGAGATGCAAACCAAGCTATCTAGGATGAGCGAAGCTCAAGTTGGCGCGCAAGATAAAGTCAGTAAAGCCGAGATAACATCACCGGTAAATGGAACCATTAAGAGCATTCATATCAATACCCTTGGCGGCGTAGTGCAACCGGGTATCGACATACTCGAAATTGTCCCATCGGAAGATCAATTATTAATCGAAACAAAGATAATTCCTAAAGATATCGCATTCCTGCACCCTGGTTTACCCGCCGTAGTTAAGGTCACCGCCTATGACTTTACACGCTATGGTGGCTTAAACGGGGTCGTAGAGCATATTAGTGCGGATACAACACAAGATGAGGAGGGGAACAGCTTCTATCTTATAAGGGTACGCACTGAACTATCTAGCTTAAAAAAGGACGATGGTACTGAAATGCCAATTATACCAGGGATGTTAACCTCGGTTGATGTAATTACTGGGCAAAGATCCGTTTTAGAGTACATACTTAATCCAATTTTAAGGGCGAAAGATACGGCGCTCAGAGAGCGCTAGCCTAATAAAATCAACCTGGAGGGGTTAACATGAACACCAGTAAAATTCGGCAACTAAAACGCACCGGCTTAGCGTTGGCCGTGAGCGCGCTGATTATTCCCGCGTCGGCTTACAGCCAGACTCTGGAGCAAGCGGTCGCGCACACCTTAGATACAAATCCTGAAATTCGTATCGCATTTAATCGCTTTAAAGCACGTGAAGAGCAGGTTAGCCAGGCGATAGCCGGTTACATGCCTACGATAGATATCAGTGCCGGATATGGATATGAGCAGACCGACAGCCCATCGACACGTAGAAAGCCAAATGTAGGTGAAGTCGATTCTGATGGTGTTGTTGAGCTGGAACGTGGTGAGGCTGGTTTTAGCATCAAGCAGATGCTGTTCGATGGCTTCTATACCAGTAGCGAAGTAGACAGATATAGCTTCGAAGCCAGTGCCGAGCAATGGGCACTCTTCTCAGCAGCCGAAGATATGGCTCTCGATGTGGCTAAAGTCTATGTTAACTATATCCGCAGCGAGCAGGTACTGACGCTGGCAGAGAAGAACCTGACCAGCCATCAGGAGATATACGATCAGATTAAACAGAGAACCGATTCAGGTTTAGGCTCTATTGCCGATCTGTCACAGATAACAGGTCGTCTGGCTCGCGCCAATGCGAACCTAATCTCGGCTAAAAACAACTTTTTCGATTCAAAAGCACAATTTATCCGCGTGGTAGAGCAGCAACCAGAGAGCTTAATTGTTCCTGTACCCGATGACGATATGCTGCCTGAAGATCTCAGCACCAGCGTCAAAGTGGCACAAGAGAATCATCCGATCTTGAAATCGGCAGCCAGCGACATTGAAGCGGCTAAAAATGAGAAATCTTCGGCTCAGTCCAACTACTATCCAAAATTCACTTTGGATCTGGAAGGGAACTGGAATAATAACTTAGATGGTGAAGAGGGGATCTCAGGTTCAGGCTTATTCTTAAATGATGTTGGCGGCTACAGTAACGATCTTGTCGCCATGGTCCGAGTCAAATATAACCTTTTTGCAGGTGGTAAAGATCTCGCTCGCGAGAAAGAAGCCGCATATAAAATCGGTGAAGCCAAAGAGATCCGTCAACGCGCTCATCGTCAAGTCATTGAGGGCGTCAATCTGGCCTGGAACGCTTACGAACTACTCGAACCACAAAAGATGTATATTCGTGAACACGTCATAGCGGCTAAAGATACACAAGTCGCTTACAGCCAGCAGTTCAATCTAGGACAAAGAACCCTGCTCGATCTACTGGATACCGAAAATGAGCTTTTCGAAGCCCGTAAGGATTACCTGGAAGCCGAATACGATAGCATCCTTTCAGAATACCGTATTTTGAATGCTACCGGCCGACTATTAGAATCATTAAGAGTCACCCGCCCGGATGTATGGCAAGGTGAGCGTAACTACGAAGGAGGAGTTAACTAATGAAAACCTTCATATTCATATTAAGCATTGCCTTGCTTGGCGGCTGCTCATCACGCGACATCGTCACCATGGACGAACCCACCAATCAAGTTCACGATCTCAATGACCTTGATACCGATGGTGTCATTGTCGCCCGAGAACGCTGTAACGGTACAATATTAGGTGCCACCATAGACAACTATGGCTGTGGAAAAATCAGGCCGATTAATGAACGTTCTGAACTTAAGATTCTATTTGCAAACGACTCTTACTACATAGACCCTCAGTACTATGATCAAATAGAGGTCATTGCAACATTTATGACCGATTATCCAAATACTGTTGTTACCATTGAAGGACATTGCAGTAAGACGGGATCTTATGAGCATAACTTGACGCTTTCACAGAACAGGGCCAACGCAGTCACTACGACATTAACTGAACAATTCGGCATAACACCGGATAGGTTAACCGCCATTGGTTACAGTTTTGACCGCCCCGTAGATATGAGTGAGACGAGTATTGCCCATACCCGTAACAGACGCGTAATAGCGGAAGTGACCGGAGAAGATACAACGGCAGATATGAAATGGCATATCTATACCGTTGATGAAGAAGTAAAGTAAGGAAATAAATCAAGCATCATGAATGGCAGGCTTTGTTGTAGTAAATTAGCATGCAGAAAAGTCTGCCAGTTCATATTGATGGCACTGACTCTGGCCGTATCATGTCTTTATGCCTCACCCACGCAAGAGCTGGATAGAGAAAATATTACTTCGACGCTCGAGTCCAAATATGGTGAACGCGCAGGTAAACGAGCCAGGGCATGGTTTAGGGTGCTTGATGAGGCGCAAGGGTTAAGCGAAAAAGAAAAGATGACCAAAGTGAACAATTTTTTTAATCTTTTTCGCTTTGTCGACGACATTAAACTTTGGGGTGATAGTAACTACTGGTCGACGCCGATGGAGTTTATAGGTGTTAACGGCGGTGATTGTGAAGACTTTTCGATAGCAAAGTATTTCACCCTGCTTCAGCTTGGCGTACCAGAAGATAAGATGCGGATCACTATGGTAAAAGCAACGAGCGTGAACCAATACCATATGGTGTTAGCCTATTATGAAACACCCTCTGCAATTCCTTTGGTACTCGATAATCTAGATAAAAAAATCAAACCCGCTACCCAAAGAAAAGACTTATTACCTGTTTACAGTTTTAATGGTCGACAGCTTTGGCTTAACAAAGAAAAAGGACGAGGCGTTCTTGCAGGTTCCTCCAAAAAGCTTGCGAAATGGAACGATCTCAAATATAGATTGGGTGTCGAACGACTTAGACAGCCCAAATTAAGATTGGAGTAGCTAGAAAGATGACACTGTTTCGACAGATATACTCACTACTGTTTGGCCTGTTTCTTCTGGTGGTGGCGAGTCTAGGCTATGTGCAGTTCAATGAGACTCAAAGCTTTCTTACGAAGCAGATGGAGTCAGACTTAAACAACACCAGTAACTCTCTTGGGATTATGTTAGTACCCGATCTTGAAGCTGGCGATATTGTCGGTGCTGAAACGCTGATCAATGTTATTTTTGAAGGTGGATATTACCAGCAGGTAAAATTGACATGGTTAGTCGATGGCAAACAACAGGTTTGGGAAAACCCGGTTAAAATTGAAGGCGTCCCGCAATGGTTTATCGACCTGGATTTGTTCAAAACAATCAAGAAAGAGAGCACTATCACCTCCGGCTGGATCCAGCTGGCTCGACTTGAGATAACCGCTCACCCAGGGTTTGGCTATCACGAACTATGGCGTACGATGAGTAATGCGATTATTGTATTTTCACTGCTTTTTTTAATTGCAATTGTATTCGCTCGTGTAGGACTAACCTGGATCCTCAAACCTTTGCATGCCATCGCAGAGCACGCTCGAGAGATCTCACAACGAAAATTTGGCCCCGATATGCCTGTACCTAAGACCACGGAGCTAAAGTCCGTAGTACTCGCCTTTAATAGCATGTCAGATCAACTAAAATTAATCTTTAACTCTCTCGATGAAGAAGTGGGAGAGCTACGTAAGAAGAACTTAGTCGATCAGGTCTCTCGCCTGCCAAACCGTCAATATATGATGGGACATTTAAGCAGTTGGCTCAATGAGCCAAAGAGTGGTGCTCTGGTCATGGCGAAGTTGGATTGGTTAGAGGAAGTGCATAGCAAATACGGCTATCAGGTCCGGGATGAAACGATAAAATTACTTTCTCAGAAGCTGAAGGAGCACTTAGATGAGGTCTCAACTTCTGTTATAGCAAGAATTGCAGCTTATGAATTTGCGTTCTTAATTACCAGTTCAGAACATGAACAGACCAGCAAATACCTTCAGACTCTGATCCGTACAATCAACCAAGAGATGTCTAAAGCAGGTTGTAAGCCCAATGAAAACTTTGCCCTAGGTGTTGCTGAGCGCATAGGTCAAATGACGGTGTCTGACATCTTAGCGCAATCGGATAATGCCCTTCAAAAAGCCATAAAAGAGGATAAAGTTTTTCATTGGTTTGAAAACACTGAGAAACAACTTTTCACCCGCGAGCAATGGCGTGAACACTTGAGCTCGGCGATCAATGGCCGCCGATTTAAATTTAAGTGGCAACCCGTACAGCTCAATGATAGTGACAATATCATGCAAAGAGAGTTGTACTGTCAGCTTGAACTCGGCGAAAAGATGGTCCATGCTGGGCAGTTTATGCCTTATGTCGAGTTGTTATCGCTTGGCTCTTTGCTTGATAAGTGCCTCATCGAGAAAGTACATGAGGAACGTCTCCTCGATAAGAGTCTTGAGCCTATCGCAATTAACTTAACATTCCAAAGTTTGAGCGATCCTAAGTTCCATGAATGGCTAAACCAATTCTTACGCTCAACAGGGTTATCTGAACGCATCTGTTTCGATATACCTGAAGCCGGCGTGTATAGCGATCCAGACTCTTGCCAGGCGCTTTGCACCATTATTCGTGATAATGGCGCTCACTTCGGCATCGATCACTTCGGACGTCAGTTTGGTTCCATGTCTTACCTGCAAACGCTAAGACCAAGTTATGTGAAACTCGATCAATCATTTGCCTATTATGATGAGAGTGAACACAGTAGCGAACTGTGTCGTGCATTGATCAATGTCGCAAGAGGTCTGGATATTAAGGTCATAGTAACCGGCATTGAGGAAGTTGCTCAGTTAGATCGCTTCATCCCATTGAAAACCCATGCTTACATGGGCTACATATCGCCGCCAGTGGATGTTGAGGGTTAAATGTAATCCCCATCGAGATACAGTAATAAAAGGCCTCAGATGAACTCTGAGGCCTTTTTAGTATCAGCCTGACTTGCCACAAGCTCCTACCGGACTAAAAAGCCTTAGATTCCGTACAAGTTCGTCCCTCACTTTACGGAATGACGAACTTATCAAAATTTACGTGATTTACGTTCTGTACAGTCAAAGCCAAAAATAAATAAGCCCTTCGATTTCTCGAAGGGCTTTCTCATATAAGTGATCGGCCCGCTTTGATAAAAAGGGAGGATTCGCCCCTCTGGTCCGCTCTTGTTTCAAATCAAGATGCGCTACCGGGCTGCGCCCTTTTACCTCATTAAGAGTCAGTAAACTTTTTAGATGGTCGGCTGATTTATTAAAAAGCAAAGCAGGATTCGAACCTCTGACCCTCTGGTCCACTCTCGTTTCAAATCGGGATGCGCTACCGGGCTGCGCCCTTTTATCTCATTAAGAGTCCGTAAACTTTTTAAAGGTAATCAGCTATGTTTATAAGATAAAACGAAAAAAGCCTTCTGATTTCTCAAGAGGCTTTTCGAAAATGGTCGGCCTGCTTTGATAAAGAGTGAGGACTCGAACCTCTGTCCCTTTCTCATTGAAACATCAAAAGCTGAAACGAAAAAAGCCTCTTGATTTCTCAAGAGGCTTTTCGAAAGTGGTCGGTGATAGAGGATTCGAACCTCTGACCCTCTGGTCCCAAACCAGATGCGCTACCGGGCTGCGCTAATCACCGTAAATTTTAACTATTGAAACTAAATGTGGTCGGCCCTATCTTTTATAAAAAGCAGGATTCGAACCTCTGACCCTCTGGTCCACTCTCGTTTCAAATCGGGATGCGCTACCGGGCTGCGCTAATCACCGTCAATCTTTATTTTAACTCTACAATACCGAATCTAAATTCAATATTTTTAAATGTGGTCGGTGATAGAGGATTCGAACCTCTGACCCTCTGGTCCCAAACCAGATGCGCTACCGGGCTGCGCTAATCACCGAGTCTTGTATCTTTTCAAGGATTTTTTAAGAGGGTCCCCCTCTGGTCCGCTTCTCATCACAAATCTGGATACTCTACCAAACTGCGCTAATCACCGAGCTTTCTACTTTTCAAACTTTTTACTTTTAAAGATAAGTGAATGAAATGGGGTGACTGATGGGGCTCGAACCCACGACAACCGGAATCACAATCCGGGGCTCTACCAACTGAGCTACAATCACCACTGACTTTCAACTTACCTTGCTAACATGACGTCCTAATCAATCTGGTGCACCCAGAAGGATTCGAACCCTCGGCCTCACCCTCCGGAGGGGTGCGCTCTATCCAGCTGAGCTATGGGTGCCTGCCTTGTTAGCGCCGCATATACTATGGATTATTTGCCCCTACGTCCACACCTTTTAATGCTTTTTTTTCTGTTTGCTTAAGTTTTAACTCAATTTCACTCGATTTTGAGGATTTTTATTGGTTTCGGTCAAAAAAATAGCACCTCGCGTCAAATTTATGACTTGGCCCTGCTGCTTTTTCATGCTATCAATACTCGTTAGTCCAAATCCTGCATCTAAAAAATAAAATAGCGATTGGCGGAAACCATGTTTAGGGAAGAATCGACTCTATATTCGCAATACGAAGTTAGGCGCATGCAGAAAAGGATTGCGCGCCTAAAGACATTGGCTCTTAAATACAAAAGAGCCGAAGTGACCCAAAATATGTTGCTGGAGATCTCAAATCTTGCGGCTCAAGTCAATTCACCCGAAGAGTTCTATTCAGAGATCCACCGCTCCCTCAATATCCTGCTACATGCAGATAATTTCTTTGTCGCATTGCTCAACACAGACACCAACCTTGTTGAAATCCCCTTCTTTCTGGATGAAAAAGATACCCATCCATCTGAGTCTTATCCTAAAGAGGAACTCTCAGAGACCTTAGTCAGCGGAATTACCGGTTATGTGCTAAGAACAGGAGAATACCTGCTCTGTGATGAATCAAAATTCAATGAACTGATAGAGAGCAAACAGATAGTGAGCCGGGGAGCCCCATGTCATCATTGGCTCGGAGTCCCCATTAAGGTCAATAGCTCTGTTACAGGTGTCTTAGTCGTACAAAGTTACTCTTCCAATATCAACTTCACCGAAATGGACATTGAGTTGATGAACTTCGTCAGTCACCACATATCTGGTGTCATGGAACGTCTACAACACCAAGAGCGACTCGAACAAGCAATAGTTCAACGAACCAAAGAACTCAGCGTGGCATACGATAAGCTCAAGCAGGAAGTATTCGAGAGACGTCGTGCCGAACGACTACAGAAATCATTATTTGAAATTGCAGACCTGGCAACATCAAATATTAAGAGTGAACTCTTTTATTCCGAACTGCACAGAGTCATTAGCCACTTAATTCCAGCTAACAATTGCTATATTGCACTTCTCGATAAACAGCTTTCTCATATTAGTTTTCCGTTTTACGTCAGCCAAGCCAACTCTTGTCTACCCGGTAGCCGAAAGGTGTGTGATGGGCTTACTGAATATGTGATAAAAACGAGAAAACCTCTACTGTTGCACAACACTGAACTAGATGCACTTATCGCCTCTGGTGAGATCTATTCCAAAACCCCAGAACTCAACTGCACTAAAGATATTTACCAATGGATTGGGATCCCATTGTTCATTCATGGTGAAGTTCGTGGGGCGTTGACCATCTACAGCCTTAGCGTCTCTCAGAGATATCAAGAAAAGGATCTGGAACTATTAACCTTTGTCTCTCAGCATATCGCAACGGCGATTGAGCAAAAGCTATCTGCAGAAACATTGAAAAACAGCTACGAACAGCTAGAAGAAAAAGTCGTCGAAAGAACCCAAGCACTCGCCATGCTAAATCAAGATTTAGAGAATGAGATCGCTCAGAGGCGAAAAATAGAGCAGCAATTAGTACACGATGCTAATCATGATACGCTAACAGGCCTCCCTAATCGCGCAATGTTTATGGAGCGACTCTCTCAGGCCGTGAAACATATTCGAAGGCATGGATTAGATCGATTCGCCCTATTGTTTATCGATTTAGACCGATTCAAGCTGATAAACGATACTCTGGGTCACCTCGAAGGCGATCGTTTCCTGATGGAAACCTCATCACGGCTAAAACTCTGCATACGCGATAACGATGCTCTTGGCAGGATTGGGGGAGATGAGTTTGTTATCTTACTCGACAGCATCAATGGAACCGACGATGCCGAAGAAGTGGCAGAGCGTGTATTAACCGAGCTATCACGTCCCTACAAGCTCGCCAATCAGCACTTTATTTCAGGAGCCAGTATTGGCATAGCGTTTAGCCATAACCATAAATCAGATACCAGCGAATCCCTCTTGCGAGACGCCGACGCAGCCATGTATCAGGCCAAAACGAATGGTAAAGGTTGTTATGTTATATACGATGACAAGTCTCACAAATTGCTCAACCAAGATGTAAAGCTAGAGCTTGAATTACAAAATGCACTCTCTAATCACGAACTGCTTTTAAGTTACTTGCCGATCCAAAATCTTAGCTCACAGACTACAGTGGCATTGGAGCCACGACTCTATTGGAACCACCCAAGACTTGGGAAGATCAAACAGGCACATTTAAATAATATTGCCGAACATTGCGGACTCACGACCGAGCTCGATATCTACCTGCTTAAGAAGCTAAATAATGATTACCCGGCACTGCATAAACACGCTCTCAGCCAGTTACCATTGCATATCAATATATCCGGAAAACACCTAAAGCATAAACATGCGGTAAGGCAACTCAAAATTGCATTAAAACAGAGCTGCTTCAAGCCTGAGCAGTTATGGTTATTCTTCAATGAACAAGGCTTTATTCTAGACACCGATAACCACATCAATGCCTTTGAAATATTGACGAATCTGAATGTTAACCTTGGTATCACTGCCTATGGTAGCGCTCACAGCGCCTTAAGCAGCCTCACCTTTCTGCCGTTACAAGGCCTTAAGCTCGATCCCAGTTATGCCAATCAGCTTGAAAGCAAACAGCATATAAAGTTATTAAAGGCTCACTTCCTGACGGCTCAGGCATTAGAACTTGATGTCTTTGTCGATGGAATAGGCACAACACAACAAAGTGAGGCTCTGCAGGAGATAGGCTTCACTCTGGGACAAGGCCAGGCATTGGGGAAGGTATTACGTTTGACGACAATATCGGATCTGGATTGCGCTTAGTGCAATACCTTATCCACTGAACAGCTTGATACCTACAGCGCCGCTATGACGGCGAAGTAGGTATCAGATATCAATTGATCCTACTATTTTTTAAACATATCTCTTAAGTTGGCAATGTTAGATTTACCCGTCTGCTGACGCTGTTGTTCGCTCTGAGGTTGCTTCCGGTTTTCCCAAACAAGATCATCTTGAGGCAACTCCATCAAGAAGCGACTTGGTTCGCAGCGCATCGTTTCACCAAACTGGCGACGCTCACGGCACAGAACAAACCATAGCTCTTTCTGAGCTCGGGTGATCCCCACATAGGCGAGGCGACGCTCCTCCTCCACATTGTCCTCATCGATACTGCTCTGGTGAGGCAATATCCGCTCTTCGGTGCCGACCATAAACACGTAGGGGAACTCCAGCCCTTTAGATGCATGCAGCGTCATCAACTGAACCTGATCGCCCCCTTCATCTTCACTGTTACGCTCCATCATATCCCTGAGCGTTAACCGAGTGACCACCTCAGGGAGAGTCATGCCATCGTCCAGCTCATCACCCTCAAGCATCTCAGTGACCCAGCGGTATAGCTCAGAGATATTTTTCATTCTCATCTCTGCGGCTTTGGCACTGGTACTCGTTTCGTAGAGGTAATCCTCATAGTTAATATTACGGATCAGGTGCTTCACCGCCTCAACAGGCTCTCCGCGAGTCGCACTCTCTCCGGTATCGACAACAAACTTACCAAACTTATACAGGGACGCCATCGCAGCCGGAGGCAAATGATGATTTAACTCGGCTTCAAAGATTGCTTCAAACATAGAGATGTGACGCTCGTTAGCATAGGTTCCCAGACGCTCAAGAGTCGATGGGCCTATTCCCCGTTTAGGCAGGTTAACAACACGCAAAAATGCATTATCATCATCCGGATTCACCACTAACCTGAGATAGGCCATGATATCTTTTATCTCGGCCCTGCCGAAGAAAGAGGTCCCGCCGCTGAGTTTGTAGGGGATCCTGTTGGTCATCAATGCTCGCTCAAGTAAACGCGATTGATGATTACCCCGATAGAGAATGGCGTAATCGCCATATTGAGTCCGGCCAACAAATTTATGACGGACCATTTCGGCGATTACACGCTCCGCCTCCTGCTCCTCATTCGCTGCGATCAGTACTCTCAATGGCTCACCGTAGGCAAGTTCACTAAATAGCGCCTTATCGTAGACATGGGGGTTGTTAGCAATAAGTATGTTGGCGGCTCGTAAAATACACTGACTCGAGCGATAGTTTTGCTCGAGTTTTATCAACTTAAGCTTGGGAAAATCTGTACCCAGCAAGACAAGGTTTTGGGGCTTAGCGCCACGCCAGGAGTAGATAGATTGATCATCATCTCCTACCACAGTAAATCTTGCGCGCGTTCCAACCAACAATTTGACGAGTTCATACTGACTGGTGTTGGTATCTTGATACTCATCCACAAGCATGTATTGAATCCGCTTCTGCCAGCGTTCCCTTACCTCTTGATTGTGTCTTAGCAATAAGGTGGGAAGAAGAATAAGATCATCGAAATCCAGCGCGTTATACGCCTTCATATGCTTAGCATATCTTTGATATAGGCCGGCAAAAAGCTGTGATTGCTCATCTTTGGCAATCTTCAATGCCTGATCGGGAACAACCAGATCGCCTTTCCAGTTAGAGATCGCCGTCATCAGCATCTTGAGCAGATCTTTATCACCGTCGAACTCATCTTCGGTAAGCTCTTTTAGCAGCGCAAGAGAGTCTTGATCGTCGAATAGAGAAAAACCGGGTTTTAAACCGACAACTTTATGCTCACGTTTGATAATCTCCAAACCTAAAGTATGGAACGTAGATATCCATAAGCCTCGGGCCTCTTTACGGCCCATAGACTGAGCGACACGCTCTTTCATCTCTCGTGCCGCTTTATTGGTGAAAGTCACCGCCGCTATCGTCCGGGCCTGATAACCACACTTTTGCACTAAATAAGCGATCTTGTTAATGATCACCCTGGTTTTACCACTGCCAGCACCAGCCAGTACTAAGCAAGGGCCAGTAACATAGTGCACAGCATCATTTTGTCCGGGGTTTAGCTTCATCTTTTAACTTTTACCAACAAACTAAGAAATATTTTGGGAACCGAGAATCATACCAGAAATTGGTCAGGGCCTTCTGTTTTTTATCCAAAACAAAAGCCGTGAAAACTAAGTAAGTCGCTAAGTGTCTACTACACTGAGTTAAGTTTAGCTCCCTCAACTTTTCAGCTGTTAGCCGAAATCGATAATTGCGAAATTTGTATTAGTAACATAGAATAGTGAATGAACGTTCATTCAGAGCGTCCCCTCCGATGAAAGGCACTATGGATAACAAACGCGATCTTATATTTAAAGCCACCGAGAAGATCATTGCCACCAAAGGGATACAAGGCCTCTCGATGCAACAGATAGCTCAGGAAGCAGGTGTTGCTGCGGGTACCATTTACCGCTATTTCACAGACAAGGAGGAGCTGATCTCTGAGCTCCGCAAAGATGTGTTACGTGTCGTGGCGAGCCATATTCTGGAAAATTGCGAAGAGGGTACGCTCGAACAGAGGTTCAAGCGTGTCTGGTTCAATATTGTCAATTTTGGACGCCAAAGAACACATGCCAACCTGAGTTATGAGCAATATATCCACCTGCCGGGCATAGACACCAGCCCCCATCAAGCTTTCGAAAGAAGCACCTTTGAAGGGCTACACCATATTTTTGCCGAGGGAAGAGATGCCGGGATATTCCATAACTTACAAGATAAGACCCTGTTTGCGACCTCTTTAGAACCGGCTATAGCGCTGGGAAGAAGCATACGTCGCGGCCAGATGCAATATGATAAAACTGAACTAGAATTTGTCTGCAACCTTTGCTGGCAATCCATACTCACACCACCAAATACAACTCATAAGGAGCAATCAGGCAGATGAAAAAATGGACCCTGATTATGCTAATCATCGCATTACTGGCCTTTGGCTCCGTAATAGGATTTAACATCATGGTAAAAGGTAAAATTGCCGATGCCATCGCCAATATGCCTGAGCCGGAATCACCAGTGACCACCATGACACTGATCCCTGAGAGCTGGCAGCCCACCATCGATGCTATCGGTTTCGTAGAACCAAACCAAGGCGTCACCATTGCCAATGAATTGTCGGGGGTTGTCTCTGAGATAAACTTTGAAAACGGTAGTGCGATTAACAAGGGCCACAGCCTGATAGTGCTCGACTCTAAGGTCGAAAAGGCCAATTTGAAGAGCAAGATGGTGCAGTTGCCTGCCGCCGAAGCCGATTTCAAAAGACTCTCACGCCTCTACAAGCAAAAGTCGGTATCTAAGCAAGACCTAGATAACAGTGAATCAAAATATCTGACTCTGAAAGCCGACATCGAAAGCTTAACGGCCACCATAGATCGCAGGGAGATCGATGCACCTTTTGATGGATTAGTCGGAATTCGCAGCATTAACTTAGGTGAATATCTGCAGGCTGGCACCGATATTGTGCGTCTCGAAGATATCAGCACCATGAAGATACGTTTTACCGTGCCGCAAACACAGTTGCCGCGCATCTCAACCGGACAGACCATCCATGTCTTCGTCGATGCCTATCCAAAGCAGCCATTTGAAGGGAAGATATCAGCCATTGAGCCTGCCGTTTTCTACCAGAGTGGCCTTATTCAAATTCAGGCAACCATCCCAAATACCGATACCAAACTACGTAGCGGCATGTTTGCACGAGTCGAAGTCTTGCTGCCGGAGATGACCAACCAATTTGTGTTGCCTCAAACCGCCATTAACTTCACTCTCTACGGCAACTCTATCTACGTCCTGAACGAAGTTTCTGAAGATGGAGAAACCGTAAAACGTGTTAAACAGATAAATGTGGAAGTACTGGAGCGTAACGGAAATAACGCCTTAGTCACAGGTGAGCTTAAAGCAAACGATCACATTGTGACCTCAGGGCAAATTCGACTGAGTAACAACAGCAAAGTCAAAGTGACCGAGGATAAAGCGTTAACTCCTCCGGCTACTATGCCACAACTATAACAGGAGCTGGCAATGCGCTTTACTGATATATTTATTCGCAGGCCGGTACTCGCCGCCTCGATAAGCTTCCTCTTGTTACTCTTGGGCTTTTACTCCTTGAGCAACATGCAGGTACGTGAATACCCTGAGATGACCAACACTGTGGTCACGGTATCCACCAGCTACTATGGTGCCGATGCAAACCTTATTCAGGGCTTCATCACCCAGCCGCTTGAGCAAGCTTTAGCTCAGGCCGATAACGTTGACTTTATGACGTCGGATAGCTTCTTGGGAAGCTCAAAAATCACCGTCTACATGAAGCTTAACACCGATCCCAATGGCGCCCTGGCAGACATACTTGCCAAGGTTAATTCGGTGCGGTCACAGCTACCTAAGGAAGCCGAAGACTCGACCGTTGATATGTCTACAGGCTCTCAAACCTCTGTACTCTATATCTCCTTCTATAGCGATGAGATTAACTCGAGTCAGATCACTGATTACTTAGAACGAGTGGTAAAACCTCAACTCTTCACCATCGACGGTGTTGCTAAGGTTAACCTCTACGGTGGTATCAAATATGCCATGAGGATCTGGTTAGACCCAGCTCGAATGGGAGCCTTCGGCCTCTCATCATCTGAGGTCATGCAGGTTTTACAGGCCAATAACTATCAATCTGCAGTCGGTCAGGCTAATGGGGTCTTTACCCTGTTTAACGGCACCGCAGATACTCAGGTTGCTACCGTAGATGAGCTCAAAAAACTGGTCATTGGCAGCAAAGATGGGCTCGTGGTTCGCCTTGGTGATATTGCCGATGTGAGCCTGGAGAAGAGTCATGACGTCTATCGCGCCCTTGCCGATGGCCAGGAAGCCGTGGTTGTTGCACTGGACGTGACTCCAACGGCAAACCCATTAGTGGTCGCAGCAGATGCTCGTGCACTTATGCCCGATATCGAACGTAACTTACCCGTTTCTATGAAGACGCGTATCCTATATGACTCCTCTCTTGCCATCGATGAATCGATTCAGGAAGTGATCAAGACCATAGGTGAAGCGGCGCTGATCGTTATCATAGTGATCACTCTGTTCTTAGGTTCACTTCGCGCGGTCATCATCCCCATTGTCACCATCCCTCTCTCATTGATAGGTGTTGCCATCATAATGATGATGTTCGGCTTTACGCTGAACCTGATGACGTTGCTGGCCATGGTACTCGCCATCGGCTTGGTGGTCGATGATGCCATCGTGGTGGTGGAAAATGTCGACAGACACATCAAGTTAGGTGAGTCGCCATTTAGAGCCGCCATTATCGGTACTCGCGAGATAGCTGTTCCCGTAATATCTATGACCATTACGCTTGCTGCGGTGTACGCGCCAATTGCATTGATGGGCGGTATCACAGGTTCTCTGTTTAAGGAGTTCGCCTTAACCTTAGCCGGGGCGGTATTTATATCGGGAATTGTGGCACTGACCCTGTCACCTATGATGTGCTCGAAGATTTTGAAGCCTCATTCGGCGCCCAACCGTTTTGAACTTGCCGTCGAGAACTTTCTGGAAGGCATGACCAAGCGCTATCAGGGAATGCTGAATGCTGTAATGGAGCGCAGGCCCGTGGTTATCGCCTTCGCCGCTATCGTCTTCGCCTCTCTGCCTGTGATGTTTAGCTTTATCCCGTCAGAGTTGGCACCGAACGAAGATAAGAGCGTCGTCATGATGATGGGCACCGCGCCCTCTACCGCTAACTTAGATTACATCCAATCTAATATGGCGTTAGTCACCGATATGATTAAGTCACATCCGGAATCGGCGGCCTCTCTGGCCTTCGTCGGGATCCCTAACTCAAATCAAGCCTTCGGTATCGCGCCCTTAGTACCATGGAGTGAGCGTGATAAGAGCCAAAAAGAGATGCAGAAGATGCTGGGCGAAGAGGTGAAGCAAGTGCCGGGAATGGCCGTCACCACATTCCAGATGCCTGAACTTCCGGGCGCGTCGGGGGGGCTTCCTATTCAATTTGTGATCACCACATCTAACTCTTTCGAAAGCCTGTTCCAGATAGGAAGCAGCGTGTTGGAGAAAGTGCAGCAGAGTCCGCTATTTGTCTATTCTGAGATTAACCTCAAGTTTGACTCCGGTACCATGAAGATCCATATCAAGCGCGATCTTGCGGGAAGCTACGGCATCACGATGCAAGACATAGGTATGACCTTAACGACTATGATGAGTGACGGTTACGTCAACCGTATCAACTTAGATGGCCGTTCTTATGAGGTGATCCCTCAAGTCGAGCGTCAGTATCGTGCCAACCCCGAGGCGCTCGATGGTTTCTATGTTAAGGCTGCCGACGGAAAATCAATACCACTATCGAGCTTAGTCGATATTGAGATGGTAGCCGAGCCACGCTCTCTGCCTCACTTTAATCAGATGAATGCACTGACTGTGGGCGGCGTGGCAACGCCTGGTGTCGCTATCGGTGATGCCATCGACTTCCTTAAGAATATCGGTGATAACGATCTTCCTAAAGGCTACAACTATGACTTCTTAGGTGAGGCTCGCCAATATGTCACCGAAGGCTCGGCTCTGTTTGCGACCTTCGGTCTGGCGCTTGCCATCATCTTCCTGGTTCTGGCGAGTCAGTTCGAGAGCGCCAGAGATCCTTTGGTTATCCTGGTATCCGTGCCGCTGGCCATCAGTGGTGCGCTTATCGCATTGGGCTGGACTCACATCTTTGGTCTGTCTTCGATGAACATCTATACCCAGGTCGGCCTCATCACCCTGGTGGGCTTGATCACCAAACACGGTATCTTGATGTGTGAAGTCGCTAAAGAGGAGCAGCTGCATAACGGTCTGAGTAAGATGGAGGCCATTAAACTGGCCGCTACGATACGTTTGCGTCCAATCCTGATGACGACGGCAGCCATGATTGCCGGCTTGATCCCGCTGTTATTCGCGGTTGGCGCAGGTGCCATTGCACGCTTTAATATCGGCCTTGTGATTGTTTCAGGCCTGGCTATCGGTACCCTGTTCACCCTGTTTGTTCTACCGGTGATCTATACCTATCTGGCTGAAAAACATGAGCCACTTCCGGTGTTCGATGAAGAGGGACATGTCGCAGCGAGCTAGCAACGACTAGCTAATAGCTTAAATACAAGGCCCTAATTATCTTCATAGTTAGGGCCTATTTTATTTACGCAGCTTTTGTTTTCCAATAAACCTTGGCTCAGGTACAATCTTAGCTAAGAATCAAAGGCGATAGCCCACAGCGGAAGTAGATCATGATCAATCCAAAGAAAATTGAAGAAGTTGCTAAGCAACTGAGCGAAAACCTGCCTAGCGGACTGAAGCAATTCGCTGGCGAGTTTGAAGAAAAAAGTAAGCAGATCTTGCAAAACCAATTGATGAAATTAGATGTCGTCTCTCACGAAGAGTTCGAAGTACAGCAACATGTCCTGCTAAAGACACGTGAGAAACTTGAAGCCCTTCAGGCGCAAGTAGACGCACTGGAAAAGAAGCTCAACGACAGCGAATAAGCCTCTTATTGCGCAAGTTCATCGATATAAAAAGAGCGCCAGAGCGCTCTTTTTTAGTATGTGGATACAGTTATTGCGCTATTTTGTTACCGCATTATTTTTCACGCCATAAAGCAAGAAACACCCTGCCAGCAAGACGAGATCCTTCACGATAAATTGACCACTTCCCGTTAATAAGGGAAAACCATGACTCAACTCATACGCAGGTAAGCTAATAATAAAGCTTTGTGTCGCCAGGAATGTTAATGCAGCAACCGATAAACCCATTGTCCTCGCCCACGCGTATTTATAGCCGATAAGCAGTCCAAATACGGCAACCAACTCAATCACACCGATAAAATATGATCCGTGAAGCACGCTAAACAGGTCATATATCCAACTTAAAAATGGGCTGCTTGTCATCAAACGCTCGATACCATCGGCTTCTATCTGAGTGAATTTCATTGCCCCTATCCATAACATCACTAATATCACTCCCACCCATATCAGCTTGAGAGAAAAGCGGTTTAGCTTTCGGTCTCCGGCGTAATGGGAGGCGATATAAGCCGTCACACCAGCAATGGCCAGATACTTTATGAGCCCCTGCCCCGCACCTATAGCCGGAAATCCACCTAAACTGTCTATCCACACCGGGTGGGAGAACAGCATTACCATAGGCACTAAAGCCATCAGCGAATAAGTGTAGAGCATATGCTGGCTCAACTTATGTCTGGGAAAGAGTAATCCAACGACCACAGTTAGCTGTATGACGCCTAGCACAGTCGATAACCAAGCGAGATCGGGCAAGTCCACCGCCACCAGTTGTTTAGTAAAATAGCTAGCATCGACAGTGGTAAAGCGGTTCATCGCTGTTGTCAGCAAAAATATCCCCAACAACCATCGTGCGATCACTAAGGTACGTATTGATTTAATCTCGAACATATTAGTCTCGAACATATTAGCTTCCAAACAAGATGCCCAATAGACCCTGCAAACCGAATCACTATTTCATCGAGTGGTAATATAAACAAAATTAGGGTTAAGCCTTGCCACTTTTCAAGCCTGGTTCAGATGAATACTAATCAAAATTTGCCAGCATAAAATCGAACTACTCACCACATTGCCATTATTACGCCACAATTGATCACCAGCTTGCCCTCATAGGTCTGGTAAATTCTGTTTCAATACCCTCATCACTAAAGAGGGATTTTTTATGCTCAACTTCTTCACTACGGCTACCACTAACCTAACCCATAAGATCATCGTTCTTGTGGGTATGTCACTGCTCTCCTCCATCCCGCTGGGACTAGTTATGAATATGACTTCAGACAGAGAGTTCCTCTATCACAACGTGGTTAATGAAATTGGCCATTCATGGGGAGAGCAGCAGAGAATCGCTGGACCCGCGCTTGTCTTGCCCTATCGTTATGAAGTCATTCAGGAGAAGGTCAATGATGAAGGCAAAACGGTTAAACTTAAGAGCAGCTTCCAGGATGAGTTGGTTATTTTACCAAAGGAGCTGGATCTCGATATGGATCTCACCCACGACTTTCGCTCCAGAGGAATATACCAATCCTTAGTGTACAGTGCCATGGTCAGTGGCAAGGCTAAATTCTCCATTCCCGAGATAAAAATCCCCAACCTTATCTCCCTGGACACTGAGAATGCCCGGCTGGTATTCGGCATTTCAGCCAATCAGGCGATTGAGAAAATTGAAACATTTGAAGTTAACAGCCCGAATACGCCATCATCAAATATCAATACCGTGGGAAACATCATGCCGGGAACCGGCTTACCTCAACAACCAGGACTGGAGCGCGGCTTCCACCAGCCCATAAACTTAAACCTTAAACAGACTCAATTTAATGTCGACTTTGCAATACAATTTCGGGGATCGCAGGCCATTAGTGCGCTCCCCTTAGGTGAGCAAACCAACATCAGCATCTCAAGCGATTGGCCACACCCCAGTTTTAACGGACTCCTTCCAACGACTAGAGAGATCACCGACACTGGATTTAAGGCAAATTGGCAGATAAGTCATCTTACCCGTAACTACCCACAAGTGTTCACTAAGCAGCTTGAGCTTAACCTTACCGAGGTCGAAGCCAGCACGGCGTTATTCGAACCCGTCACACACTACGGTAAGGTGGAGCGTTCGGTCAAATACGGCATGCTATTTATTGCACTAACCTTCATCGTGCTTTTAATCTTTGAGCTTAGCCAACAAAGCTCGCTGAGTCTGGTTCAATACCTGCTGGTTGGCTGTGCAGTCACCCTGTTCTACCTGCTGTTACTCTCGTTATCTGAACATCTGCTCTTCGCACAGGCCTATATGCTGGCAGCGAGTATCCCGGTTCTATCTGTATCACCTTACGTCGCCAGCGCGACTGCCAGCAAAAGAAAGGGAGGGATCATTGCGGCCATGCTGATCTGTCTGTATGCGGTGCTCTACTCAATCTTAAAGCTGGAAGATTTCGCATTGCTGATGGGAACAGGCTTGCTGCTTATAGCCCTCTTGGTTCTGATGTTTATTACCCGACATAAAAACCTGCCCGGTGAATAGAGGGATCAAAGGTAAGTGGGGCTGAGTCGTCAGCCCCCTGTTTGTTGGTGCTTATCGCAATGTTTCGTTCTTTATATGCTGTCTTTTAAGCCTGTGCTAACTCAGTGTTAATACCTTGACTTCAATTGGCCCTGCCGAACCCGATATCGGCATATCCACTTGGCAAGCAGCATATTGCACGTTAGCCTACAACTCTCTTTGTCAAAGAGCCCTTAATCGTCGGTGTGAGGTCTACTGTTTTGAAGCTATTATCTTTACTGAAATCTCGTTCTGTGTTTACTCCCATGATGATTGGCTGGGCCATGTTAACCCTCATACCCGCCATCTTGCTGATATCGGATACGACGCTGTTTCCTCTGCTACCACTGAATTCACTTTCTGCGGAGGGGCTATTTTGGTTAACCTCATCGGGCACCGCCCCCTATGGCGTCGCCACGGTGCTCTTTATCCTGCTCCTCAGTTATCAACGTCTGGGACGAGCCCAGTTTATCAGTCTGTTTCTCACCATATCTCTGGGTATGTGCACCACACTGGGGCTTAATCACTACCTCAAGCCATTCTTCAACGAGGCTCGTCCCAATGCGGTTTTGCTGGAGCAGCAATACCTGCTCAATACCACTAACTTCTATACCCTCACAAAATCAGAGCGCAAGGCGCAGATGGCGGCGTCACTCGAGCGACTCGAACACGCCGAAACAGACTTAGTCCTCTCCCCTCTGGTCAAACAACATTGGAAGAATGAGGTCGGTTTTGCCTTTCCATCAGGCCACACGCTCTTCGCTGTCACTCTCACCATGATAGCCAGTTACTACCTTCTTTTAGCAGGAAATTGGGTACTGCCGATGATACTGTTTATCTGGAGCGTCGCCATGGGATTCAGTCGCATGCTACTGGGGATGCATTGGTCTCAAGATGTATTGGCATCTACCGTGCTCGGCGGAGTGATAAGCCTATTCAGCCTATTCTTCATCCATAAAACCTTTCCCTATGGCGCCAAGCTCTATACATATTTGAGTGTTAAGTTACGGCAGAAGCAGGCCGCGCTCAGACCTTGAATGCTGCCTAAGTAGCGAAGTTGATGCTAATGGGGACTGATAAGGCTATGCTATCCCCTTCAATCTTTCACCTCGAACGTTTACGAGATCCGATAACATGACAGAGTTACAACTCGATAAAATAGATTTCGCAATTTTAAAGCTGCTCCAGAGTCATGGGAAACTATCTAATCAAGAGTTGGCTGTAAAAATCGGTTTATCCCCCTCACCATGCTCCCGCCGCGTCAAGGCGCTGGAGGAGTCAGGCTTCATTGCGGGTTACGCCACACTACTTTCGGCCGAGCATTTCAATCTATCTCTGACCGCCTATGTTCAGGTGAGACTAGAGAAGCATTCACACGAGATATTAGAATCATTTGAAGCACGGATTTGTGGTTACGATGAAGTACTCGAATGCTGCCTGCTTACTGGCAGTGACGCAGATTACCAACTTAAGGTGCTGGTTGAAGACATGGGGCAGTTTAAGGTTTTCCTGTTAGATAAGCTCACCACAGATCCGCACATTGCCGGCGTACATTCAAGCTTTGTGCTCAAACAGGTGAAAAACCAAACCAGTATACCACTCCCCCAGTCCTGAGTTTTATACCCACTAACTCAACTTCTCTCACGATATTGCTCAAGATATAGGCGAGACTTTAATCCCGTTTGGCTTTATTCGTGAGATTGAGCTCAAAATAGTAAAGTAATTCAAACGCAACTTTCTTGCGTCAATGACGACGACAAAAGATTATCGCGCAAACTTATATCACTATTGAACGCTATATTGACAGATAAAACCAAAAAACACTTAATTTGCGAGTGAGATAGTCAAAGCACAACATATTTGCGACATAAAACACCATTGAACAATGGTGATAAACCTCTATCATGCGCCTTCTTGAAAACAGAAAGAGGCAGGCATGGCCAGCACAAATTCAAATCACTTTAGCTCACGATTGGGCTTTATTATGGCGGCGGCAGGTTCAGCCGTTGGCGTCGGTAATATTTGGGGCTTTCCCACCCAAGCCGCAACCCATGGTGGTGGTGCCTTCCTGCTTGTATATCTGATACTGATCCTAATTTTAGGGTATCCAATGCTGGTCGCGGAGCTGATGATTGGACGTCACGGTCAGACGAACCCTGCCGATGCGATGGCTAAACTTGGCAGCAACGCGCTAAGCCAAAAGATCGGTAAAGTGATCGGTTTCACCTCCATTATCACCGCAACCTTGATCTGTACCTTCTACACCATATTGTCGGGTTGGTTTGTCAGCTTTGCCCTGGCACCTATCGCGGCAATCTTTGGTTTTACTGCTGCATCTGATTGGTTAATGGATTTCTCCCTGTCACGTAACTTGCTCTTTACGACCATCTTCATCTTGATGGTTATCTATGTGATACGCCAGGGAGTACAGCAGGGGATCGAGCTATGGTCCAAACGCTTAATGCCACTGCTACTGATTATCCTGATCTTGGGCGTGGGCTATATCTTGACGCTACCCGGTGCGATGACAGGCTTAAAGGTATTATTAGTTCCCGACTTTTCCCAAATCTGGGATCCCGACGTTCTCGTCGGCGCTCTGGGACAAACCTTCTTCTCCCTAACCATAGGTACGGGGGCCATGATGGTCTATGGCGCTTATTTAAATAAGAATGAGCACTTGGGTAAGCTAACGGCCTACGTGACGCTTACCGATACCAGTGTGGCTTTCCTGGCCGCACTGATGATTATCCCTGCTATGTATGTAGCTCAACACAATGGGGTGCAGATCTTCGGTGAAGATGGCAGCTTGTTAAACTCTGACACTTTAGTATTTACTGTGTTACCTGCACTGTTCGACACGTTAGGGGGTAATTTACAATACCTGCTAGCCTTTATCTTCTTCGTGCTAATGACCATAGCAGGCCTGACATCTGCAATTTCGATTGTCGAAGTGCCCACCAGCTACCTGATGGAGAAAAGGGATATGGGCCGTAACAAGGCCACCTATCTGGTTGGCACACTGATAATTGCCTTATCCCTTACCGTGGTGATGAACTTCGAGCATCTGTTTGGCTTTATGATCACATTAACCACCGAGCGCGCACAGCCACTCATCGCACTAGGAATCGCCATCTACCTGGGTTGGGTATGGCAGAGAAATGGCCTACTTAACGAGATCCAGGCTCAGGACGGCGCCGATAGTAACAGCCTGTTCTGGCGTATCTGGCCCTTTTATGTAAAGTTTATCTGCCCACTGCTTATTACACTCATTATCGTGCAACTGTTTAATAAGTAGAGCCATAGGTTTTCCAAAAGCCACCGGGCCTAAGCAGGCTCAGTGGCATCATTGTTCACTTCAGCCGTTACAGCTCAAAGAGAGAGTTTTCAACAAGCGGGTGGTAGCAACGAATAGGGATGTGAGAGAGATCAATCTAAGCTGTGACACATTGTCGCACAACTTACCTTTCCCTTTGTTAACAAGCTAAACATCTGCGAAAAAGACGCAACTAATAATAAAGAGCGTCGCCATGAAACATAAAACAATAACACTGGCCTCAGTGATCACCGTCACCATGAGTATCCCGACTCTGGTTTTCCCTCAATCAGTCCTCGCCTCCGAAGAACCAAGAGACTGTGAAGATCGTCGATGTGACGACTATATCGTCATCACAGGAGACCTGATGCGCGAGCCGACGAAAGTGGTCACAGATCCCAAGAAACCCAGACTCCCGCTCCCCTCATACGATGGTGCTGGATTTCTCAAAACCATTCCAGGATTCAGTATTGGTCGAAAAGGGGGCGCCGGCGGCGATCCATCATTGAGAGGCATGGGCGGTTCTCGCATCAGCATCGTCGACGATGGCCAGCATGTGTATGGCACCTGTGGTGGACGCATGGATCCACCGACGGCTTATATCTACCCGGAGGCCTATGACAGCATCACAGTGATCAAGGGACCGCAAACCGTAAAGTATGGTCCGGTGGGTTCAGCCGGTACCGTTTTATTTGAAAAAGACAGACATAGCTTTGTCGAACCCGGCGTTGAAGGGCGAGCCAGCGTCACAGCCGGCAGTTTCGAGCGGCAAGACTATATCGTCGAACTGAAAGCCGGCGATGAGACCCACTATCTCGACCTGGATGTTAATCAATCCAGCAGCGATCACTATCAAGATGGTGACGGAAACACGGTGCAATCGAGCTACGATCGTAACAACTACAATATCGCCCTTGGATGGACCCCGACAGACACCAGTGTTATCGAACTCGCTTATGGTAAGTCTGATGGTGAAGCCGAGTACGCCGACAGAGCTAACAAGGCCCGGGTTATCAATAACGAAAATGTCACCCTGTTGACTCAGTTCGAACTCGACTCAGAGCTTATCCGTGAAGTCGAGTTTCAGGCCTACAGCAACAAGAACGACCATATCATGGACCAGTTCGACCAAGGGGTAAACTCCGGAGTCAATGTTCGCCGTAAAACCTCAGGGGGACACTTCTGGCTGGAGCTCACACCGAGTGAGGATTTAGAGACGACCTTAGGGGTCGATTACATGCAGAGTACCCATGAGGGTCGTGGCATTAACCCTGAGTTTGATAACGGTCTCGACGATCTCTTATCTAAACCATTTAAAGATAATATGCGTTATGAAAACATGGGGATATTTATCGAAGCAGACTATGCATTAGGAGGAGGAAATCTACTCTCCGGCTTACGCTTTGACCATTGGGATACCGAACTCTTTGTCGCGCAAACGGGTAAACGTAGTGACAAACTGATCAGTGGGTTTATTCGTTATGAATATCTTAATGGTAATAACCAATACTACTTAGGCACGGGCCATGCGCAGCGCATCCCCGATTATTGGGAGATAATGAAGGCCAGCCCGGATAACCAATCCACCAAGGCATTCGATCTCGAGCCCGAGAAGACGACCCAGTTAGATATAGGCTGGATTTACCAAGCCGACATAGAACTGTCCACCTCACTCTATTATGGCAAGGTCGATGATTACATTCTGGTTGATTCCAATACTCCTATGACCTCCGCCTATAATATCGATGCAACGATATGGGGCGGCGAAGTTGGCATCTCCTACCCATTTACCGAGCAGTGGTCGGCGCAGACGACCGTCAGTTATAGCCACGGCGATAACGACACTCAGGATGTACCTCTGGGACAGATCTCTCCTCTTGAGGGGCGTATATCGGTCAATTATGAGGGGCAAGAGTGGACGGCGGGACTATTCTGGCGTCTGGTCGCGGCTCAGGATCGCGTCTCTATCGGTCAAGGCAATATCTCAGGCCAAGATCTGGCAGAAAGCAGTGGCTTTGGTACGCTCGCCATCAATGGTTCCTGGAAACATGGTGACACGGTTCTGGTGAGCTTCGGTATCGAAAACCTGTTTGATATCACCTATGCCGAACATGTGAGTCGCTCCGGTGCCGGTAACGATATCCCAGGTAGTGAGCCTATGTTCCAGGTCAATGAACCCGGTCGTACCGCATGGGTGAAGCTGGACTATACCTTTTAGCCTAGCTACCAGGCAGTAAACCTAAGTTACAAAGCCCAATTAACCCGGCCGCACAGCATGGGTGAAGCTGGACTATACCTTTTAGCCTAGCTACCAGGCAGTAAACCTAAGTTACAAAGCCCAATGAACCCGGTCGTACCGCATGGGTGAAGCTGGACTATACCTTCTAAAGTGATTAAATAGTTGATTGAATAGGCTTATGGATCACCCCCCGCACCCGGCATTCTCAGGGTGCGGGTTCAATAGACTCAGCCTCAAGGCTTTATCCAGGTCAATTCAGGTAACGCATTCAGGTCAAGCTTGTCCCCATAGGTGGCAATAGCGAGGGCTTTTGGACAAGTACTGTTCTCCTGCCGCAGCTTATCGACCAGCCCCTCTTGCGCCTCAGACTCACCATGCACCAAGACGAGTGCTGGCCTATCTTTAAAATGACGATACCAGCGTATCAACTCGGCTTGATCTGCATGTGCAGAGAGGCCACCGACCGTATGAATACCCGCGTTCACATCTATACTCTTACCGTTAATTGTGAGCTGTTTGGCACCATCCACTAACAATCGACCCGGCGTACTAATGGCCTGATAACCACAGATGATCACGTCACACTCACTGCGCCAAAGATTATGCTCCAGATGACAGCGGATCCGCCCACCATTACACATACCGCTACCAGCAATGATGATATACCCTTTATGTATATCGTTGAGCAGCATGGACTCATCGGTGCTGAGAATAAAATCCACATTGGATAACAGCGGATGTTGCCCCGGGTGCATGCGGGTAAAACGCTTAAAGTCATCGTCCATCAAGGGATAGTTATTCAGATACACCCGAGTCGCCTCTATTGCCATGGGGCTATCGAGACAGATTTTCCAACGAGACAGATCCCACTCCTTTGCGTAAAGGTGAAACAGATATAACAGTTCCTGTGCACGCCCCACCGAAAATGCCGGCAGAAGAATATTGCCATGGCTTTCACTGATCGCTTTAGAGAAAATCTGTTTAAGCTCTTCAATTGTGTCATCCCAACTACGGTGCATACGATTGCCGTAGGTGCTCTCCATCATCACCAGATCGGCACTGTCGATAATACTGGGGTCTTCCAATAAGGGCATACCTGCACGACCTAAGTCGCCACTGAAAACCAGCTTTTTTTGTTCACTTCCTTCCCCTAAGAAAAGCTCGACTATCGCCGAACCCAATATGTGTCCGGCATCTGAAAGGCAGATATCGACATGGGGGATAATCCGGGTCAAATCCCCATAATCCAGCAACACAAACTGGGCTATGGCTCTATCGACATCCTCTTCAATAAACAGGGGTTCGATAAGAGCCACCTCTTGCTTAGCCCGCTTCTTATTCAACCTTTCAGCGTCACGTCGCTGCAGCATGGCCGCATCTTTTAGCATGATGGCACACAGCTCTGCGGTCGCTTTATGGGTAAAAATAGGGCCGGAGAATCCGGACTTAACCAGTAGAGGAAGACGACCGGAATGGTCGATATGAGCATGACTTAACACGACGGTATCGATTGTTTTGGGATCGAACAGAAATGGCTCGTGGTTACGTAGCTGATCAGCCCTCCCACCCTGAATAAGTCCACAGTCTAACAACAGTTTCTGGCCATTGATCTCCAGCAGATGACAAGAGCCGGTAACCTCTTGCGTCGCCCCTAAAAACTGCAACGTCATTCTCATATCCTTGACCTATTATTTTATCCTGTCTTGGTTTAAGGATAGACGATGTCCCTACCTATAAAAGAAAAAGCAGCATTGAATTACTTCAATGCTGCTTCTGTTTACCATCTGATATTCAAACACTATCAGGAATTAGTTCAGTACACTAATTCAGTACACTAGTTCAGTACATTAGTTCAGTACATCTTCCAATGCTTTCAGGCATAGGGCGACATTCTCGCGGCGGGCACCGAAGCCCATCAGGCCGATACGCCATGCCTTACCCGCTAACGCGCCGAGGCCTGCGCCTATCTCCAGGTTATAGCTCTCTAGCAGTTGCGAACGTACGGCAGCATCATCCACACCTTCCGGAATATAGACCGCATTGAGCTGAGGCAAGCGTGATGCTTCATCAACCACAAATTTTAGCCCCAAGCCTTCTAAGCCATGACGAAGCACCTGGTGCATATCTGCATGACGCTGCCAGGCGGCTTCTAAGCCTTCGTTAGCCAATAAACGCAGTGACTCATGCAGGGCGTAGAGTGCATTCACCGGAGCCGTGTGATGATAACTTCGCTTACCACCAGCTGCGCTCCAATATCCCATCACCAGGGTCTGATCTAAGAACCAACTCTGTACAGGGGTTTGACGCGCTTTAAGCTTCTCAACAGCCGCAGGTGAAAACGACACAGGTGACAGACCCGGCACACAAGAGAGACACTTCTGACTACCGGAATAGATGGCATCTATGCCCCACTCATCGACTCTCAGTTCGACGCCGCCCAGTGATGTCACCGCATCGACTATCGACAGACAATCATATTGCTTTGCCAGTGCACACAAGGTTTTTGCATCAGATAGTGCGCCAGTTGAAGTTTCCGCATGCACGAAGGCTAAGAATTTTGCATCGGGATGCGCCTTCAACGCCGCTTCCACATCTTTCGGGCTAACCGCTTCGCCCCACTCATTGTCGACGACAACGGCCATGGCGCCGACGCGCTCGACGTTCTGACGCATGCGCTCGCCGAATACCCCATTACGGCACACTATCACCTTCTCACCGGCTTCGACCAGATTCACGAAACAGGTTTCCATACCGGCGGAGCCCGGCGCCGAGACGGCAAGCGTCATCTCATTGGTCGTTTGGAACGCATACTGGATCAGTCCTTTGAGCTCATCCATCATGCCGACAAACAAGGGGTCTAAATGCCCTATGGTTGGGCGGGACTGGGCGGCAAGCACCTCGGGATAAACATCGGATGGACCGGGGCCCATCAGGGTTCTGCGTGGGGGATTAAACGCATCAATATAGGGTGCAACTAACATCTTCTTTCCTCGGTAAGGCCTTCTCTGAGAGATAAGGGGTTAAGGTTAACTGTTTGGTAGTATCGGATATATAAATCGACACCAAGTCCCTACATATTAAACAGTTATATTGGCGTACCTGTGCCTTAAGGCATCTTATTTTTTAGCGTTAATGAGCGCAAGTGGACTTAAGGCTAACCGCCGACGTTGCCATTAAACGTAAACTCGGACTCAACATTCAAACTAGTGTTTAAAAAATAACAATAACATAAAAAAGGACGCGTTTGCGTCCTCTTCATTTTTTAAAATACTCACCGGTGTTAACGGGTTATTCTTAATCTCTATTATCCAGGAAGAGCTTATAAGCCGGGCTACTTGTCTCCTCCTGATAGACAAAACCAAGCTCAGTTAAAAACTGCTGAAAGGCTAAACTGTCACACTCTGGCACCTCAAAACCCGCCAGAACCCGGCCATAGGCCGCCCCATGATTACGGTAGTGGAACAAACTGATATTCCATTTGCTCTGCAGGGTGGTTAAAAACTTAAACAGGGCCCCCGGATGCTCGGGAAACTCGAAACTGAACAGACGCTCATCAAGCTTCTCCGGTGGATGACCGCCAACCATATACCTGACGTGCAGCTTTGCCGTCTCATCATAGGAGAGATCTTGCACCTCGAAACCATCTCCCTCCAGAGTCTTAATAATCTCATCGAGTTCAGACTTCCCACCCGACAGGCGAATACCGGCAAATACGACAGCCTTATCACGACTGCTGAAGCGGTAGTTAAACTCGGTCATCACACGCTTATTTAGCAGCTCACAGAAGCGCAGAAAGATACCGGGACGTTCGGGCACTTTAACCGCCAAGATGGCCTCTTTCTGCTCGCCGAGTTCACAGCGCTCGGAGACATAGCGCAAGCTGTGAAAATTAACGTTAGCACCACTGAGAATAGCCGCGACCTTCTCACCTTTACCCTCATCACCCATATACTTCTTCAAGCCAGCAAGAGACAGGGCCCCGGCTGGTTCGGCGATGGCGCGGGTGTCTTCGAAGATATCTTTCACCGCGGCGCAGATCTCATCTGAACTCACGGTGACCACATCATCGACATATTCACGGGCAAGCCTGAAGGGTTCATCGCCAATCTGCTTAACCGCGACCCCATCGGCAAACAAGCCGACCTGTGGCAGGACGACCCGCTCATCGGCCTCCAGCGCCGCTTTTAAGCAGGCTGAGTCTTCTGGCTCTACGCCGATAATTTTAACTTGGGGCATCACAGCCTTGTAATAAGCGGCAATACCGGCAATCAAGCCACCGCCACCAACAGGAACAAAGACCATCTCGAGATCGCGCTGCTGCTGCACCATCTCCTGAGCAACAGTGCCCTGCCCCGCAATCACAGCCTCATCATCGAAAGGGGCCACATATACACGTCCTTCGGTCTCTGCGAGTTTCTGTGCATGAGCATTGGCCTGATCGAAGGCTTGACCATGCAAGAGGACTTCGCCGCCGAGGCGTCTGACCGCATCCACCTTGATTTCAGGAGTCGTTTCCGGCATCACGATGACGGCACTGATCCCGCGCGCCGCCGCTGACATAGCAACACCTTGTGCATGGTTTCCCGCCGAGGCGCATACGACCCCGCGCTGACATTCAGGCGGCGTGAGTTCGGATATTTTGTTATAGGCACCACGTAACTTAAAGGAGTGAACCGGTTGCATATCTTCACGCTTAAGAAACACCTGACACCCGAGTCGGGCCGAGAGTTTATTCAGGCTAGATAGCGGCGTCACCTTTGCCACATCATAGACAGAAGAGAGCAATATTTTCTGCAGATAATAGTGGGCTAAATCTAGTTTCTCTTTGGAGGCTAAAGCCAACATATCAATCCTCCAACATGGTGACATCTCTAACAGCACCTTTGTCGGCACTGGTAGCGAGTAACGCATAGGCTTTAAGGGCTAATGACACCTCCCTTACACGACCCACAGGTTTCCATGCCTGCTTACCCCGTGCTTCCATCGCGGCGCGACGGCTAGCCAGCTCCACATCGCTAATGCCTAACTTGATTGAGCGGGCTGGAATATCTATTTCGATTCTGTCACCGGTTTCAACTAAACCTATGGTGCCACCCGCCGCGGCTTCCGGCGAAACATGACCAATAGACAAACCGGAAGTCCCACCGGAGAAGCGACCATCTGTGATTAAGGCGCACGCCTTACCGAGCCCGCGAGACTTAAGATAACTCGTTGGATAAAGCATCTCCTGCATACCCGGTCCACCTTTAGGCCCTTCATAACGAATGACCACCACATCACCGGCAACGACTTCGCCGCCTAAGATCCCGGCGACCGCATCATCCTGACTTTCATAGACACGAGCAGAACCGATAAAGGTATGATTGTCTTCATCCACGCCCGCTGTCTTAACGATACAACCATCGACAGCAATATTACCCGACAGCACGGCGAGGCCACCTTCCTGACTAAAGGCAAATTCGCGCTTACGGATACAACCACCCTCGCGATCGTTATCGACACTATCCCAACGACACGCCTGACTGAAAGCCTTGGTTGTCGGGATCCCGGCAGGGCCTGCCGAGAAGAATCTGTTCACGGCTTCATCACTGCTCTGAGCGATATCCCACTTCGCCAGCACCTCTTTCAAGCTCGTGCCCGCCACATGATAAGCATCGTTATGGATAAGGCCGGCTCTGTCGAGTTCACCTAAAATCCCCATCACGCCGCCGGCGCGATGAACATCTTCCATATGATACTCAGGTGTCGAAGGCGCCACCTTACAAAGGTGTGGAACCTGACGGGATAATCTATCGATATCTTCCATGGTGAAGTCGACTTTACCTTCCTGCGCACCCGCTAAAAGATGCAATACGGTATTACTCGAACCGCCCATGGCGATATCTAAAGTCATGGCATTCTCGAATGCATTGAAGTTAGCGATATTGCGTGGCAATGCAGACTCATCATCGTGCTTATAGTAGCGGGTCGTCAGGTCCATGATACGGCGACCCGCCTCTAAGAACAGCTCACGACGATCGGCATGGGTCGCCAACATAGAGCCGTTACCGGGGAGTGACAAGCCTAAGGCTTCGGTTAAGCAGTTCATCGAGTTGGCGGTAAACATGCCTGAACATGAGCCACAAGTAGGACAGGCGCTGCGTTCGATCTGTTCACTGTCTTCGTCTGAGACTCGCTCATCGGCGCCGGCGACCATGGCATCGACCAAGTCGAGTTTGATGATCTTATCTGATAACTTAGTCTTACCCGCTTCCATCGGCCCACCGGAGACAAATATCACCGGAATATTGAGTCTAAGCGCAGCCATCATCATGCCAGGGGTGATCTTGTCACAGTTTGAGATGCAGACTAAGGCATCGGCACAGTGAGCATTGACCATATATTCAACACTGTCGGAGATAAGCTCCCGTGAAGGCAAGCTATAAAGCATGCCGCCGTGTCCCATGGCGATACCATCATCGACGGCAATAGTATTGAACTCTTTGGCAATACCACCCGCCTCTTCGATGGCGCCAGCCACCAATGAACCCATATCCTTCAGGTGAACATGACCCGGTACAAACTGAGTAAAAGAGTTAGCAATCGCAATAATCGGCTTACCGAAATCATTCTCTTTCACTCCGGTAGCACGCCATAAAGCGCGGGCTCCGGCCATGTTACGACCTTCGGTACTGGTAGCTGAACGTAATTTTGGCATTGCGATTGTCCTTTTTGGGAAGGTTCGAGTTACTGGTTCCTAGTTCCTAGGAGGAGCAACCAATTCAACCTTCTAATTAATTTCTTTAAACCCAAGAGCATAAACTCTCAGGCATCTTTATTCTTTGACTATCTAAGTCCTGGCTTCTAGAACCTAGAACCTTCTTTTATAACACTTCCAGCCAGCCCCACTTATCCTGTGTCTCGCCATTAAACAGGCCGAAGAAGCTGTCTTGAACCGCCTTGGTGACAGGTCCGCGCTTACCACAGCCGATGTCGATACGATCGACACTGCGTACCGGCACGATTTCGGCGGCGGTACCCGTCATAAATATTTCATCGGCAAGGTAGAGAAACTCACGGGACATCGCCTCTTCTACCACTTCATAACCTTGATCCCGCGCCAGGGTAATAATGCTATCCCGGGTGAGCCCCATCAAGATGGCTGACGTTGCCGGTGGCGTGTAGATCTTGCCACCCTTAACCACAAACAAGTTAGCACCGGCACCTTCGCTGACCAGACCATTAACGTCCAACGCTATGCCTTCATCGAAACCATTGCGCTTCGCTTCCGTCGATATCTGTATCGATGACAGGTAGTTACCTCCAGCCTTAGCGCCAGTTGGTATCGTATTGGGCGCGAGGCGATTCCATGAGCTCACGGCAACATCGACCCCGGCTTCCATGCTGTCTTCACCTAGATAGGCGCCCCAGGGGAATGCGGCAACCATCAAGTCACAAACGGCATCTTTTGGTGGCGTGATCCCCATACCTATGTCGCCATAGAAGGCAAGTGGACGGATATAGGCACTCTTCAGATCATTCTTTAGCACACTATCACAACATGCCTGCATCGCCTCATCAAAAGTATAAGGGATTGGCATGCGGTAAATTTTCGCCGAATCGAACAGACGACGGACGTGATCGGTCAAACGAAATCCCGCCGGACCAAGGTGAGTATCATAGACACGGATACCCTCGAAGACAGATGAACCATAATGTAAGCCATGTGACATAACGTGCACCTTGGCATCACCCCAAGGCATTATTTCACCATTAAACCAAATGAACTCTGCTTTCTTTGCGGTCATATCTCTTCCCTCAATCTCTTTCAATGTCTATAACGACTTACTACAACTTGCTAATTAATTTATCTTGCCTCTCAAAGCACAACTAACTGGCGACTTTATCTGCCTTTACCGGCTCCAGAGTTAGCGCCTGGCAATGGATAACATCAATTAATTTTTCCAGCTGATTGGTGAGCAACTCAACGGCGCGTTCACTCTCAACCGACATATCCAGGCTGGCGGTTTTGCTGTCTTCTAATTGCATATTCATCCCGGTGACTTTAAAACCACGATGACGCACGACTCTGAGTACTCTCTCCAACACCTCGGGGCGCTGAGCAAGGGTTAACGTTAATGTGTAGATCATCTCTGCTTCTCCATAGTGCCAGTCTTAAATGAGCTCTTAAATGAAACCTTATTTGTGTCCGATAACATCATCATGTTGATTTATCCATCTCTTCCATCATGTCTCTGTTCGAAGCCCCTGGTGGGACTAAAGGCCACACGTTATGCGCATCATCAATTCGAACATGCAGCAGGTAAGGTCCTTCACAATTGACTAAGTGATCCAGCGCCGCTTCGACCTCATCGGTTGTGGTGATGGTGCGGCCGGGGATATCGAACGCCGACGCCATAGTGACAAAGTCCGGGTTATCGGAGAGATCGGTCTCGCTATACCTTTCTTCGAAAAAAAGCTGCTGCCACTGCTTAACCATGCCCAGCTTTTGATTATCGATAAGTAAAATTTTGACCGGTAACTTACGACGCTTAATCGTAGTCAACTCCTGAACATTCATCATAAATGAGCCATCTCCGGATACGGCAACGACAGTTGCATCGGGACGAGAAACTTTAGCGCCGATAGCGGCGGGTAAGCCGAACCCCATAGTGCCAAGACCCGCACTGGAGAGATGGTCTTCGGGTTTACGGAACCACATATGTTGTGCCACCCACATCTGGTGCTGGCCGACATCACAGCACACCACACTGTCGTCGGGTAACTTATCGGCTAATCGGTTCAACATGGCGGGGGCGAAGATAAGCTCGCCGGGTCTGTCGTAGCTCCAACAGTGTTCACGCTTGAGCTGCGCCACTTCATCCTGCCAGGGAGCTATCTCGATAGGCGTACACAGTGCGGGTAAGATCTGACGCAGATCGCCGGCTATGGCGACATCAGGAAGGCGCAACTTGCCCAGTTCGGCAGCGTCGATATCGAGGTGGATCACCTTCGCATGTTCGGCAAATGAGGCCAGGCGCCCGGTAACGCGGTCATCGAAACGCGCACCGACAACGATCAGCAAGTCGCACTCCTGAACGGCAATGTTCGCCGCCTTGGAGCCGTGCATACCTAACATACCTAAGTAACCCGGGCTGTCATTCGCTATCGAGCCTAAGCCTTTCAGGGTGGCAACCGAAGGGACACCCGTGGCATCGATAAACTCCCTTAATTGGTCGACCGCGCTGGCCATTCCCACGCCGCCGCCAACATAAAGCATTGGCTGCTTAGCCTGTTTGAGCAGAGACAGTGCCGCATCAATTTTTTCTCCATCGACCTCAGGCTCAGATATTCGCTCCTGAAGTGGCGTCTTGTATTCGAGCATGCCTATCTGAATATCTTTAGGGATATCGACTAACACAGGTCCGGGACGACCAGACGCTGCGACTTCGAAGGCCTTATACAGGGTAGGGATAAGCTCATCCATCTCTGTGACCATAAAGCTGTGCTTAGTACATGACAATGACAGCCCCAAGACATCGATCTCCTGAAAGGCATCGGTACCAATTACGGCGGTCGATACCTGACCGGTAATAGCCACGAGAGGAACTGAGTCGAGCAGAGCATCGGCGAGTGACGTCACCAGATTAGTGGCGCCGGGTCCCGAAGTTGCAAAACAAACACCGGTCTTTCCGCTGGCACGGGCATAACCCACAGCAGCAAAAGCGGCACCTTGTTCATGGCGGCTCAATAGATGCTCTACCGGCGCACCATAGAGGGCATCATAGATTGGCATGATGGCACCACCAGGGTAACCAAATATGTTGGTGACACCGTGAGCCGCCAATACCTTGATAACCGCGTCAGCGCCCCTCATCATCTGCCCTTGCTTCATCTGCCCTTGCTCCATCTGCCACTCTCTCTGTTTGCCGACCTTAACTGAGTACTCGCTCGAAACTCACTGTTGGTCTGTATTTTTAAGGGTAGAGCCCTGTCTAACTCAGCGTTTAGCTTGATTATTCGGGGGCCCTAAACGAAAAACCCCCCGGTCCTTTCGGAGCGGGGGGTTAGTTGCAATCTTTTACCTAATTAGGTTTGTCGATGCGCCGTGCGTAGCCCCCGCTGTGATCTAATAATCACGACGGTAATAATCTCAATAATGAGTAGGGCGACTTGGTTAAACATGCTTGACCTGTTTCCTAATTAGTTTGCTTAAATTCTGCCTCTTCACCTGTGAAGAGTTATTAATCAATACCACAAAGCCAATAAAAAACACAACAAAAACCTTTTCACCCACAAGAAACTGACCGTTTCTCTATCTGAGCGATGACCAATAAATCCTTCGTTCAGATGTGTCGGCTAACCAGCCTCTCACTTGAAATTATCTTTTACTTCAATGGTTAAACTTTTTGCTTTTGTATTGTTTAGCTTTATTGCTAAACCCGGCTAATGCGCCGGGCTAGTCACAGAAAAAATATTACTTCTCTTCGACGATACGCTGCATCTCTGTCATGTAGCCACGCAGTTCGGCGCCAATTTTCTCCACACCTGTACCGCGAATCGCTGCATTCACTTCGATTAGACGCTGATTATCGACACCATTGCCGCTGTCGCTCAGACCCGCACCCAGGAACTCAGGAGACATGGCATTGACGTAATCACGCAGCATAGGTACGGCGGCATGGTTAAACAGATAACAGCCATATTCTGCCGTATCTGAGATAACGATGTTCATCTCATAAAGACGCTTACGTGCAATCGTATTCGCAATAAGTGGCGTCTCGTGTAGTGACTCATAATAAGCCGACTCTTCGACAATACCCGAAGCAACCATAGTATCGAACGCCAGCTCAACACCTGCTTTAATCATAGCGACAAGGAAGATACCTTTATCGAAATAGGCCTGCTCATCGATATCCTCATCACTTTGAGGTGCATTTTCGAAAGCAGTTTCACCCGTTTCTTTACGCCACTTAAGTAGATTAGCATCATCATTTGCCCAATCTTCCATCATAGTTTTTGAGAACTCGCCACCTATGATGTCGTCCATATGCTTCTCGAACAGAGGAGCAAGAATGCCCTTAAGCTCTTCCGCCATCTCGAACGCTTTAATCTTGGCTGGGTTAGACAGGCGATCCATCATGTTGGTAATACCACCATGCTTGAGCGCTTCGGTCGTTGTTTCCCAACCCTGTTGAATAAGCTTAGCGGCATATCCCGGCTCAACCCCATCTGCAACCATCTTCTCATAGCCAAGAATTGCACCGGTTTGCAGCATGCCACAAAGAATCGTTTGCTCACCCATAAGATCAGACTTCACTTCGGCGATGAACGATGAATGAAGCACACCCGCTCTGTCACCACCTGTCGCACTGGCATAAGCTTTAGCGATATCGAAACCGTTCCCCTTAGGGTCGTTCTCAGGGTGAACCGCAATCAGAGTTGGTACACCGAATCCACGCTTATACTCTTCGCGTACTTCGGTGCCGGGACACTTAGGGGCAACCATAATGACAGTGATGTCATCACGAACCTGCATCCCCTCTTCAACAATGTTAAAACCATGAGAGTAAGACAAGGTTGCGCCCTGCTTCATTAGCGGCATAACGGTATTTACGGCATCGGTATGCTGCTTATCCGGAGTCAGGTTAAGTACGAGATCGGCATCAGGAATGAGCTCTTCAATCGTTCCTACACGGAAGCCATTACCGGTAGCCTTCTGATAAGAAGCGCGTTTCTCTTCGATAGCCTGAGCCCTGAGTGCATAAGCGATATTCAAACCTGAGTCGCGCATGTTCAAACCTTGGTTAAGGCCTTGAGCGCCGCAACCTAAGATGACGATATTCCAGCCCTTGATGAAGTCACAACCCTCACTAAATTCGTTGCGATCCATGAAGCGGCATTGAGCCAGTTGTTCGAGTTGTTGACGCAAATTCAGAGAGTTAAAATAGTTAGCCATCTGATATACCACCTTCTGTATCGAATTTAGAAAAGTCGCTCAATTCATCTTGTTTGAGCAGTGATTGAGATCACTATAGCGCATGATTTTAATTGCTTAAAATGATATATTCGGAACATAGCATTGCGATTTACGCAATACCGAGTAGCCCACCAGCGAGGTTCCACTCGCTCTTATTTAAGGCGGTATTTTTAAATGGAATGTGAAATGAAGGAGTTCAGATTTGGATATAAAAACCATCAAACTATACCTGCACCTTACTGAGAGCCTCCACTTTTCCCGCACCGCTCAGGCCATGCACGTCAGTCCGTCGACCCTAAGCCGGGCAATGCAAAGATTAGAAGATGAGGTAGGCGCAAAACTCTTTCAACGGGATAATCGCAGTGTCGCACTAACCAGTGCCGGCGTTGAATATCGCCACTTTGCCGAACAGACTCTGGAGAGTTGGAGTAAGCTAAAGACTAAGATAGATCCCAAGCAAGACTTGCTCAGAGGCAAGCTCAACCTCTACTGCTCGGTCACAGCAGCCTATAGTCACCTACCGGGGTTACTCGATAGATTCAGACGCGAACACCCATTGGTCGAAATAGCATTAACCACAGGTGACGCAGCCAATGCCGTCAGGGAAGTTAAAAATAACAGCGCCGATATCGCCATTGCCGCACTGCCGGACCCGTTTCCCGACAGTCTGCATTTCGCGAAAATTGATGATATTCCACTAGTCATCATCGCCCCAACATTTCGTTGTCAGGTGCAGGAGTTACTAACGGAATCTTATGTCCCATGGGATCGCCTGCCCTTTATCGTCCCCGAGCACGGACCGGGAAGACGCCGAACCGACAACTGGTTTAAACAGCTGGGCTTATCACCCAATATTTATGCTCAGGTCTCGGGTCAGGAGGCCATTGCCTCTATGGTTGCTTTAGGCTGCGGAGTCAGCATTACCCCGGAAGTAGTCATCACCAACAGTCCCGTTCGCGACAGAATTCAGATAATTCCAACTCCCATTGCGATTCCGCCTTTCGAGTTAGGCTGCTGTTGCAGACGTAAGCGATTAGACGACCCTATAGTGGCCGCGTTTCTTAAGGTGGTTTAAATCAATCACCTGAATTGAGATTAACAAGCATACTGCCAATAACCGTATACATCTCACAAAATAGCGCATAATATAAACAGTTGATTAACCTGAGCTCAGGTTAATCAACCCTAGCGTATGGCCTTTGCTATACTCAGTATCAACGGCGCCCGGCAGAATATTACTAATGACCTTAAGTCCTTATTATTTAGTGCTTGCCCTCTTACTTTCCCTGTTTGCGGCGCCTTCGATGGCGGAGCAGAGTTACCTACAGCCTAAATTAAAATTTTGTGTCGAAGACACTGAATTTCCCCCCTTCAATTACTTCCAACGAACCGATGGGGAAAAAGGGCAATCCAGCGGCTATGATATCGATCTACTCAAGCTCGTTTTCGAGCCCTCCGGTATCGAATATGAGGTGGTAGCCCTCCCCTGGCGACGATGTCTAAAAGAGGTCAGCGAAGGAATTTTAGATGGCGTGATGAGCGCCTCGCTCAGCCCTCAACGCGCTAAAGACTATTTTCACTCTGACGCCTATTACTATCTTAACCCCAGCTACTACTATCTCAGATCCGACTTCCCTGACGGGCTGGAGATACAAGCGATTTCTGAACTTGAAAGCCATGGAAACATCTGTGGAATAAAAGGGTTCAACTATATTAACTTTGGCTGGGTAAACCTAAGCAGACTCTATGAGATCAATGAAATAGCGCATCTGCCTACTATGCTGCAAAAGAAACGTTGTCGCTTCTTCTTGGCCCGTAAAGAGACATTGGCAGGTACCTTAGCCCTTAATCAGCTCTATCGATTTGAACGACTGCTAGGAAGGAGTACGGTTCCAAATCTCCAACCAGAACCCTTTCATATGCTGATATCACGCAAATCCTCTTCAGCTGAGCTAATCAGTAAGTTATTCAATGAGAAGGTCAAACAGCTCACTCTCAATGGTGAGCTTGAGAGACTACTCGAACACCATCTTCATGAGCTCAGACTAAACGCCAAGAATAACGACTAACTCCCACAGTTCATAAGCGACCAGGTTCAAGATCACAGAGCAAACTCTCAAAAATGATTTGTTCATCTATACTTTTATTAAGCCGACCAAGTGTTAATTGATTGATTATGAATAAAATATAAAACGTCTATGAATATACTGGCTATCTTCTTAGTATTAACAGGGTTAATGGGACTGCTCGCCTCTCTGTTCCCGACCCATCAAATACGTAATATCCCCAATCACCAGCACAAAGGCTGGTTACTCTTGCTTAACCTGATTTTCATGTTTATTTTGGGCTATCTGGGTTACATCTGGATGCTGTTCAACCGTGAGATTGGCACGCTGGAGATGATCGTAGCCACCATTTTTTGTGGCGGAGGGATGTTTGTTTTTGTCATCACCAAAATGAGCCGTGAAACCATATATACACTTCAGAACACAATTCAAGCCAAACATTATCAGGCCCATCACGATCAACTAACGGGGCTACCTAACCGTAATCTGTTTTATGAAGAGTTAGATAAGCTGATCACCTTTGACGACAATATATTTAGCTGCCTGATGATGGATCTCAATGACTTTAAGATGATCAACGATACCTTTGGCCATGCCGAAGGCGATCATGTGCTACAAATCGTAGCACAGCGTATAAACAGAGTGCTGCCCAACGATGCTATAGCCGCAAGACTGGGTGGTGATGAGCTCGCAGTAGTACTTCCGGGCATTGTGCCTCAAGATGCACTCATCGTCGCTAAAGCTATTCAGGAGGAGTTACTCAAGGATATTAGCTGTGAAAACTATTCATTAGTGATCGGCATTAGCATAGGTATTGCCAAATACCCACAGGATGGAGATACTCGAAAGAGCATAATGAAAAGTGCCGATATCGCCATGTATCATGCGAAGAAACACGATGACCATTTACAGGTATTTCAAGCATATATGAGCTGATAACATGCAAATAATCTTCATCAGCCCACTAAGCTTATAGCTGTCAGCGGTAAGTTTAAGCTATGGCGCTTGAGTCGAAGAAGTTCTGCTCCATCGTCTCGGCCGGACAGTCTGATACGGGTTTACCTACCACCTTAGCGGGGACACCAACCACGGTAGTGTGAGGCGCCACATCGGTTAATACCACAGAACCTGCGCCCACTTTCGCGCCTTGGCCCACTTCGATATTACCCAACACCTTAGCCCCGGCGCCAATCATAACACCTTGTCTGATCTTAGGGTGACGATCGCCTTGCTGATTACCCGTACCACCCAAGGTGACCGATTGCAGCAGTGAAACATTATCTTCTATCACAGCCGTTTCGCCGATGACGATACCGGTCGCATGATCAAACATGATCCCCGTACCGATCTTACACGCCGGATGAATATCGACCCCGAACACCTCAGAGTTTCGGCTTTGGATGAATTGAGCTAACTCTCTCCTATCTTGCTTCCACAGGCAGTGCGCTAAACGGTGAACCTGTATCGCCTGAAAACCTTTAAGATTGAGCATCACCGTCAGGTAACTACTCACCGCGGGGTCTCGATCTTTTACCGCCTTGATATCGGTCGCCACATTAGTCAGCATCTCATCACAATGGATAAAGGCTTTATCGAAGAGTTCGCGGAAGGTAAAGGGTGACACCACACCATCGGAGAGTTTATTGGCAACAACAAAGCTTAATGCGGAGCCCAGACACTCATGGTTAAGTATCGAGGTATAAACATGGCTGGCCAATAGCGGTTCTTGTTTAACCAGATCCTCTGCTTCTACCCTGAGTTGTTCCCAAACTTCATAACGCATATTGTTGCTCTTAAAATAATGAAGAAAATACCGAATAATGATCTTAACCCAATCCTTGAATAAAACATCTCGTTATAAGAGCAATTCGTTATATGGAATAACAATTGGTTTGCAACTGTATCTCAAAGTGTGCGCCATACAGTAGAAAGCCATTTTTTAATCAGGCTTTCAGCTCAAACCCATTAATCACATAAAATGATTCAAGCACAGCTTGATAACCTGCAATCAAAGATTGCAAAAAGCTGGATTCCGGCCAACAAACATGCCGGAATGACAATTGCCCCCTCACCCCTCTGCTCGGGTGTGGGTTGAAGACCCACGACGTTAATGGCCGTCAGGCCATGGGTATGGACGGAACGTCCACGACTCTCTCCAAACGAAGTTTGGAAAAAACTCCGATTTCGACACATTCAGTCAAAATCACCAATCCCCTGCTACACTCATACAATTATTACCTTATAAAATTAACTCTTAATAACATCGCATTGCGATATAAATAGCGCTGCGGAGCAGCACTATTAAACAAAAGGATTTGTTTATGGCAATCGCCTGTGTCGCCACCCGTGCCAGCAAAGGAGTCGAGGCCCCCTCGGTCACCGTAGAAGTTCACCTCAGCAATGGCCTGCCGGCCTTCAACCTCGTCGGACTTCCCGAAACTTCAGTCAAAGAAGCCAAAGAGCGGGTTCGCAGCGCTATCATCAATGCAGGCTTTGAATTTCCCATGCGCCGTATTACGGTCAACCTGGCTCCTGCCGACCTCCCTAAGCAGGGAGGGCGCTACGACCTTCCCATCGCCATAGGTATCCTTGCCGCATCCAAGCAGGTCCCGAAAAACTCACTCAAAGATCATGAGTTTGTTGGCGAACTGGCCCTATCCGGCCATATACGTCACTGCCATGGCCTGTTGCCGGTGATTGTGGATGCCCGCAAGCAGAATACCACCTTGGTCATTCCACTGGATAACAGGGATGATGCCGAACTGGTGGGCTATCAGAAAGTCCACTTCGCCTGTCACCTGCAAACCCTGAGCGAATACCTGCATGGACAGACTCCATTGCCGGGGATACAGACCGAGCTTGAGTGGATAGACACAGAGACACAAGAACACACAGGCTGCATGAGTGAAGTCATAGGCCAGTATCAGGCCAAGCTGGGTTTAGAGATAGCGGCCGCAGGGAATCATAACCTGCTTCTGCTGGGTCCACCCGGTACCGGAAAGAGCATGCTAGCCAGCCGAATGATGCAGCTATTGCCTCCGCTTGATTATGACGAAGCACTCGAGGTCGCGGCGCTTCACTCGGTAGCCGGTATCTCCCTCGCACCTAAACATTTTTATCGGCGTCCATTTCGCAATCCACACCACACCAGCTCGGCCATCTCTTTAGTCGGAGGTGGCAGTAACCCCAAGCCCGGAGAGATCTCATTGGCACACCGAGGGGTGCTATTTTTAGACGAGGTGGTCGAATTTCCGCGTCGGGTACTCGATTGTCTTCGCGAGCCGATGGAAAGCGGCGAGGTCGTCATCTCCCGCGCAGCGGCTAAACTCACCTTCTCCAGTCGCTTCCAACTCGTTGCGGCGATGAACCCTAGCCCTTGTGGCGATGTGGATAACGCCAGAGCGACACCAGATCAGATCCAGCGGTACCTGTCGCGGCTGTCCGGGCCATTTCTGGATAGATTCGATCTGACCATAGAGGTGCCTAAGTTGCCTGCCGGCGCCTTGACCCAAAGAGTCGATATGGGAGAAACCAGTGAATCGATAGCAATACGGGTAAAGCGGGCCAGAGAGCGACAACTTGCCCGTGCCGGTGTACTCAACAGTGAATTAAGTGGACGGCAACTACAGGAGAGTGGCGGGTTCGAACAGTCCGATCTGCTTTTTCTCGAACAGAGCGTCAACAAACTGGGTTTATCGGTGAGAAGCTTTCATCGATTGCAGCGCGTGGCTCGTACTATTGCAGATTTGCAACATAGCAAGAACGTAGACCGCAGTCATATCGCTCAAGCTCTGGGTTATCGAGCCATGGATAGGTTATTGAATAGCCTCAAATCGGCGTATTAACATCACTGGCTAGTCGATGCAAAATAGTCATATCTCTTTACTATTTTTGCCCAACAGAGACACTACAACTCAGGTTTAGGTTGCTATCAGGTAGACAAAACTTATGGTTAATAATTTCTCTCCAATCTCGATTGAGTAAAACCTTGAAATATTCGCTGTCGGGCTCAAGTAAATTAAACAGCGGGAATGGCGAGCCAGCGCGATATTGTCCACTGTGTTGATGCTTGGCAATTTTACCTATCACCACCGCCCCGGCAAGAAAATGGCCTCCGGCTAGTGCAGTGATCTTGCCCTGCTGACGCAAACGCAATACTTTAGCAGAGGTATTGACGGTACTGATTAAGATGTCTTTGCCAGCGATAAGCCCCAACTCCTCCAGTGCCTGCAATACACCGAAAGCCATATGATCATTCGCGGTCCAAATACCTGTCAACTTTGGATAGCGTTTAAGCATCTTTAATGTCAGCCAATAAGCCGAGTCTTCTTGCCAATTAGCATAAACAACTTGATGCAAAGTCAGCTGAGTTTGCGACTTAAAGAAATCAATAGCGCCAGATGTTCTATCCATAGAAGCAGGCGTTAAGGGATCACCTGAAATGCATATAACTTCGGGAGATTTAGCTATCATCGACTCTGCTAAGGCTCGCGCTGAATCTTGGCCGATAGAGTAGTTATCCGGCACCACCACTGGCAATAGGTATTTCTGCCAATGCGGGTCTTGCATCAGCAGCGCCCTCTCCTCCTTACTGATATCATTAAGCATCAAGGCCACATACACAGGCAGGCCGTATAATGATTGGAGCATCTTCGAAGCGCTAGCCTCTTCGCTAACCAGCACAACATATTTAGGCAGGGTCTTTGATCGTGCCAAGGCATTAACCTGATCTATCATCAATAGACGATCTCGATTGGAGTGAAAGATCTCAAGTTTCAAATCAAATAGGTTTGCCGCTTCAAGCATTGCTTGATCAACATCCCCCCAAAAACTTTCTTGCGCATTTCCGGGATTAAAAAAAACCACATCTGCCTTAGCTTGCACCTGTGAACAAAACAGGCAAAGCAGACAAAATAGAGATACCAGCTTCATACCGCCTCTCCTTTGTGTCGACACCGTTAACAATCGACATAAAGCAATGATAATTATTACCACTATAGTTTAGTTAACCACACCGCAAACCCCTAATATCGCCAATGCCAGCAATGTGTGACCATTTACCGGGAGATTTGTATAAGAAAATGTGAATATTTCCGTGATTTAGCACATCTAGATTGAGCAAAAGCCCTACTGCTAGTAGTATAAGTCTCCAATTTTTATCGGGGGATGTTAAGTGGGTGGAATTTTTTCATTAATCAGAGGCTGCCTTGCATTTGTTTGCTGGGTCATCAATACCATTTTTTGGGTATTACCCATTGTCATCTTAAGCCCGATTAAACTGATTCCAATCGCTGCGATACGAACGGCTTGCTCTTCACTGCTCGATAACTGCGCGAGCGCCTGGATAAGCATCAACGGCGTGATAGAGCGGATTTTTCACCCCGTAAAGGTCCACCTGCACTGTGACGGCGAACTTTCGCCCAAAGAGTGGTACATGGTGATCGCCAACCATCAATCCTGGGTCGATATCCTGATACTACAAAGGGTACTGAACCGTAAAATTCCTTTCCTGAAGTTTTTTTTGAAAAAAGAGCTGATCTTCGTGCCGTTTCTCGGGCTTGCCTGGTGGGCGCTCGACTTTCCATTTATGCGTCGATATAGCACGGCTCAATTGAGAAAGAATCCTAAGCTAAGGGGCAAGGATATCGAGATCACGAGAAAGGCTTGCGCAAAATTTAAATCAACGCCCGTCAGCGTAATGAACTTTGTAGAGGGAACTCGCTTTAAATCCCATAAGCACACGAAGCAAAACTCTCAATTCTCACATCTGTTAAAACCTAAGGCGGGTGGGTTGGCTTTTGCATTATCCGCCATGGGTGAACATATTCATAAACTGGTCGATGTTTCCATCTATTACCCGGAAAAAGTACCTACCTATTGGGACTATATCAGCGGACAAGTGACAGAGGTCCATGTACATATTAAGGTCTCGGAGATAGCAACCGAGATGCGTGGCGACTACATGAAAGACAGAGAATTTAAGATCTCGTTTCAGGAGCAGCTCAACAAAATATGGCAAGAGAAAGATCAAAGGCTCGAACAATTCGCCCAGCAACACAATGAAAATCAGAAGGTGTCATAGCAAGATGTTGAATTTTTTACCTGGCCCAGTGCTATATATCATCAGCTCGCTTCTGCTCGTCATCAACACGACGATTTGGGCCGGCTTGATCAGCATAGGGGGGCTTATAAAACTTATTCTTCCATTCACAGCCGGGCGGAACTTTCTCACTAAGATCATGAACAAATTCATGTGGGCTTGGGCCAGCTGTAATGGCGGCATACTCTTCCTGCTGGCAGATATCGAGTGGGACATAGAAGGTTTAGAAGAACTGGACAAAAATGGCTGGTACTTGTTGATCAGTAACCACCTCAGTGGCTTCGATATTGCGGTGCAAACCTATGTATTACGCAACCATATTCCTATGCTGAAGTTCTTCCTTAAACGCGAGCTGATGTATATCCCCTTTCTTGGCCTAGGCTGTTGGGCACTGGACATGCCTTTTATGAGCCGAACCAGTCCGGCTAAACTGAAGAAGAATCCGAAACTTAAGGGTAAAGATCTGGAATCGACACGTCGTGCCTGTGAAAAATTTAAAACTATGCCCACCTCTATCATCAATTACGTTGAGGGGAGCCGCTTCACAGAAGAGAAGCGCATACGCCAGGACTCCCCCTACCGTTATCTGCTGCGCCCCAAGGCTGGCGGCATCGCCTTCACGCTGTCGGCCATGGGTGAGCAATTTACCAACCTGCTCAATGTCACCTTAGTGTACCCGGAAGCGGAGTCGGATCCCCTGTCAGAGGTGATGCACGGTAAAATTAACAAGATCACGGTAAAAGTTGAGGTACTGCCGGTACCCGAAGTCGATAATAAACGTTATTTTTCCGAGGCTCAGTACCGCGTCGAATTCCAGCGTTGGTTAAACCAGCTTTGGGAAGAGAAAGATGAGCAGATCCATCAGGTAATGCTAAAAAATGGCGTAGCCAAAGAAGATAAGGCTTAAAACATATCGTGCCTGCTCCTCAGCGTTCAGGCACTACCTATTTCAGATAAATATCTATTCAATTCCTCTAGCTCATCTTCGCTAAACACCTTAATCCCTGCCGCAATGAGGGCGTCTGTTGTCATGCCGTTGCCGTCTATGAGTCGCTTATTGAAGCTCCCGTCATAGATAATTCCTGAACCACAGGAGGGACTTCTCGCCTTGAGAATCGCCACCTTAATCTCCAAACGACTAGCCTGTTCAACTGCCTGCTCTGCACCATAGGAAAATTCAGCCGTCACATCCTCGCCGGTTTTCGTTAGCACTCGATTCCCCACCCGTTCAGCCGGAGTTCTGGGGGTACTTAAACCACCTGCGCATTCAGGGCAGAAACTCACTAACCGTCCCTCCAGCTTCCATTGTCGAAGCTGAAGGTGCGATAATTCGTTATCACCACCGTCATAGCGAACCTTCTCTCCAAGCAGACATGAGCTCACCAATATTTTAGCGCGATGGCGTGACTGATTTGTCATGATTCTATCTTCTCCTTTCAATGCCTGCGCCCAGTTTAACCACTTTCTGCGGCATAAGCTCTTAACCGGAGAAAACTCTCCTCTGTTGAATGAATCATCGACCTTTAAGCCTGCTAGTGACCCTTAATTGTCAACAATATGCAGGATAACCACCTTAACGACTGTGATTGCAAACTTGAGAGTGAAAACCAAAATCAACAAAAAAAACAAAAGCTTAATCAGGTAATCGTTATGAAGTTAGACTTATGTCTAGCCTCGCCATTGTTGACAAAATGTTCAAATACTTTTAATTTTACATTCATTGTCAACAATCTAGATGAAACACGATTTGAGCATGGAACTGAATACGTCTGTGGCGGCTGACACCAGAGCGGAGTCAATCACCTCATCGGCAAATGTTACCCTGGCCGATCGCGTGTTAAGCGAAATACAGACCAGTATTATTAAGGGGCACCTCCCGGCCGGCAGTAAGATTAATGAACAGACATTAGCCCAGAGGTATGGCATCAGCCGAGGGCCTACTCGTGAGGCTTTACAGACCCTTGAGCAACGTCGCCTGATAGTACGAGTACCTCATGTCGGTGCCAGAGTCGCTGAACTCACGGTAGATGAGCTTAACGATCTTTATCAGCTGCGCAGCGTTTTAGAGTGTATGGCCTGTGAGCTGGCGGCGCAAAACATTACTCAGATTCAACTGGAAAAATTACAGCAAGTATTAACAAAGCAGGAAACGGCACTAACAAATGGTGACAGCTACTTTCAAGAGGAAGGTGATGTCGACTTTCACTATCAGATCATACAGGCGAGCGGTAATAAACATCTGCAGGAGACCTTAGTCGGTGGCTTGTATCACCTGCTCCGTATGTACCGTTACCAATGCACGAACGAGAGTCGCCCTGTTAAGGCCATTGCCGATCACAGACGCATTGTCGAAGCCATTGCCAGCCGCGACAGTGAACTTGCAGGCTTATTGATGCGCAGACACATAGAGCAAGGCCGCATCAATACTGAAGTACGTTTGAAAGAGCTACAAACAGAGTCATTAGTGTAAGCAGAAAAATATCAGAGTTACCAACAAAGGCCTTGCTTCCTCCCTTCCGGCAAGGCCTTTTTCTCTCTTTTTACCGTGAGCTTTAAAAAACAGGCACAAAAAAGGCGCCGATTAGCGCCTTTCATTAATGAGCCAGCTTATGGAGTCACTCGCGCTACATGTTGTACCCATCCTTCGGGGCCATCGATTTTCCCTTTCTGAATATCTGTGAGCACCTGATACAGACGACGCGTGTTGTCACCGACATGACCATCTCCTACCGTAACAACCCGGTTATCTTCGAAGATGTACGAGCCAACCGGAGACACGACGGCAGCGGTACCAAAACCACCCGCCTCGATGATCTCACCGGATTCGATATCAGCGATAAACTTGTCTAACATCACTGTCTCTTGACGCACTTCACAGCCAAGCAACTCACCCAGATCCAAAATGGATTGAGAGGTGATCGATTTGAGGATCGTGTCGGTAAAACTTGGAATGATCACAGTGCCATCTTTAAGGATATGAAAGTGATTCATGGCGCCGACCTCTTCGATCTGCTTGTTGCTCGCATCGAGGTAAAGCACCTGTGCGGCGCCATATTCCGCAGCAGCTTTACCAGCCTTCAACGACGCGGCGTAGTTACCCGCAGCTTTTGAGGCTCCGGTACCACCCGATACGGCGCGGTGAAAACGCTCACTGATCAGCAGGCGAATCGCCTTATCGAACCCATCAGAATAATAGGGGCCGCTCGGGCTTAACATCACACAGAAAGTATATTGCTCGCTCGGACTGACAGACAATCTATCTTCGGTCGCAAAGATAAAGGGACGGATATAGAGACAAGCCCCCTCCTGCATCGGGAACCAGAGTCTGTCGACATCGATCAAGGCGTTAATGCCTTCCAGTTGCATTGCTTCAGATAAGCCGGGAATACATAGAATATCGGCAGAACGATTGAGTCGCTCCGCGTTTTTATCTAAACGGAAGGTGTAAATTTCACCATCTTCATGCATAAAGGCTTTCGCGCCTTCAAATACAGACTGACCGTAATGCAGGGCAATTGCACCGGGTGCAACTTCAAATGGCCCATAGGGAACAATTCTGGGATCGCGCCACTGGCCATCGCGATAATCCATTAAAAACATATGATCGGTTCTGAGGTTACCGAAGCCCACATCTGTTTCAGGCTCGAACTGCTCAGTACGGCGTTCTAACGCAGGTTTTAAATTATAATTTATTTGCATTGCTTACCACCTTGATTACTGAATAAGCAGCGTATGGATGCAAGGCAATAAAGTCAAGGGGAATGGGGCTTGTCATTAAGATTCCCCCCATTATTAGGTGTAAACTTGAGGCGTTTTACCCCTTAACTATTTGGATGATTTTCTAAAACAAACCTGATGTTTTTCCCCTCACCCATCGTTACGGCAAGTCAACTGTTTCCCTATACCCAAACAGGTTTCACAGGTTCGGATTTTACTCTTACTCTTATCGAGAAACTCACTGATCCGCAGCCTCATATCCTGCATCATCTCCTGAGTGATCGGCCGCTTCCATTGATATCGGTTCATCAAACGGCTGATGTGTCGCAAGCTGGTTTCATCATCATTGGTGAAATACTTCTCATCCATTAACCGGCTCTCGTAGGTCGATGACGCCCCGCCAAGGAAAAAGTAGAGTGATTGAGTCAGATCGCGAACATCGAGTTCGGTAGCATCAAGCTCCCCCGAACTAACGGCATCTTCCAGGGGCACACGAATACAACTCCAGAATAAATTAACCCGATTACGGAGCACTTCTATTTTTTCCGGGCTCGCCATCTGCCAGAACATACTATTTATTGATACAACTCTCAAAATATTAAATATTGGGCTACGCTTAACAACTTCAAAAGTAAATAAAATAGGCAAAACGGCTCTTTGATGTATATCTAACTCAGGATGTTCTTTTATAAAAACAGGTATTTGAGTCGATGTTGTATTTCTTAAAAACAAACAAACTAACACATCTTCTTTCGACTCAAAATATTTATAAAGTGTATTAGTCGAACACTCGGCACCCTTGGCGATCTGCGCGAACCTAAATGACACAACACCTTGTTTATCAATTAGATTCTCTGCTACATCCAATAATTGATTGCATCTAATTGCATCACAGTGACTGCTGGGACAATGCATTATTAAAACCTATAAATAGTATTTCAACATCTATATTATTCCGCTTTTACTAATTAGATACTTAAAAGAAACATTTTCTTGAACATCACCACAAAAAACTTTATCCCCAAATCCAAAGTGTGATTTCGCGCATATTTGAACACGCCGTCCAAGCATATTGTAATCCCAAGTTAATCGGAGATAACAATATGCAAACAAGACGTTCATTTTTAAAATTCGGTGCAGGAGCTGCTGCAGTTGGCGCACTGGCTCCCCTCACCGTCAGCGCGAATTCATCTGACGTCAAATGGGATGAAGAACACGAAATCGTCATCGTCGGTTCCGGTTTTGCCGGGCTCGCCGCCGCAGTCGAAGCGGGCAAGTTAGGCGCCAAGGATATCGTCGTATTCGAGAAGTTAGGCGTCTATGGCGGTAACAGCACACTCAACGCAGGACAGGCCTGCTTCGCCAATACCGATCTACAGAAACAACTCGGTATCGAAGACAGCGCAGAACTCATGGTTCAGGATCAACTGAAATCGGGTCGAGGTTATGCCAGTGAAGAGCTGTTAAGACACAGCGCAGAGTTAGGCCCCTATATCTACCAGCTCACTAAAGATTGTGGCTGTATCTATCGCGACCACATCATCAACACAGGCGGCACCAGTGCGACCCGTAGTCACCAGGTTGTCGAGCGCAGCGGTGCAGGCTTTATTCGTCCTATGCTTAAAACCGCTCGAAGCTATGGCGTTAAAACAAAAATCCGCCATAAGTTTGAACACCTCATCACCGCCAAAGATGGCACTGTTCTGGGTATTCAGGTTCGTAAGGGATATCACTTCGGTCACGAAGACTCAGGCAAGCTTATCAATGTTAAGGCCGAGAAAGGCGTATTAATTGCTACCGGCGGCTTCGGCGCTAACGTGAGCTTCCGTCAGGCACTGGATCCAAACTTGGGAGCCGAGGTTGGCTGTACTAACGCTCGTGGCGCCACCGGCGATGGCCTGATTGCCATGTTGGCCGAAGGCGCTATGCCGGTTCATTTAAGCTTTATCCAATCCGGTCCCTGGGCATCACCCGATGAAGGTGGATTCGGTTACGGTGCAGGATTCTCACTCTATAACTTCCCTCACTCTGTCGCCATCGACCGCAGTACCGGCCAACGTTTCATGAATGAGACCGCAGACCGTAAAACCCGCGCCGATCTGGAAGTTCAGCGTCGCGATAAAGATGGCAAGCCTAACCCTGCACTGCTTATCGCACCTAAACACGAAGCGAAGAAAGACCCTTCAATGGCTAACGTACTGAAATATAACGTTGCCTGGGAATTCGACAGCGTCGAAGCGATTGCGAAACATTTCGATGTACCAGTTAAACCACTGAAGAAGCAGATTGAAGATTGGAACTTGTACGTCAAGGCCGGTGAAGACCCTCAATTTGGCAAGCGTATGAACATGAGCACAGGGATCTACCTGACAGCGCCTTTCATCGTTCAACGCCTGTGGCCAAAGGTGCACTACTGTCAGGGCGGCATCCAGATCAATGCCAAGGCAGAAGTTATTGCAGCAAAAACCGGTGAAAAAATTCCGGGCCTATACGCCGCAGGTGAAGTATCCGGTGGAGTTCATGGCGTCAGCCGCCTAGGTGGTTGCTCGACCCCGGAATGTATGGCATTTGGCGTCACCGCCGCTCGCTCAATAATGAAAGCATAAGGACTTTAACATGAAAAAATTCAACACATTACTTGTGCTCACTCTAGGTGCTTGTCTGGCTATGTCGGTCCAGGCCCGCGAAAAGAGAGACTATCACGAGATGGTCTATGACTCAGGCTGTAAATCCTGTCATGACCAGGGACTGAAAGCCTTCCCATCCGATGATTCATGTCTGCAGTGTCATGATATGAGTGAGCTGGCAGAGCAAACCAAGCGTGAGGGGCACGATGCCAAACAAAACCCTCACGACAGCATGCACTACGGCCAGGAAGCCCCCTGTATGGAATGTCATGGAGAGCACACACCGAAGAAGGCGATCTGTATGGATTGTCATAACTTCGACTTCCCGAAATTCAAATATGAGCATAAATAAGCAACACCGATTTAGCTCAATTTAAATATGGAGCGATCAACGTCGCTCCAAAAAACAACAACATAATATTAAAGTAAAACAAGGAAATGATGATGAAAAAACTACTTTTAGTTTCAGCAGTACTTGTAACAGGTTGCGCTACCGCAGCCGACAAGCCAGCCGATCAGCCGTGGCACAATGCAAAGCCTACGCTTTCAACTATTAACGCGCCAACCAAGGTTATGCCTATGGTGTGTAAACAAGAACAGGCGATGGCATACCTGAAAGAGCTACAGTCAGGCGCAAAAGATATCTATAGCGTTAAGTCGAACGATCACGGCGGTAAAGGTGCCAACGAATCAGGCTGGTTAACCTGGCGCGTAGATGACCCAAGCAACCTTATTCCTTGTCCTGAAGGCGGCGCAGCGGCAACAGAAGTTGGCATGTGTTGGAAAGAGCTTAACGATGAACCAACAGTTATCGGTCTGGTTCGTGTGGCACCGGGTACTGCAGCGCCACACTACCACCGTGAAATGGAATGTTATTACGGCTTAAGTGGTCAAGGCCTGACTTGGGCTCAAGAGCGTATGCAACCATTTGGTCCTGGCGATTACATCGAGATCCCAAGTAAGGCGATGCACTACACACCAAACACCTATGACGATCAGGATCTGATCTACATGTACTGGTTCCCGCTAGATGGCAAGTTCTCAACCTTCAAGTACCAGTGGCCACAAGATGTAGGACCAGGTGAGCAGTTGATGTTTGACTTCATTCCATACACTAACTCAAAGCTCGTGCGTTCTGGTAATGGTGGTTACGGTTGGGACGTGGTCCAGAAATCTAAGTAATCAACCTTAACCCTTAAGCGGAGAATGGGGCCAGGTCACCTTGGCCTCATTAAATAATATGAAAAAACTGATTCTGGCACTTAGCATACTCTTTAGCCCAGCCCTTATAGCCGAAGAAGCAATATCAATCCTTTGGCATAACCTAGCTCCTGGAGCAGCTGACTTACCTGTAGAAACCAACGTCAACCTTGCTCTGGATGGAAAAAAGGTGATTATTCCCGGGTTCGTGGTCCCGTTAGACGGCAAGAACAGTGGCTATGTTAAGAATTTTCTATTAACACCGCAACAAGGTGCCTGCTTCCATAAACCGCCGTCACCAGCCAACCAGTTGATCCATGTATCCTTCGATGTACCTATCGCTATTCCCGATCTACAGCAACCTATGTATATCGCCGGAACTCTGAGCGTAAAGAGTGCCCAAGCAGGATTTGCAAAAACCGGATATCACCTGAAAGGCATTGAGGCCATAGCATATCCAACACAAATCAGCACACCAGATACAGAGCAAGATCACCAACACGAATAAGCTAAATAGCAATATAAACAATCAATAAAAAATATAAGTAACCAATAAAATCAAAGGTAATGATGATGAAAACGACACACTTTGCGCTTTCCGCGCTTGTGACTGCGATGACCATAGTGGGGTTATCGACACCTGTCGCGGCTGAAGATGGTATTAATATCGGCGGTGCGGTAAGGGTAAACTACGCCTATAAAGATTACAGTGAAGCGTCGAAAGACAAGGGCGGCGACCTGACATTTGATATGGCAGCGGTCAAGTTCAATGGCAAGAAAGGCGACTGGGGACTCTCGGCCGAGTACCGTTTCACCTCAAGCACCGACTACATCAAATATGGCTACGGCTATTACGACATAAATCCCGACTGGCAACTACAGTTTGGTATCAACAAGGTGCCCTTCGGCAACCCCGGCTTTATCTCTAACAGCTTCTGGTTTGGTATCCCTTACTATTTGGGTTTCGAGGATGACCATGATATCGGTATCAAGGCTGTCTATGAAAGCAATGGCTGGCACACTGACCTGGCCTTCTACAAAAATCCGGAATATGGCCCAGGTGAAAACAAGCGCTATGCCACCGACCTCTATACCGGCACCATCAATGGCACCGAATATCACAACGAAGAAACCAATCAACTAAACCTGCGCCAAACATACAAACTTGAACATGCCGGAGGCTCAACGACACTCGGTGGTTCTGTTCAAGTCGGCCAGATATACAACAGTAAAACAGGCAACACGGGTGACCGCTATGCCGCAGCGCTTCATTTGGACAGCAGCTACAATGGCTGGAACCTGCAGCTTCAGGCGCTGCAATATGAGTACGATGCAGCAGACGCTGAAGACTCAAATAAAATCGGCGTATCAGTCGTGAGCTGGCAATATGAAATCGCCTCTAAGGGGCAATCTTATAGCGCCAATATTGCCAAGACTGTCGAGACGGATTGGGGCAGTCTCAAGTTCTATAATGACTTCGGTTTAATGACTCCGGATGTCGAAGACAGCAGCTATGATGACAGCCTGCAAAATGTCACAGGCGTCGCGATTGCGGCTGGGGCCACTTACACTATGGTCGATTTCATCATGGGTAAGAACATGACCTTCTCGACGGCCAATAATGACCACGTCGGCTTACCTGAGATGGGCGATGATTGGGACAAGCGCGTTAACATTAACTTCGGCTATTACTTCTAAGGAAGAGAAGAAATAGAGTGATTCCCGGCATCGTTCCCTGCCGGGTCGATCCTCGAATTGATTTTAGGACCTCGGAGCAGCAGTTCCATCACATCACGTCACACCATATCGACAATTTGGGTCCCGCCTTCGACATAACTCGAAGGCTTTTTCTAATAAGAATAAAACCTTGCGCAAACACAAAAGTGAAACAAACCGGAAAAATTATTCGCGGTAGCTATCACAACACAAAACATCCAAATAAAAAACAATATAAAGAACAATTTAGAAAGCTCTAAATAATCATAGACTCTGACTCGGATGAAAAAATGTTAAATCGCATATCTATAGTACAAAGGATCTGGCTGCTGTTAATTTTTGTGATGCTCGCGTTTATCGTAAGCTCAGGATATGAGGCTTTTAGTCAAAAATCACGAATGCTGTCTCAGCGTGAGGCTGAAATAAGCAGCGTACTTAATTCAGGCCTCTCCCTTCTCAAACGAGCTCAAGAATCAGTCGAGCGGGGGGAGATGACTCTGATTGAGGCCCAGGAGTTGGTAAAGTCTGAAATTACCGCCATGCGTTATCGAGGGCAAAACTACCTATGGATATTTGACACCGAGGCGACTCAACTTGCCCATGGCACCAGCCAAAAGGATGTCGGAAATAACCTGATTAACTTCACCGATCCCAACGGGAAAAAAGTCTATGTTGCCTTCCTCGACGCTATCCGAAAACATGGCGAAGGTTATGTCGATTATGTATGGACTAAAGCAGGTTCCTCGACTCCCGAGCCTAAGATTAGCTTCGTTAAGCTATATCGTCCTTGGGGCTGGATATTAGCAACGGGTGTCTATACCGATGATATCGATGCCGAATTTAACCAGCTCATAGGAGAGAAAGCGATATTTTTTAGCTTACTGCTGGCAATGATTTTTACCGCATCCATGCTTGTCATTCGCTCAATCACCCGCCCGTTAAATGCAACAACCACCGCGATGGAAGAGATAGCTCAAGGAGATGGCGACCTGACAGTCAGACTCGCAGTTACCAGCAAAGATGAGCTGGCTCAACTAGCCACCGGATTTAATCAATTTTCCGAAAAAGTCCGGCGCATCGTCATCGAGATGCAGCAGAGCCAAACCGTTCTGGATAGTGCTACCGGGGAGATGTCGGTGATCACCAGCCGTTCTCGAGAGCTACTTACTCAGCATCAGTATGAAAATCATCAGGTAGCAACGGCAATCCATGAGATGAGCGCAACCATCACTGACGTTGCTCGCAACGCGGCAGACGCAGCGAAATCGGTGCTGACGGTTCAGGATAGAGCAATGAAAGGCAACATATTGGTAGAAGACAACATCAGCTTCATCAATGAATTATCTGACACAGTTCATCAGATCGTCAGCGCGATGAATGGCCTTAAACAAGAAGCGCACGATATCAATAGTATCTTAGATGTGATCAAGTCAATTGCCGATCAGACTAACCTATTAGCACTCAATGCCGCCATCGAAGCGGCCAGAGCCGGCGAGCATGGGCGTGGCTTTGCCGTTGTTGCCGATGAGGTGCGCACATTAGCCATGCGAACCCAGCAGTCGACGCAAGATATTGAGCGTATGATCCTGGGGATGCAGGCTCAAGTCGAAGACGCTGTTAACACCATAGAGTTAGGCAGACAGAAAGCCGACTCGAGTGTGCAGCAGGCAAAACTGACAGCCACAGCCTTTGGCGACATCAGCGCCGATATCGATGTGGTTGCCGATATGAATACTCAGATAGCCTCGGCCACCGAACAGCAGAGTGTGGTGGTCGATACCGTACATAAAAATATCGAAAACATCAGAGAGGCATTCGATGAATCGGCGCAGGGAGCGCAGCAGATAGAGGTAGCCGGACAGCAACTGCAGGAGCTGGCCACCGATATCTCATCGACGCTGGGACAGTTCAAAGTATAAGTTCAACAAATAGATCGGGTAGGTATAAAATGATGGCCTTCGATTCAAATCGAAGGCTTTTTCTTTAAAAAGTTTAGCCTGCTAGCTGCTCTAGCCGGGTGCATTGGGTCTCACCATTTTCTCGTGCGTTAGCCAGTGCACTGCACGCCGCACAGGTCATATGTTCACGATAGTGTTTATCGAAAAACTGCGTCGTTTGCGCCTCGAGTGAATCAAACAGCGCTTGGTTGAGTGGCTTTTCCCAACGGTATTGCGCCATTAACTTTGAAAGGTGTCGGTAGCAGGTCTCACGACGGTTAGACAGATATTCGGGCGCAATCAGTTCACTCTCAAATTGGGTCAATGAGCCTGTCAGATAAAACACGATTCCCTGTACCAACTCTTTAATCTGCAATGGCGTCGCGTCAAGCTCTCCATTGTCGACCGCCTCGTGAAGAGAGAGGGTAAACCATTCCCAGAATGCATTGATACGCTTCTTAAAACGCTCCACCTTCTCATCACTGGCCAACTGCCACACCATGGTATTGACCGACACAGAGCGCAGGGTAAAGAAACTCTTGCTGCGCTTGATGGTTTCGAAAGTAAACAAGATAGGCAGCAACACTTTCTCCTGGGCCGTCAATTCCGGGTGCTTATCGATAAAGATAGGTAAATGATTAGAGGTCGCACTTCTGAGAAACAGGCAGACTAAGACATCCTCTTTGCGCTCGAAGAACTTATATAGGGTTCCCGTTGAGCAGCCCACCTCTTTAGCCAATTGCGAGAACTTAAATGACACTATCCCTTGTGACTCGATCAGCTGCTCTGCGGCATCGAGTATCTGATTACAGCGTATAATGGGCAATGCTTCAGTAGGACATTTCATCAGTAAGACCTTATTTACCTAATTGCGTCGATTATGCGCTGTTAACAAATATGGATTACAGGTGTCCTTTCACTAATCGGGATTAACTTCACGCTAAAATGACTTTATTAGTAGTCTTTGTGAGTTACCTCATACAAACATTCCGGCAAAGTTAAATAACACTCTATAGAATTCCCCCAACATTTCTCCAAGCCGTGAAATATGACGTTACTCGCGAGTAAATTTATTCGAGACATGACTCACGAATAAGTTTGTCACTGAAAAAATCCCGTGATTTAGTTCACCTTTACTGCCCCGAGTTCCCTTTATCTTGGTGTCATTCCGAAGTTGAGGGTACACAAATGCAAGATAGAAGAAGCTTTTTAAAACTGGGAGCTGGTGCGGCACTGGGCGGGCTGGCATCGACTATGCCAGGTACTGTCATGGCCAGTGAGTGCGGTGAGATAAAATGGGACGAGTCTGCCGATGTGATTGTTGTCGGTTCAGGTTTTGCGGGGCTTTCTGCGGCGTTGAATGTTAAACGCAGTGGTGTTGGCTCTGTGCTGGTGCTGGAAAAGATGCAGGTCTTCGGTGGTAACTCTGCCATCAATGGCGGCTGGCTGGCTATCCCTAAGAATCCAACGCAGTTAGCCCAAGGCGTGAATGACGACTCGCCGGAAGAGCTAGTTAAAGATCAGATCATCTCCGGACGTGGGATGCAGAACGAAGCCATGCTTCGTCAGATAGCGAATCGTGCACTTGATGCTTATGACCTGTGTATCGAAACCGGCGTTAAATTCCGTAAGGACTTTAATATTCAGGTCGGCGGCCACAACAAGGCGCGCGCTATCCGTACCCAGCACGGTACTGGTGGTGACATCACCACTAAGCTCTATGAAGCCGGTGTAAAAGAGGGGATCGATTATCGCCTGCAGCATTACATCGAAGACTTCATCATGGATGGACAGGAGATCATCGGCCTTAAGGTACGTCAAAACTACCGCTTCCCGGATCTAAAAACCGGTAAGAGCATCTATATCAAGGCTAACAAGGCAGTTGTCCTCGCCAATGGCGGCTTTGCCCGCAACATGGAGCTGCGCGCCGCAGTCGACCCATCTTTGGATCCGACACTCGATGGTACCAATGCTCTGGGCGCAACAGGTGAAGTCACCCTGACGGCCATGGCACATGGCGCATTGCCGGTACATATGAACCTTATTCAAACTGGTCACTGGGGCTCACCCGATGAGGGCGGCTTCGGTTGGTCAAACGCCCTGCTCTCTATCGGCTGGCATGAGGGAATTTCAGTCAGCGTACTCAATGGTAAGCGCTACATGAACGAGAGAGCCGATCGTAAGACCTGCTCGGAAGCTATCATGAAGAACCGCTACCAAGATGGCTCTCCAGCCTACCCTGTCGTCTTCTTTAACCACAAAGATCATCCGGATGATGACCGCGTAGTTCGCGCACTTCGTGATGATATGGCATGGAAGGTAGACAGTTTCGAACAGCTGGCTGAAAAATTCAATATTCCTCTGACCCAGTTAAAGCAGACGGTGAAAGAGTTTAACGCTCAAGTCAGCACACGTCAGGACCCTCTCTTCGGTAGAAAGATGGATACCGCAGTCGAGCTAAAACCGCCATTCGTCGTATCACGCATCTGGCCTAAAGTGCACTACTGCATGGGTGGCTTAAAGACAGATATCGGTGCCCGGGTGATCGATGGTCGCTCTATGAAGCCAATCAGAAAACTCTATGCCATCGGTGAAGCTACTGGTGGAGTCCACGGCGAGGCTCGATTGAGTTCTACTTCGTGTCTGGAATGTCTGACGATGGGTATCGTCGTCTCTGAAACTATTAAAAGCGACGTATAGGGGTGATCAAGATGAGCAAATTACTATTGGCTTTACTCGTAGGACTATCCCTGTCAACGAGCGCATTTGCAGGCGATCTTGTCAAAATGAAGGGCAAGACAGAAGGACGAACCAATCATGAATTTATCTATGAAGATGGCTGTCAGAGCTGCCATCAAGGTTCAGGAAAAAAGAATGCGACAGATAGCGCCTGCGTCGAGTGTCATGGCGATATCAACAGCATCGAGATCGATGAGAGCAAGCTTGCTATCGAAGAGGCGAATCCTCATAAATCTTTCCACTACAACCAGGGCGCCAGTTGCTTAGCTTGTCACGGCGAACACGAGAAGAAAGCACCGGTATGCGCCGAGTGTCACCGTACCTGGTTCGATGTGATGTAACGAGTTCGAAGACTTAAACACAAAACACATAAAACACAAAAAATACTAAATGGGTAATGATGATGAAAAAATCCACCAAGTTCATGTTGTCTATGGTGGCAACAGCGATAGCACTAACCGGCTTTAACGTCAGTGCTGAAGAGCAGGAAGACGGTATCAATATAGGCGGTGCGGTACGCGTTAACTACGGCTACAAAGATTACAGTGAGGCATCGAAAGACAAGGGTGGCGATCTGACGTTTGATATGGCCGCCATCAAGTTTGACGGTAAGAAAGGCGACTGGGGATTAGCAGCAGAGTACCGCTTCACCTCAAGCACCGACTACATCAAATACGGCTACGGTATCTATAATATCGATCCCGAGTGGCAGCTGCAGTTTGGTATCAACAAGGTGCCATTCGGTAACCGTGACTTTATCTCTAACAGCTGGTGGTTTGGTATTCCGTACTACTTAGGTTTCGAAGATGATCATGATGTCGGGGTTAAAGCCGTTTACAACAGCAACGGCTGGCACACTGACTTAGCTTTCTACAAGAATGCCGAATATGGTCCAACTGAAAATAAGCGCTACGCGACCGATCTATACACAGGCACCATTAATGGTACCGAGTATAACAACGAAGAGACCAACCAGGTTAACGTGCGTCAGACCTACACTGCTGAACATGAAGGTGGCTCAACGACCTTCGGCGGCTCAGTTCAATATGGTCAGATCTACAACAGCAAAACCGGTAATACCGGTGATCGCTACGCCGCTGCGCTTCATTTAGACAGCAGCTACAATGGCTGGAATCTACAGCTTCAGGCGATGCAGTATGAATACGATGCGGCAGACGCGGTCGATTCAAATAAAATCGGCGTATCTGTGGTTAGCTGGCAATATGAGATCGCTTCTAAAGGTCAGGCCTATAGCGCCAACATCGCTAAGACCTTCACAACTGATTGGGGTAGCGTGAAGTGTTATAATGATTTCGGTCTTATGACACCTGACGTCGATGACAGCAGCTACGACAACAGCATGCAGAACGTCACAGGTTGTGCTGTATCAGCAGGTCCAACTTATACCATGATCGACTTCGTCATGGGCAAAAATATGACCTTCTCAACCGCTAACAATGACCACGTCGGTCTGCCAGAAGTGGGCGACGATTGGGACAAACGCGTCAACATTAACTTTGGTTACTACTTCTAGTCACCAAAGCCTAAGTACTCGCAGGTTCAGGGCCGCTCCCGCATCTGAACCTGCTCTTAGTGCAAATATAGTAGCTCAAAATTCTGATTTTAATACGGATCATGTTTCATATTAGTCCATGACTTTTACTTACTGATTTCCCCGTAGATTATTGAATCAAGCCCTATTTTATAGGGCTTTTTTTAGACCAATCCCTTCATGTAGTAGATTATGAACATAAAAATAAGCCTAACTCTTACCCTGTTACTGACTCACCTTCCAGCACTTGCTGCCACTGAGACCGAATATGAGCTGGGTGGCTTTCTCAAGGCCAATGCCCGTTACGTCGACGGCACCATTGCATTCCAACCCAGCTGGAACGGAGACGGAACGATTCAGGAGGAGGCTAAACGCACCCAATTTGGTGCGCAGGAGAGCCGGTTTAACCTCAAGCTTACCCGGGGTGAGATCTCCGGGTTTGCCGAGATTGACTTTGTCGGTTCCACTCAGGGCAACCCGGTCATCTCTAACTCTTACAGCCCGAGACTCAGACATGCGATGATCCAATACCGGGAGTTCACCGCCGGTCAAACCTGGTCAACGTTAGTCAACACCAGCACCTTCGCAGAAACGGCAGATCTTGGCGGTCCCCTAGTGGGACAAGCGATGGTGAGGCAGGCACTGCTGAGGTATCAAACGGATCATTGGCAAGTAGCTCTGGAAAACCCCTATACCTATGGCACACAGGCTAGCAATACTCAGGAACAAGAAAACTGGATAGAGACGGATAATGACTATATTCCCGACGCCATCGTCCGTTATGACCAACAAGGCAGCTGGGGGAACATCTCACTGTCAGGTTTAGCCAGATATCTCGATCCCGGCAATACGGCGCAGCTGGGCCTGGGTGGTTCACTGGCGGCTAAAATAAACACCTATGGGAAAGACGATCTGAGATTTCAACTACACTACGGTAATCTGGGGCGTTATGTCGGCACCGATGCGGCGAAAGATATCATCCAGGGGGAGATCGAGACCACCTGCTCGGCCATGTTCGCCTATCGGCACTTCTGGAGTGAAACTACACGTTCGACTGTTTTCTATGGTCGCAGCCGTACGGAGGTTGAACAGACGGATCGCGCTCACTTCGGCATCAACCTATTCACCAGCTTAACTCCCGGACTGAAGGTCGGAGTTGAACTCGGCCGATATCAGATCGACGATAATCAGACATCATGGTCGAACAAGCAAGTAAAGACCGGGCAATCAAACTATGCCCAGTTCACTTTGCAGTTTCATATTTAAGTGAAAAGACGCCATAAACAGAACCGATAGGTAAGATTATTCGCGAGCTCTGTCACGAATAAGTTTGCTGCTAAAAAGAGTGCGTGATCCAATTCACCTTTACAGCAGCATTATCACTTTATTGTTAGTTCAAGCCCAAAAGAACAAGCACAATATCGCAGCTTTCGGGCACCAAGCCATAACAGGATATGAATGATGAAACTTAAAATGATGTTCGGCCTTGCCGCGCTAGCTTCAACCACAGCATTAGCTGCGGGTCCACAGTGTAACCATGCTCAGCTGCCATTCCAGCAGATGACACCGGTTCCTTATGACAGCACTCCATACTCGCCACAAGATACTATGCCGGCCCAGTGTAGTGACCCTATGGTCGAAGCCTATATTGCCGACTGGGAAGCAGGCAAAATCGATTTTAACAGCATCAAGTCAAATGACAGCATTGCCGTAGATCAGCGCTTCTGTAAGACCATGGACGATGACGGCAACATCATGGAAGCCAAAAACTGTGACCTGAAAAATGCGCCGGTCGGATATCTTTGGAAAGAGCTTTCAGACAGCCCAATGGTAATGGGTATCACCAATGGCGGTAAGTCGGATCATGCCCCGCACTTCCATGGTCAGCCTGAGTGTTACTATGTCGTTAACGGTGAAGGTAAAACTCTTGCCGACAACAAGTTCCAAACTTTAGGAACGGGCCAATACTTCTACATTCCTGGTGCCACTATTCACAACACACCTATCATGAGCGATAAAGGTTTAGGTGTGATGTACTGGTATCCTAAAAATGCACATTTCGACGGCTTCAAGTACTACTGGCGTAAAGACGTGAAGAACCTTCGCGTTGCAGAAGAAGCATTCGATCGTGTGGATGAAATCCGTAAACGCGATCTAAACTTAGGTCCATATGGTACTAACGAAGCTTTCTTCAAGAAGTAAATCGTTTATGATCCGCGGCCGAGAATCATCGGCCGCAATATCTCCAAGCTCAACACTCAATTCACTATCAGCCCGCAATCATTGCCGAGCCCATATATAATCGCGACATTCAGGTTAAGCCAATTAACAGGTATAGAGTAAATACTCCACCCGAACGAGACAAATCAAGCGCAACACAGTAACACTATAAAAACAAAGAGCTATTTTTTATGTTGAAAGTCATTAAATTCAAAACTTAGCTGTATTTCATACGGTATTACCATTCAGTCAGCGTTCAGCTAATGTCACTTAATATGCCCTCAACGAAACGAAATAACGATTAATTCAGAGAGTGAGAGCATATTATGAAAAACAAATCTTTAGTTCTGGCAGCCGTAGCTGCAACAGCAATTTCAGCCCCAACCTTCGCAGCTGATTGGTTTGTCGGTGGTACCGTCGGTGCACAGCAAAACAAGTATGAAGGTTCTGTCACTGTCATCGATCCAGTCGACCCAGGCTTCAGTGTTCCAATGACGGGTTCAGAAAAAGAAAACAATGCCGTATACGAACTACGTACCGGTGTTTACTTAAATGACAACAACCGTGTTTATGGTACTTATTCGTACAACTCTGATGACTTTGCAAAGCAGCAGAGTCTATTAATGTCTTATGACTACCTGGTTGCTTTAGGCGATAGCAATAAGCTTAACTGGTTCATCGGTGCCACAGCCGGTGTTAACCACGTGAGCCCAGATACAAACGAAGTAGGCTCAAGCAACAATTTTGTTTGGGGTGGTCAAACAGGTTTGATGTATAAAATCAATGACAAGCTAAGCACAGAAATTGGTTATCGCTACCTGAAGCAAGATTACGATGTATCACACTTCGAGAGTGCAATCTCACCAGCTGCGGCAACAGGTCCAGGCATTCAGTCTAACCTGTCACTCAATGACAGCCAGCAACTGTACCTGGGTGTTGACTACCGTTTCTAAACGAGTCGCTTAAAAGAGCCCCGCAAGGGGCTTTTTGCTATGGGAAATATAATAAAACATTCAACCTTACTCTCTCGTTCAACCCTCTTCCTGTAAAGCCCCTCTTCGAGAAAATTTCCCACTAAATCGGGTCAATAGCAAGAAAAGCCCAACGGCTGTCACTGCAACGATAAGCCAAACGGCATAGCCTGACAGAGCCAAATTAGTTAATTGATAACCCAAGAGGGAGGCGAAGGCCGCGATCATTGCAAAAGGGAGCTGAGTAATAACATGTGAGTGAGGCTCGCAACCGCTGCTGGTTGCACTCAACACACTGGTATCTGAGATGGGAGAGCAGTGATCGCCAAAAACGGCTCCGGCCATTACGGCGCTGAGCGCTGGGATCAGCATAGTGACATCGACAGCTGAGGCTATCTCACCACCTATAGGGATCATTATGGCAAACGTCCCCCAGCTGGAGCCCGTAGTAAACGCCATCACGGCACACAATAAAAATGTACCAGCGAGAAGAAAGTGCACTGACAGGAACTGTTCGGCCCAGCCAGCCAACAACTTAGCGACACCTAAATCCTTAATAACGGCACCGATCATCCAGGTAAAGATTAAAATACCGATAGCAAAACTAATACTCTGAATACCTGCCAATATATCCTTCACCAGCTGGCTTAAGCTACGTCCGGATAACTTAAGCAAGAAGACACTGGCCAAGGTTGCCACTATACAAGCATTTCGCATCGAACTACCGATATCGGCATTAGACAACCAATCGGTGATGCTCCAATGTTCGGATGCAACGCCTCCCGACAACAGGGTGAACCCAATCGATGCTATGAGCAGTGTTGCCATAGGCACACCTAATAACCAGGGACTGCCTATCTGCACAGACTCTGGTTGAATATAGGTATTAGTCAGTGGCTTAAAACCGCTACCAAACCAGGCAGCCAGCAGCGACAGACCGATAACCGTTATCGCATAAAAGTTAATTTGAGCCATCTCCATAAATGCCTGTAATGGAGAGACGGGCAGCAAGGTGATCCCAGCCAGTATCGCCATCACGTAAGGCCCCCAGCTTGAAAAAGGCAGCAATGAACATAAAGGGGAGGCATTAGAGTCAACTAAATAGGCGATCTGCTCTTTGGGCATAGCGTAACGTTGACTCAATGGCTGACAGACATGGCCCACAGCGATACAGCTAAAGATCCCGTCAATAAATACCACCCAGCCTAAAAAGACCACTCCCAGCCTCGCCTGCCTGCCATTTCGAATACGGTGATACAGCCAGTCGGCGAACGCATTGACGGCTCCGCCTCTTGCCAGCAGTTGAGTCATAGCACCAAGCAACACCATCGCAAGTAACACATTCAAGTGCCAGGACTGCCAAGTTCCATCGACATAAATTTGATTGCCTGCCGTTACTGCTAAATATTCCAGCGTCATGAAGGGATTAAACGAGGCTATCATAAGCGCCCCGGAGAGGATTCCAACACCTAAAGCCAGAAGAGTTCTCCTAAATGTCAGGGCTAAAATGAGGGTCAGGGCCAAAGGTAAGAGTACGGTAATACTCGCTGTCATTTAAATGTTCCACGAGAAAGTGAAGAATAAAATAAGGGTGTTATCATAACGCGCACAAAAAAAACACGATTCACACTAATTTGTATAGAATTTTTTGGACATTCAGCATAATTAACTATTCACTACTGTATCAGCACTGATAGAATCACACTACCATCCAGAAACTACTAGGACTCCCCATGAGCCTTGAACTACTGTCCAAACTGGAGACAAAAATCCAGGCAGCACTCGAAACTATTGAGCTACTAAAAATGGAGCTTGAAGAAGAGAAGCAGAAAAGCATTAGCCTGACAGAGCAAAACCAACAGTTAAGCCAAGATCTAAATTCTTGGAATGAAAAAGTCACCGGACTTGTTGGCTTGCTCAATGAAGAAGTGAGTTAAAAACAGCTATAGCATTGGCGAAGACCTAAGCAATCTTCGCTTCGCTACTTTGAGCTTCGATAAGCTCATTCAACTCCAAGATTGCCAGCTTCACATTTGGCTGGGTTCGCCTTGGTAATAAAAATCTCCCCTTCTCAAACTCTAATCGACCTAAGTCTTTAACCCAGATCACCCCAGATAAAAAAATACGCGCGTGCTTAACGATAAGCTTTGGTGCATAGACAGGAAAAATTCTCACATAGCCTCCGACCGCTTTATTATTAATATTTAGATAATACCTTGTCTTTGACAGGTGTTTTAGCCCTAGAGTTTCATTAAAAAATAATTTTTTTTGAAAGCTTGTAAACCAAGCCTTACTACAGAAAAAATCTCATTGTCTATCAGACTAATAGCTAGCAAATAACTCTAAATTGACACTTGCCAATAAATTGACGGCCTGTTAAATTAGAATAGTTACTCAGGGTAAAACTGAGCCTGATGGCTCGATGACCGTATTTCTTGCGACCAGGAAATACGGTTTTTTTTATGCCCTTTCAAAGACAGCATAGTCAACGCCACGAAAAAGCGTTAAGGCAAGGATTGCCTGAAACATTCAAACCTTATAGCCCTTAAACATTCGCGGCTAAAGCCGCTCCTACATGTCAAAGACATGTCCCATCCCATATGGGATAGAAGGCGGAATGTCTTAATGCCGAAATGATGTCGGTAACATCACAAATCCATGAGCTTTGGCATAACTCTCAGCTACAACTCTTTGTGACAACTATTAATGACAAGAACCAGACACAAATACCAAAGCTATCGCTGACCCACACGGACGTGGGGAATGCCAAGATGATATCAGGAACATCATTGGCCCATGGGCTCTCCTTGAAAAAGACAGGCATAACTCTCAATTACAAGAAGTCCAGACACAACGCAGATTATGAACCTTGACCTACACGGATGTGGGGAATGCCAAGATGATGTCCGGAACATCATTGGCCCGTGGGAATCTGCATAAGTGTTCCAGACACAAAGCAGATTATGAACCTTGACCTACACGGATGTGGGGAATGCCAAGATGATGTCCGGAACATCATTGGCCCGTGGGCTTTGGCATAAGTGTTCCAGACACAAAAAAGGAGCCATCTGGCTCCTTTAGTCGATATAGCAGTATAAGGCTATTTTTTCAAAAACTTACTTCATCGTAGTCAGGTAGTAGGCGATATCGAGAAGTTCATCATAAGACTTGATAGCGCCAGTCTCTACACGATACTTACCGTTAACCACCAAGGCTGGTACGCCGGAGATTTGAGCATTAGATGTTGCGCGCTTCATCTGTGACATTTGAGCACTCACCATAAATGAGTTTGCCGCAGCATCGAAATCTTTACCCTCTACACCATTGGCGATAAACAGCTTACGGATGTCGTCACGATTGGTGAAGTGTTGTTTCTTCTCATGTATTGCAGAAAAAAGTGCGTGCTCAATTTTTGCATCGACTTTTAGCTGATGAGCAACGGCGAAGGCACGTGACATCTCGATGCCCATCTCTTTACCAATAAACTCGACATGATTCTGTTTAAACACGACGCCTTCTGGCAGGTTAGCCTTAATCTTAGGCACTTCAGTCTTAGCAAAGTTAAAACAGTGCGGGCAGTAAAATGAGAAAAACTCTGCAATTTCTGGCTTAGCTGTCGCCGGGCCCTGGTTGATTACGGTGTAATGAACCCCCTCTTTGTAATCGGCTGCGATGGCAGCAATAGGTGCTATCAACATAGCCACGGCAATAAGTAATGCTTTTTTCATGCTTTTATCCTTTTAACTCTAAAGCGGATTCTATTTAATTCTGTGGAGACTAACATAATCTATATTTTGAGAGTATCTCAAGCGTAAAGTTCAATTTTCTGTTACAAAATGAGTTACTAGGGCCTGTTTACCTTTCGAGCTTGAATTTTGCTCAATCTCAATGGGTTTAGTGCAAGGCATCGAGCGATGACGCCTAATGGGTTAAGCGAAAAGCTCGTAACGCAGCAATAAGGCCATTGATATGAGCCCTTAGGGCAGCGTTTGTTGACCATTTCTACTGCGTTATCGCTTATTTATGTAGAATAACTACACCACACAAGCTCAGCCTAACTCTCATAGATAAAGAGTAAAGGTCAACAACTCGCTGCAAAAACAACCATGAAAGGTCAACAGACCCTAATTAGTAATTGGGTATCAGACTCAACACAGGCTCATCGAGTACCGCTAACTGCTCTTTAAAAGAGAGAATCTGTTGTTCCCAATACTTCTCTTCCGCATACCAGGGAAAGTTCATCGGGAAAGCGGGATCATCCCATCGGCGACTCAGCCAGGCATTATAATGCAGCATCCTCATCGCCCTCAGAGGCTCAATAAGGGTTAACTCTCGAGTATCAAACTCACAAAACTCTTCATAGGCTTCGAGCAGAATCTCTAACTGCAACAATCGCTGTGGACGATCGCCGGTTAACATCATCCATAGATCCTGAATCGCAGGACCGGTACGCGCATCATCGAGATCGACAAATCCCGGACCATCCGGCGTCCATAAGATATTACTGGGGTGAAGATCGCCATGGAGTCGGATCTGTTTATGGGGCTGCTTAAACCAGATCTCTTTGGACTTTTCTAATACCTGTTCAACGATGGTGAAATAGGGAATTACCAGCGATTGAGGGACATGGCCAGACTCTTTAAGCCAGAGCAAGGATTCGTCACCCAACATTTGGGGATTAACCACGACTCTATGCTCAAACTTTGCCTGCCGTGAAAATTGATGAATACGGCCGATGAAACGACCAGTTACCTCTAACTGCTCCAGATTATCCACCTCAAATGAGCGGCCACCTATCGATGGAAACAGCGCGAACCTGAACCCCTGATAGTGGTGCAGTGATCGCCCATCGATAATCACCGGTGTTGCGATAGGGATCTCTTCATCGACTAAAGCCTGTGAAAAGTCATGCTCCTCCTGAATCTGTTCATCGGTCCAGCGCTCAGGACGATAGAACTTAACAACATAACGTACGCCGTTATCACATCGAAACTGGTAGACACGATTCTCATAACTATTAAGCGCCAATAAACCTGTCTCGGGATATACACCCAGGCTCTCAATCGCATCTAAGATCAGATCAGGGGTTAACGCCCGAAAGTGAAAAGCAGAGCCTTGATTCACTTGACTCATAGTTGGGACTCCAGCAGGCCAGCTAAGTATTCCAGAACTTCAAACTCATCATCATTTTCAACTGATAACCAGCAGATATCACCATAAAATTCATAGTTGAGCTGCATATGCGTACCTTCAAACTCCAGTAACCACTGATGCCTGTCAGCTCCCCACTGTCTATCGAGTACACGCGAGTCGATAGCCTGAGTCAATGACTCGGCAAACGGTTCAAACTGCTCAAAATCAATAACGGCCTGAATTGACAGGCTCTTAGATTCCGGATTGAGCTGTAATGAGTCTAACTTCATTAAATATGATCTCTTTAAAATCTCTAAATTAGGGATAACTACAAAGACTCGAGCATACTATCGCAAGTCAAACCACCGTCCTCGGTAGCAACGCACAGGTGCCCACATTGAAAGCTGCCAACACCTGAGTCACTTAACCGAATCAATCCCTTTCCTTTGGCAATGCATTGCTCCGATGTCGCATAGTAGCCCGAAATATTTTCACTCAAGGTTACCGACTCGGGGATCTCTTTCGAGTCAGCATAATAAAACAGTGTCCACTGCGGAGCTTGGGTACAAGCAGTCAAACTTGAAAGCGACAGAAACAATAATACCAACCAACGAAAACCCATAACCTCTCCACTTATTTCACGAATTCAACCCAATAAAAAAGGCGAAACTTAGTTCGCCTTATTTTACACCGCTTACGCTAATATACCTAAACCACTTAGAATCGCTTGGGTGTATTAGCTATCTAATTACTTCGCCACTTTGGCCTTGGCCTTTTCTATTCGGGTAATTCTCCCTTCGAAACCGGTAACGGTACCGTCGAGCACACCATATTCGATTGCCTTTTGGCAGACCGCAATGGCGCTATCAAATCGACCATTATCATTGAGAAGTGTAGATAGATGCATGAAGCCCACCCCTTTCTCGGAAGATGGTGACTCGAGTTCTGCAAATACCAGCAGATATTCAGCCGTTAATTCCGCCCCATAAGCACAATATTGCGGTAATTTGCGTTGCTTATAACATTCAGCAATCGCCCCCAATAAAGCCTGATGTTTAACGGCTTTCCCGGTGGAGCTTCGGTAATCTGACAGAGCTTGAGATAACTTAGCGTTCATCCAAGATTCATCCGTAGCTACCACAGGAACATCCTCTGGCTCTGGCTCTGGTTCTGGCTCTGGCTCTGGCTCTGGCTCTGGCTCTGGCTCTGGCTCTGGCTCTGGCTCTGGCTCTGGCTCTGGCTCTGGCTCTGGCTCTGGCTCTGGCTCTGGCTCTGGCTCTGGCTCTGGCTCTGGCTCTGGCT
>Ga0316197_10000078_pt1 | contig 78874 bp, 69 predicted proteins | sample OudBiesiAoxic_MG_FD_204939 | JGI IMG/M metagenome (GOLD analysis project Ga0316197, IMG submission 204939) | Coastal sediment microbial communities from Oude Bieten Haven, Netherlands - site A oxic | ecosystem: Environmental > Aquatic > Marine > Coastal > Sediment | place: Netherlands... | reverse complement strand
ACTGCGGAGTGGTAGTTCAGTTGGTTAGAATACCGGCCTGTCACGCCGGGGGTCGCGGGTTCGAGTCCCGTCCACTCCGCCATTATTGAAGAAGCCCTAATCGAAAGATTAGGGCTTTTTTTCGTCTATACAAAATGAAAATTAGAGCTGAATAGACACAGCGTAGTGGTCGTTCAGTTGGTTAGGCTTTTTATTGTAGAGCTTAGCGGCCTGTCACGCCATGAGTCGTGCTGGTTTGAGGTAGATAGAAAGTCCCGTTAACGTAGCCATTATTGAAGAAGCCCTCTTTAAGGTAGAGCAGGAAAGATTAAGGCTTTTTTACGTCTATAGAAAATGGGAACTAGCACTGAGTAGACATTCTCTTGTACTAACACACACGCTTTACTGTGCTTTCAATGAATTGTTACAACTGACTTGAAATAGAGTTCATTAAGCACTTGTCACCAGCTGGATGAGTATGAGAATGTTAGGATAATTTCTAAGATCCAATAAATAGGTACATGAATGAAGTTTTTTTATGAGAGAACAGAAAATGAAGACGAAGTTAAAATTGTTCTGAAGCCTCACTCTTTTTTCATTATGTTATTGATGATCGCTGTATGGCTAGTCAATGATTTAGTGCTGAAATCTGCGCCTATAGCACAGTTCATTATGCCGATCTTCATTGCCTTTATGGTTATCCGTTTCTTCTCTATTATACGTGTACAGAAAGAAGTATTACTGGGAATGAAGCAGCGTAAAGCTGAAACTACAGGCAGTAAGTTTTCACTTAAAAACCCACTGACATATACAATTAAAAAGCACTAATGTTTAAACAAGGCATTTATTCCTAGTGGGAAATTATGCCTTATTTTTACGCTGCTTATCGTTTTGTTAATAAGGTGCATAATGGAGGGTACATCGCATAAATTAGGAGAAACATGGAAAGGTTCAACTGGAAACCTTTATTACTAGCGTGTTTAATTGTCAGCATTGGACAGTTAAGCTTAGGGTTAGTATTCCCATCCTTACCTTGGATCGCACAAGATCTAAATGTCAGTGCTGATCAAGCCCAATTATTAGTCTCTGTTTATCTTCTGGGTTTTGGTCCTTCTCAATTAGTATATGGCCCACTTTCAGATGTGTTTGGTCGTCGACCTATTTTATTGTCAGGCTTATTAATTGCCCTGCTCGGTTTAATTCTTGCTGTTACGCATGCCGATTCATTTTCATGGCTATTAGCTGGGCGCTTTATTCAAGGCTTGGGGGCGGGTAGTGTTGCTGTGTTAGCAAGAGCCACCTTGCGTGATTCCTATCAAAATCAAAATTTTGTGAAAGCGATGACATGGGTCGCTATTGTTGCTGCTTTTACACCCATTGTTGCGCCAGTAATTGGTGGACTAGTTAATCATTATTGGGGTTGGTTAACGGTTTTTATCATTTTGTTAGCCTATATCGGCTTGATTTGGCTTGTGCTGTTATTTGCCTTTACGGAAACGCTTAACCAAACCAATAAACCTGAATCTGTCGGTAAATTGGTGGTGTCTTATTTCTCGTTGATGCGTGAGCGCCACTTTCTTAGTTTTGCAGGGATCGGCTGGATCAACTTTTCATTAGTGGTGATTTCGATCTCGTTAATGCCGTTTATTATGCAAGTACAAATCGGCATGAGTTCTGAACAGTACGCACTATGGGCGATGATTCCTGCATTCGGGATGCTTTCTGGTGGCTTGTTATGCCAGCGAATACGTCCAATTTTCGGCACGCAAAAAGTGTTGCAGATTGCGCCTTTTCTTCATTTAACTGCAGGAATTGTACTGTTCTTTTCTCCAATGACTCCACAGTGGATCAGTGCGGGTCACTTCTTACTCGCGATGGCAAATGGCATGGCTTTTCCGTGTGCACAGTCAATGTTATTGATTCCATATGGCAGCCGAGCAGGGACGGTTTCCGCCTTATCTGGAGCTTGCCAAATGGTATTTGCATCATTGATCAGTGGTTTTTTACTGCGATTAGGTATGAGCCAAGCGTGGCATTTAGGCTTGGTATTGTTAGTTGCAGCAAGCTTGGGGCTGATACTGGTGCGTATTGGTGCAAAAAGCGAAAGTGGTAAACAAGCAGCTGCCGCATTAAATTAATCCGAAATAGAGACACTGAACCATACTTACCTAATGATACTACTATCAGTAGCCGAAGATGAAACGTTATAGGTTGAGGAAATAAGTATGGTGAGGTTAATGGTGTTTATTGTCCTGATCATCTTGTCTGGTTGTGCTGCTCAGTACGAAGCAGAGCTCTCTGAAAATAAAGAGTGGCAGCAGCTTGGTACTTATCATGGTGAGCAAGGTTATCGTGAATTAAATGCGAAAAAACTAAATGATCTTGGTGCGTTATCGGAAACTGAATATGAATCTTACCGAGCCGGTTACCTTAAAGGGCGGTTTGATTACTGTTCAGGAAGGAAAACTGTGACAACAGTGATTAATCAAGGTTACCCCGATGATTGTGCTGCCCCGAAACAAGGGCTCAGTAGCTACAGTGTGATTGAACGTGGATACTGAGTTTCACTCCCTCAGTTAGTGATAAAAAAGGCTACCGAGGTAGCCTTTTTAATGCGTGATATTCACATATCTACTAAGAAATAACTAAGCAATTTGCTTAGTTATTGCTGTGAAGTTCGCTGTTAAGCTCAACCGCAGACTTATTCGTCAAACATTCAATCTGACCGGTGATTGAGTTACGACGGAACAGTAGATCAGATTTACCTGCAAGATCGCGTGCTTTGGCGATTTCAACTTCTTTGCCTTCGTTATCAAGCATGCGTACTTTAGTACCCGCTGTTACATACAGACCAGATTCAATAGTACAACGATCGCCCATTGGGAAGCCCAAGCCCGCGTTTGCGCCTAATAGGCAGTTTTCGCCGATAGAGATAACCATCTTACCGCCACCAGACAACGTACCCATGATAGAAGCGCCACCGCCAATATCAGAGCCTTCGCCAACCATTACGCCAGCAGAAATACGACCTTCAACCATGCTCACACCAGTTGTACCAGCATTGAAGTTGATGAAGCCTTCATGCATTACCGTTGTGCCTTCACCAACATGTGCGCCTAAACGAACACGAGAAGTATCAGCAATACGAATACCAGTAGGTACGATGTAATCAACCATTTTAGGGAATTTATCGACACAATCGACGATGATAGCTTCACCATTCAAGCGTGCATCCATTTGACGTTCTGCAAGCTCTGGTAAATCGATAGGTCCTTTATTGGTCCATGCGATGTTATGTAGCAGGCCGAAGATGCCATCAAGTACTACGCCATGAGGTTTTACTAGGCGGTGCGAGATAAGTTGAAGCTTTAAGAAGCCTTCAGAAACAGATGTTGGCGCTGTATCTGTCGCTAGAATTACAAGAACCAATGTCTGTGATGATTGTGATGCTTTCGCTGCAAATTGCGCGCTTTTTTCATCACCAGCAGCTTGAAATATAACCGTAAGATCAGCGCATTGAGCTGGAGTCACTTCGATAGACTGGTTGCCTTCTTTATAAGAAACTACGGCAGCGACTGCTTTAACAAGTTCTTCTGAAGGGTTAAGCGCAGGTGTTGGGAAAAATGCTTCAATGATTTTTCCGTCACGGTTTTTAGTCGCAGTACCTAAGGCAATTGAAAAGCTAGCCATTATTAATTGTTCTCCATTTCAAATGTTTTCAGAGCAGGATCGGTTCGATCATTAAAAAGCTCGTCGCTGAGTTAGTATAAATTTGAATTACGTTAAAACCATCATAAAGACAGTTGAAGCGATATAGAAGGGCTGAATAAGCAATCAGTCAAAAATGACATCAATATGACGTGATTAATGGTAAGAAAATATTTGGATATGCATAAAAAAACCCCCTAGACAGGAGGTTTATTCATTAAGAGGCAATAAAAAAGTAAAGGTTTAAGCTAAGTGATTTTTTGCCTCTGAAGTCATGATTAATGATTAAGCAGCTTCATCTTGTGATTGTTCTTCAACAACCTTAGCTGATTCAGCTTTCTTCTTAGGGGCTGGTTTTGCTTTTTTAGCACCTAGAGCAATCAAGACTTCTTCACGCTTTTGCGCTAAGAACAATGATAATTCTTCTTGTTTAGCTTCATCTTCAAAAAGTTCACTAGCACCAAGCAAAGTAAACATTTCATCAGCCATATCAAGCATTTTGTCGTATGCGTCAGCTTCGGACTTAGAGGTGAAAGTCATCTTTTCTTCTCCGTTGCGCTCAACTACATATTTGACGATAACAGCCATGGTCACCCTCTCCAGAAATTGATTTACTGGCTGCTTATACAGTACTATGACGTCTTCTGTCCAGTGATAAGCGTGTTAATGTGATGGTGAAAGAGAAATTTGCTCAAATTTATACTCGAGCGTCTGAAAGAAAAGGGGGGGATGATGAACTGGAAAGTTTACTGTCAGTCCCTTTAAGCGCTCAGGAAATTAAAACAATTCCTGATGATCGATGGCTAGCTGCGTTTTCACAGAAGGTGTTTCAATGCGGTATTAGTTGGAAAGTGGTACGCAGTAAGTGGCCAAATTTCGAAGAGGTCTTTTTTCAGTTTAATATTGAAAAAATGCTGCTGATGCCAACAGATATGTGGGAACGAAAAGCGACTGATCCTGCGATTATTCGCCATCTTACCAAAGTTATGACTATTCCCGCGAATGCACAAATGATCCATGAGGCAGCACTTGAGTATGGTTCTTTTGCGGCAATGGTCGCTGACTGGCCGGAAAGTGACATTATTGGCTTATGGCGTTACATGAAAAAAAATGGCAAACGTCTTGGTGGAAATACTGGCCCTTATACATTGCGTGTAATGGGTAAAGATACGTTTTTATTGACTCAAGATATGGAGTCTTATTTACGTAATACCGGGGTTATTGACGGGGGGCGAGATACTCAAAAGTCATTATTAGCGACGCAACATGCGTTTAATGATTGGCAGCAAGAAACTGGCCGTCCATTGTCTCAGATCAGCCAGATCATTTCGTTCAGTTGCGGTGACAACCGGATATAGAGAATCCTAGGTTAGAGCTATCGTTTTAAATCCCACTTCTGGCAAAAATTCAGAAATAGTTTAAGAAGTGGGCTTTGGTATTTTTCTTTATGAAAAAGTAACCAATATTGACGACGCATATCTAAGGGTAATTCAAGAATCACCAACCGGTTGTCATTCACGGCATGTTGAATGGCTAACTTTGATAGGCAAGTGATGCCTAAGTTTGCAGCTACACAGTTGATGATCGCTTCGGTGGTGTTGAGTTCAAATGCTTGATGCCATTTTTCCAATCGAGGTGATATGCGATTTAAGAAGAATTCACGCGTGCCAGACCCTGGTTCTCTTAGTACCCACTCAGAATTTTCTAAATCGACCAAGCGAAGGTTATTAATTAAGGTTAACGGGTGACTTGGGTGGCAAACTACAACCATTTCATCATCGAGCCAAGGTTCAGTCACAAGATCATTTTGCTGTACTTTACCTTCGACTAAAGCGATATCTAGTTCAAACTCACTCAGTTTGTGACAAATATGTGCAGTATTAGAGATAAACAGTGATTGATCATAATGTTGTGAGCTTTCGCGAAAATCTCTCAGTAAAAATGGGGTAATTTGGTTGCCCACCGTATCACTCGAGCCAATTTTCAGGTTACCTGTGACGGGGCCTGTTTGATCAAATAAATTTTCAATAGAATGACTACGCGACAGTAATTCATCGGCTAGAGGAAGCAATCGCTTGCCTTGTTCATTAATGATAAGACGATTATTATTGCGATCAAACAATTTATGGTCGAGTTGTTTTTCGAGCTCCGATAACGCCATGCTGACCGCGGGTTTAGACAAAAACAGTTTGTCAGCTGCTGCCGTAATAGTACGTTCTTGTGCGACGGTGACGAAGACTTTCAATTGCTTCAACGCAATGTTCATACTGTCCCTTCTTAGTTATTATTGTCGTTGTTAAGGAAAATTTAATCTCTTGTTCAATATATTCAATTATTATAAATAATTCAAATTATATACAATCATTTCGTGTTCAGAGATTAATGTTTTCAGCCCAAAATGGTTTTAACCATGACACATGAGGTTTGGGGTGAAATTAGAGAGGTCAAAATGATTAAAGCAACTAAAAATAAAGTAGCAGGCGCACCAACCCCTATGGCGGGTTTAGCATTAGGTATCGCAAGTCTTGGCTGGTGCTGGGAAAATGCAGCCGATCTTAATGGTGCAGGACAGGTTACAGGTGCTGTGATTGCGTCAATATTGTTAGTGATTCTTACTACAAAGTTTCTTTTTCATCCTAAGTTACTTTGGAACGACTTAACACACCATGTGGTTGGTAGTGTTGTGCCAACATTTGCAATGGCTTTGATGGCAGTATCAAAAGCGGTGGGCATTTATGCGCCGTATGCTGCACAGGTACTGTGGTTATTTGCCGTTATACTACATTTGGTTTTCTTGGCATTGTTTGTTTACCATCGTGTAGTTGAGTTTAAATTACATCACATGGTACCAAGTTGGTTTGTGCCACCGATTGGTCTAATTGTGGCTGATGTGGCTTTCCCTGGTGGGGCTTTACGTCCAATAGCTGAAGCGTTATTAGTATTTGGTATGGGTGTGTACGCGGTCATGTTACCTATCATGATTTACCGTTTGATTTTTAGCCATGAAATTCCAGATGCAGCCAAACCAACAATTGCGATAATGGCAGCACCTGCGAGTTTATCGCTAGCGGGTTATTTAACGGTGGTACAAAATCCATCGCCAGTGATTATTGGCTTACTTGCTGGTATTGCAGTATTAATGACTTTTGTTATCTATGTGGCTTTCTTTCGCTTATTACGTCTTGATTTCAGCCCTGGTTATGCAGCATTTACATTCCCAATGGTGATTGGTGCAACAGCGCTTTATAAAGCAGCAGTTTGGATGGCAGCATACGGCTTTGCACCTGAATATGTTCAGCAAGTATTTAGTCTTGCAACTATCGAGCTTTATGTATCAACGGCAGTGGTTTCTTATGTCGCGATTCGTTACTTAGCGTTCTACCGCCCAATTTCACGATTATTGAATCCTGTTCCACATAATGCTTAATATTACGTTTTGTATTACTCAGAATAAGCTCATGTATATCATATTATTTTGAGTGTGCTATTTGTCAGCGTTATATTCAGAAGTTATGTGTTTTGCCCGGTGATGCCGGGCTTTTTTGTATTTGTAATTTAGGTTTGCAGCCAGCAAGTTGATGGTAGACAATCAATGTAACTTTCTCTTTTTGTGAGATATCTGCGTGTTTACTGTTTATCACTCCAATCAACTGGATTTGTTGAAGTCACTGCTAGTCGAATTGATCCGCCTGAACCCTTTAGATAACCCTTTTGAACCAGAGCAAATCTTGGTGCAAAGCCCGGGAATGTCACAGTGGTTAAAAATGGAATTGGCGACATCATTTGGCATAGCGGCAAATCTTGAGTTTCCACTGCCTGCGACTTATATCTGGAAGATGTTTACTCAGGTATTAGCAGACGTGCCCGAGCGCAGTGCGTTCAATAAAGAGGCGATGACATGGAAGCTGATGGAAGTGCTACCAAAGCAGTTGGGTTTACTTGAATTTGAGGCATTAAAACGCTATTTAGAGAATGACCCAGAAAGCCTTAAAATTTATCAATTGGCCGAGAAAATAGCAGATATCTTCGACCAATATTTAGTGTATCGCCCAGAATGGATTCAACAGTGGGAAGCGGGTGAAATTGTTACTGAATTAGGAGATGAACACCCTTGGCAGCCTATTTTATGGCAAGCGCTGTACGACCAAACATTGGCATTGGGGCAGTCGCCTTATCACCGCGCCAATCTGTATGAACATTTCATTGATACGTTAGATAATTATGCCAGTAGTGGTACGCTGTCAGCCAATTTACCGAAACGATTATTTGTATTTGGTATTTCATCGTTACCGCCTCGTTATCTTGACGCATTAGCGGCATTAGGTGAGCACATTGATGTACACCTGATGTTTACTAACCCTTGTCGTTATTACTGGGGTGATATTCGCGATCGTAAGCATTTAGCTCGATTGGCTGCCAATCAACGAGTGACTATCAAGCAACTGAGTGTTTCAAGTGATGACACGCTACATGGTGACGAAAACGTCAGCGATGAAAATGTCGCTGTGCTGAAAGATACCGATGAAAATCATTATGATGATGACATGCACAATGATGTTGTAGGCAATAGCTTATTGGCCTCTATGGGTAAGCTGGGGCGTGACAATATGTACTTATTGTCAGAGATGCAGGTCAACGAAGTGGATGCGGGTTTTGTTGATATTGAGCCTGACTCGCTACTGCACGCAATTCAGGCCGATATTTTAAATCTAGAAGATCGTCAGAACGATCAGATTCTGGATTCCAGCGACCACAAGTTTCCGATCTGCGATGGTGACATGTCATTATCGATTCATGCTTGCCACAGCCCGATGCGCGAAGTAGAAGTATTGCATGATAATTTGCTCGCTATGTTTGAAGCCGAAACAACCAAAGGGCTAAAACCCCGTGATGTGATTGTGATGGTGGCCGACATCAATGCGTATAGCGCGGCGATTCAATCCGTTTTTGGCAATGCGCCAGGTAATCGTTATATTCCATTCTCGATCTCAGATCGAACTGCCGAGCAAGAAAATCCTATCTTGCTAGCATTTATGCGTTTACTGACTTTGCCTGAAAGCCGTTGTAATGCCTCTGAGTTACTGGAGCTGTTAGAAGTTCCGGCTGTTATGAACAAGTTTGGCTTTGATAGCAATAGCTTCGAAAAAATTAAACGTTGGATAGAAGAAGCGGGTGTTCGGTGGGGGTTAGATGAGAAAACCGCTTGCCAATTTGAGCTGCCAGAACAAAATCAAAATACCTGGCTATTCGGTATTCAGCGAATGTTGCTGGGCTATGCTATGCCTCATGATGCGGGCTTATTTGATGGCATCTCTGCCTATGAGCAGGTTCAAGGTTTAGATGCCGAGCTAGCAGGGCAACTTGCAGGGTTTATTGATAGCTTGATCTCTTATCGTGAGCAGCTGGCACAGCCTCAATGCGTATCGTCTTGGACCGATCTACTTAATCAATTACTAGATGATTTCTTAGCCGTTGAATTAGACGGTGAGCTGGTGCTGAAGTCGATTCGCGATAACCTACATCGCTTGCATGAACAACTTGCAGATGCGGGTTATCAGTCATTGATCTCACCAGCTGTATTGACGCAGTACTTGCAAGATAAGCTGTCTGGTGAACGGGTAAGTCAACGCTTCTTAGCGGGACAGGTCAACTTCTGTACTTTGATGCCAATGCGTTCAATTCCCTTCAAAGTTGTGTGTTTACTGGGGATGAACGATGGGGCTTATCCGCGAAATATCGCTCCAGAAGGTTTTGATTTAATGAATGGCCGCACCAAAGCTGGTGACCGTTCACGCCGTGATGACGACCGCTATCTGTTCCTTGAAGCCATTCAATCGGCACAAGAAACCCTGTACATCAGCTATGTGGGTCGTTCGATTCAAGATAACGCTGAAAAAGTGCCATCGGTATTAGTCAGTGAGCTGGTGGAATACTGTCAGCAAGGTTACTGCATTGAAGGCGATGAAGTCTTACCCGTAGATCAATCTGCCAAACGATTGAAAGAAGAACTGTTAGTTCATCACCATCCTCTGGTGCCTTTTAGCCCAACCGCCTTTATTGGTGAGAAATCAAGTTTTGCTGCTGAATGGTTACCAGCTGCTGCGCGACATGGTGAGGCAAACAAAGCATTTCAGCTTACAGCATTAGATGCAGAGCCCATGGTTAGTGAGCAGGAGTTAGTCTTAGAATTGGCGGAGTTGCAGCGCTTCTGGCGTTTACCGGTACGTTACTTCTTTAATCGTCGTTTGAAAGTCTTCTTTGAACCACCTATGGGGGTGATGGAAGATGATGAACCGTTCATATTGAATGGCTTAGAAAGCTACTTGCTACGTGATGAACTATTGGCATTGCTGCTTGATGCAAAGGTGAGCAATAAGAATGAGGATGCCGTTTTTGCTGCATTTTCTGCTGAACAAAAAGCGGCTGGTGGGTTACCTGTTGCGGCATTTGGTGAGCTAGATTTAGCGATGACACGTACAGAAGTTGTGTCGTTAGCCGATCAAATTGTGCCACTTGTTAATTGCCCACAGGATGATCATGAAGTTGATCTTCGTTTTCAAGTCGACGGTCATGAGGTGAACCTGCAAGGGTGGTTAAAACAGCGTTATCAATCCGGTTTAGTGCGTTACCGTAGTGGCAAAGTTCGCGCGCAAGATCACTTAACGGCTTGGTTTGATCATTTATGTTTAGCAGCAAGCCACTGTGGTCAACAAACTCACCTAATAGGTACCGATAAACACCTTGTGCTATCTATTATCGAACCGGATCAAGCCAAGGCTTACCTGCAAGATGTGGTGGAGTTGTATTATCACGGCTTAAATCAACCTTTGCCTTATTTTCCTAAAACAGCGCAAGCGGGTATTCAGGCATGTATCGGCCGTGATGGTAGCTGGAAAGATGATGAAGACACCATTGATAAGTCACTGAAAAAGATGGCTGATTGCTTTAATGATGGGTACTTATTTCCAGGGGAAGGTGCAGATAGCTATATCACACGAGTATGGCCACAATGGAATGATGAGCTTGCTGCTGAAGCCTCACAATTAGCAAGTCGTGTTTTACAGGCTGCGATCTTAAACAGTGATGTTGTAGAAGATGACTGAGAATAAGTGACTGGCTATGGAGTAAAGAGCTGTGGAGTAAGAAGGTGTAGCGTGGTCGCCAGCAAATCATTTTTTATTTGTAGGGTGTTCGCTGTACGACCACAGGTCCAGAGGTAGACCACGTTTCTTGCGGGCGATACTAGCTAAACCTCTGGCGCTAAACCGTGAGTAAGCTCTCACATCATTAAAGCATAATGGTATTTTACAAATCAAAAAGTGTTTATAAGTGATTGATCACAATGTAAATGTGATCACTATCACTGAAGTGAACGATAGGGGCGTTATTCGGCTCCCACTTCATTTAGAAATGGTTTGTAAAACACGTATTTATATCATGGGTATTGGATGGTGAATGTCTCAATAACGGCATATCTGATACGCTAACAACAAAAGGCTTTGGCAATATCATGCAACCAGATTTGAATGTGCAATCAGGCTTGGATAATCCGTCTGACTTGAATCATCAACCAATGGATAGTGCGAATATACCCACTAAATTGCAGCCGATGACTTTCCCACTGCATGGTGCGCGTTTAATTGAAGCATCTGCTGGTACAGGAAAGACGTTTACCATTGCGAGTTTATATTTACGTTTGCTGTTGGGGCACGGTAACGCTGAAACACGCCATGCATCAGAGCTGACTGTTGATCAGATCTTGGTGGTCACGTTTACTGAAGCGGCAACTGCTGAATTAAGAGATCGTATTCGTGCGCGAATTCATGATGCTCAAATCGCATTTCGTCGTGGCTTTAGTAACGATCCGGTTATTGAACCGCTATTAACCGCCATTAGTGATCATAAAGCGGCGGCACAAATTCTGTTGAATGCAGAACGCCAAATGGATGAAGCGGCCATTTATACCATTCACGGCTTCTGCCAGCGAATGCTGACTCAAAATGCGTTTGAATCGGGTAGTCGCTTTAATAATGAATTTGTTACCGATGAAAGCCAGTTGAAAAGCTTGGTAGCTGCCGATTATTGGCGTCGAAATTTCTATCACCTACCTCATGCGTTAGCCAATGAAGTTCGCAATATTTGGTCATCTCCGGCGGCATTGTTAAAAGACATCGGAGGCAGCTTAACCGGTGCGCCTGTGAAGTTGTCGGTTGCGGCAATGAGCGATTCATTGGCTGATTTGCATCAGCAAAACATGCAGCGTATTGATGCGATTAAAGCACTATGGCGTGAGCATGAAGCAGATCTTGAACCTCTGATTGCCAATTCAGGAGTTAATAAGCGCAGTTATACCAAGAAAAGCTTACCAACTTGGCTGGCACAGGTGAGCCAGTGGACAGCACAACCCACCGATAGCTACGAATTACCCGACAAATTGGACCGTTTTCATCAGCAAACATTAATCGAAAAAACCGCGAAGGGTGAAGCGCCTGAGCATGCGGTATTTGTCGCCATTGGTGAGCTGCTCGATAATCCGGCTAACTTACATGATCCTTTAATGGCACATGCCATCGAACAGTGTCGTGTGTTATTGGCGCAAGCAAAAGAGCGTAAAGGGTGGTTATCGTTTGATGACTTGTTAACCCAATTATCTGCTGCGATCGATAACGATCAAGATGATCTGCTGGCTGGGCGTATACGGAGCCAGTATCCAGTCGCAATGATTGATGAATTCCAAGATACCGATCCACAGCAATACAGTATCTTCAGTAATATTTATCGTGCTCAACCGGAATGCGGTTTGTTTATGATCGGCGATCCTAAGCAGGCAATTTACGCCTTCCGAGGCGCAGATATTTTCACGTACATTCAAGCGCGTCGTCAGGTACACGATCATTACACGCTCGATACTAACTGGCGTTCAACAGCAGATATGATTGCGTCGGTGAACAGCGTTTTCGCTCGACCAGAAAGCCCGTTCATTTACGATCAAGATATTCAATTTTTATCGGTTAACCATAGCCCTAAAGCCCCTGACCGTAGCTGGTGGTTAGATAATCAAGCGCAACATGCCTTGACGTTCTGGCATCAAGATAGCGTTGATGGTAAGCCTGTCACGAAAGGCTGTTATCAAGAAGCCATGGCGAATGCGACCGCGGCACAAATTCAGAATGTACTGACTCAAGCAGAACAAGGCAGTGCTTTTTTCCAAGATAAAGACAGTAAAAAAGCAATTCAAGCCAGTGACATTGCGGTGCTAGTACGTACTGGTAATGAAGGTAAATTAGTACGAAAAGCATTGTCAGAGCAAGGTATTGCCAGTGTGTATCTATCAAACCGTGATAGCGTATTTTCAACCGCTGAAGCGGCAGATATTCAACGTTTATTACAAGCAGTACTTACTCCTGAAGATGATCGTGCATTACGTGCGGCATTGGCCTCTAGCTTATTTGCATTAACAGCCGTTGAACTTGATGAACTCAACAACAGTGAGAATGCATGGGAAGCGGCAATCAATAACTTCAAAGATTACCGTAAACAATGGCTAACACGTGGCGTAATGGCAATGATACGTAGCGTGATGGCAAAAGAAAAAATGGCTGAAAACCTGTTAGCAGAAGAAGGCGGCGAGCGCCGTTTAACCGATTTACTGCATATTGCTGAGTTACTGCAAGAAGCGAGTCAAACTTTAGACAGTGATTACGGTTTATTACGTTGGTTGGCCGAGCATGTAGCAGAGCCAAACGGTAATGCTGAAGATCAGGTTTTACGTTTGGAATCAGAGCGCAACTTGGTACAAATCGTCACGATTCACAAATCGAAAGGGCTAGAATATGACCTCGTCTTTATGCCGTTTGTGTGTAGTTATCGTGAGGTTGATAGTAAAGGTGAAGTGAAATACCACGATGAAGCAGAAAACATCACAGTATTAGATATTGCCAAGCAAACGGATTCAATTGAAAAAGCGGATAAAGAGCGCCTAGCAGAAGATCTTCGTCTTATTTACGTTGCCCTAACGCGTGCGGTGTATGGTTGTTATATCGGTATGGCTCCGATTCGTAATGGTCGGAGTACCAAAGAACCGACCGGATTACATCACTCAGCAATGGGGCATTTAATTCAAAATGGCAAAGAAGGCACCATTGCTGATTTGGAACTAGCCTTAGCGAAATTAGCAGAAAGCCAACCTGCAATTACCGTTCTCGAACCACCTGTTTTACCTGAAGATAAGTGGCAGCCACGAGAGCAAGAAGATGCAGAGTTATCACCTAATCAGTTTACGATGTCGCTTGAGCGCAATTGGTGGATGACCAGTTATTCCAGCCTAGTGAAACAAGGACACCAAGCCTACCATGACAGTAGTTTAGATCTGCCGGGGTTTGATATTGAATCAGCGGCTGAAACGGCGATTGATGGTGAAACCAGCGTTGATCATGACGGTAATCTGGTTGAACTAGAGCCTGAATATTCAATTTATACTTTTCCGCGTGGTGCGCGTCCCGGTACGTTCTTGCATACCGTGTTTGAAGAGATTGAATTTACAGCGCCCGTCGACAGCCCTGAAACCGTGGCAACCTTGACCGATTTGTTGCAAAAAGAAAATTATGATCTGGTGTGGTTACCTGTATTACAACAATTAATTAAAGATGTACTGAACTGTTCACTAGACGGGCAGGGCATGAAATTGGTCGATAAGACCCCGTCACAACGACTAACGGAAATGGAGTTTCTACTGCCAATCACCTTATTGTCATCGAGAATGTTGAATAAGGTAATAGCAAAGCATGACACGGTATCAGCCAAAGCCGGTGAGCTGGGCTTTGCGACGGTCAGTGGCATGCTGAAAGGCTTTATCGATTTAGTGTTTGAGCATGATGGTAAATACTACGTACTTGATTGGAAATCGAACCATTTAGGGGATGACCCTAGTGTGTACCGTGGTGAGCAGCTGGTCGAAGCCATGCGTGATCACCGTTATGATTTGCAATACCAAATCTATGCCCTTGCATTACAGCGCTTTCTGCGCAGCCGCATGCCTAATTATGATTACGAAACCCACTTTGGTGGCGTGTTTTACTTGTTTCTCCGCGGCATGGAAGCAGGCAGCGACAGTGGCATTTTCCATGCGCGGCCAAGTGAAGCCTTACTGTTGGAACTAGAACAATTAATTGATGGAGAGCAGATTGATGCTTAAGCGTTTGCAAGAACTCACAAAGCAAGGTGCATTGCGTCAACTTGATTATCAGTTTGCTAAATTCGTTGCGGTGCGAAGCCCTGAATCCCATTCTTCATTAGTGGCTTTGATTACTGCCCTTGTCAGCCATGAGCTAGGTAAAGGGCACGTCTGTTTGATGTTAAGTGATCTGAATACTCAATCATTATTTGGCTTATCTAGCCGCGTGTCGATCACTTTACTGGATGGTTTGCCTGAGCCTGAATATTGGGAAGCTGAGCTGAGTGGTCTATCGGTTATTTCCAATATGGCACAAGGTGAACAGCATGCTACACCATTGGTGCTTCAAGATGGTCGTTTATACTTGCACCGTTATTGGCATTTTGAGCAGCTGGTGGCGAACAAACTGCTGCATTCTGCACAATCGATAGCACCAGCCGCTGTTATGCCATCGGTGCTTAATACGCTGTTTCCTCGTACTTATACCTATTTGTATCAAGCCTTACAGCAGTTAAAAAAAGGGGCGTTAACAACATCTGATACTGGTGACAGTGTTGAGCGTCGCCAGAAAGAAGTGTGTGATAAGTTAGATGTGGTTCAAGCGGGTGAGTTGGATTGGCAAGCCATTGATGTGGCATTAACTTCGGCCAATAAAGCGGAAGAGTTATCGGTATTGAATGATTTGGTGCCACAAGCTGTGTGCCTTAATTGGCAGAAAGTAGCAGCAGCGATGGCAATTACACGCCAATTTTCGGTGATATCAGGTGGGCCGGGTACTGGTAAAACAACGACCGTCGCCAAGTTACTTGCTGCATTAGTGATGCAAGCTGATGATGCTAATAGCGGTGATGAGGTCATTACACCGAACATTAAGTTAGTCGCACCCACAGGAAAAGCTGCTGCCCGTTTGACAGAGTCGATTGGCTTAGCGGTACAGTCGCTACCTGTTGACCCTGATGTGCGTCTGCGTATCCCTACGCAATCAAGTACCATTCACCGTTTATTAGGTTCAGTACCTAATCAAGTTGATTTTCGTCATCATCGAGATAATCCATTACACCTTGATGTGCTGGTGGTTGATGAAGCATCGATGGTCGATTTACCAATGATGGCACGTTTGCTTGATGCATTACCGTCCCATGCTAAATTAATTCTATTAGGTGACCGTGATCAGCTGGCATCTGTTGAAGCGGGTGCCGTGCTGGGTGATATTTGTGCTTTTGCCAGTCAAGGATATAGCCCACAGCAAGGTCAAGTACTGAGCCAATTAACAGGGTTTAATGTCTCTGGTATTTATCTTGGCATGCATGAAGGCAATAGTGTCAGCCCTATTGCAGACAGCTTATGCATGCTGCAAAAAAGTTACCGTTTTCATGCCGAGTCGGGTATTGGTAAATTGGCTAAAGCGATTAATGATGGAAAACCGTATGATGTTGAAAAAGTTTGCCAACATGATTTCAAAGACATTAATCATTATCCTCTGAGTGCTGAAAACTACCAAAAGATGATTAATCGAACGGTAACCTTTTACCGTGATTATTTAGATGCCATTGAACATAAGCAAGAACCGGAAGTGGTATTAAAAGCCTTTTCTAGCGTGCGGTTATTATGTGCGTTACGGGAGGGTGATTTTGGTGTGGTTGGTTTGAATCAGCGCATAGAACGTGAACTGGTACGAATTGGAAAAATAAGCCAAACCGATGATACTTGGTATGAAGGTCGACCTGTCATGATCACCCGAAATGATCATGGTTTAGGGCTCTATAATGGTGATATTGGCATCGCCATGATTGATGAAAAAGTCGATCCCAATAAACCGCATCTGCGCGTGTTTTTTGAAATGCCTGATGGGTCTATTCGCAGCGTATTGCCAAGCCGATTGCCTGAGCATGAAACCGTGTACGCGATGACGATCCATAAATCGCAAGGGTCTGAATTTGAAGACACTTTGATGGTATTGCCTGCAGACTTCACGCCCATTTTAACACGAGAGCTGATTTATACCGGTGTTACACGAGCGAAAACCCGCTTGTATTTGTTTGCTCAACCCGATGTGATAGCTCGGGCTGTAAGATTGCGAACGGAAAGAGCAAGTGGATTAGCCTGTTTATTAGGGTAGGCTTGAGTGGATGTAAATGACAATAAACGCCTGCTATTGCAGGCGTTTACTAGAATGGTATTAGACAGCCAACACTAAAATCTTGGATCGACGTTGGAAGTTATATAGTGCTTTTTTAGCCATCGGTAATTGATCGACATCGGATTCGATAAAGCCTTGTTCTAGGAACCAATGTACGCTGCGAGTGGTTAAGACAAAAATGTGTTTTAAGTGCTGTTCTTTAGCTTGCTGGCGAAGGCGATTAAGCAGTATGACACCACGATCCCCGTCTCTAAAATCGGGGTGAACAGCAACACATGCCATCTCGGCAATTTTTTCATCAGGAAATGGATACAGTGCAGCGCAAGCAATAATCAGCCCATCGCGTTCAATAATGGTGAACTGTTCGATTTCTTGTTCGAGTTGTTCACGAGAGCGACGTACTAAAATACCTTCTTGTTCGAGAGGGTAGATAAGGTCGAGAATACCACCAATGTCATCGATGCCTGCACCACGTACTTTTTCAGCACTAGCCATCACGATTTGAGTACCAATACCATCAAGCGAGAAGAGCTCTTGGATCAATGCCCCGTCTTCTTTATAGCTAATCAGATGGCTTCTCGGTACGCCAGCACGGCATGCACTTACAGCACCCCGTAAGAAACGAGCGGTACCACAATCATCTTCTTGTGCTTCGATTAAACGCTGTAGAGCCGTTTCTGCTTCATTGGGTAGCATTTCTGATGCGACTTCACCATCAAGGTCAATAACCCCTTGTTCCGAGCAAAAACCAATTAATTTATCGGCTTTTAGCCTGATGGCAAGCTGAGTCGCGACTTCTTCTGAGGTAAGGTTAAAACACTCCCCCGTCACTGAACTTGCAACTGGCCCCAGCAAAACAATCGAGTTTTGGGAGAGCTGGCGTTGAATGCCATCGATATCAATACGGCGAATACGACCAGTGTGAGAATAATCGATACCATCATCGATACCCAGTGGTTGGGCGATGATGAAGTTACCGCTAATGACGTTTATCTGTGCCCCTGCCATTGGTGTGTTGTTGAGCCCCATAGAAAATCGTGCCGTAATATCGAGCTGTAATTGCCCCGCAGCTTGTTTTACTAACTCTAGCGCGCGTGCGTCGGTAACCCGAATACCTTTATGGTAAGGCGTTGTGTAGCCCTGTGAGGTTAATAAGTGTGATATTTGCGGGCGAGCGCCATATACCACAACAATCTGTAACCCAAGGCTGTTTAACAGCGCGATATCGTTAACAATATTTGCAAAGTTAGGATCAGCAATGGCTTCGCCGCCTAACATAATGACAACCGTTTTACCTGAGTGTGCATTCACGTAAGGGGCTGATTGCCTAAAGCCTTTTACGAGGGCAGTACTACGAAGTTTCAATGTGTTACATCCATGTAAGGAAATGTTTATTCACTCAAAGTAAATGAATTGGCGGAATTGTACAGTCAGTATTGTAATATTTTTTTTGATTCAAGATCCCATTCTTCAATAAGCGAAAGGTTTTAGCGCAATATTCCTTTTTGAATTAGGTATATTACGGCATGTATTTCGTTGTGTATGACAGGTAATGAATAGTACAAATCTCAAAAGATTCCAAAGTACATTTCTCGTTTCAATTATTGTTATGACACTAATTTCATCGATCATGATGGCAACTGGAATGGTCAAAGTTGATTGGTTTGCCCCTAAACCCCTCACGAATATTTATGGTGTATGGACAGAGCAAGAGGTCGCACATTATGCTGCTGATAGCTTTGAACTACGTGCATCGGGTGTTTTTGTGAATGGACGACAAATTAGCACTCACTATCAATGGGATGGTAATACACTCAGTTATCGTCTTGGCGATGATGTGTATCTGTATAACTATTTATCTAACCGTTTAGTACGCCAACAACCCGCTCATTATATTTCAACTTTTGCCCGCACCCAAAAAGGGTAATCCGACAGTGACGTCCTACTTGATTTAGTCATCGTTATGTCTTTTTCATTTACCATCACTTGCTAAGTTGCGAATCCACTGGTTTTCAATCGCATTAAAAACAAAACCATGACACATTGAAACGGTTTACCGCTAAAATAATTATTCACATATTTATGAAGTAAGTATTTGCTTACATTCGTAATGTACCGTGCTACCGCGGTATAATAATTATGCTCATCACTTTATTAATATAGGTCTTTACCGTGTTTCGTAATATAACAATTGCAATGGTCATCATTGGTTTAGCTGGGTGCTCGCAGTTGCCTACAAATCGTGGGCAACAATATTTAGATGGTGACTTTGAACAAGTCTTGAATGAAGTACCAGCGGTAGAGTCTGAACAACCTCAAGATTACAGTGCTTTTTCAGAGCAGATGGAAAAGGTGATTGAGCGTTCACCCTCAATGGCTCAAAAATATGAATCACTTTATCGCCAAATAGAAAACTGGGCAGAACAAAACGGCGACCCTCGCCAGCTTGGGAATTATGGTATCCAAGTGGCTCAAATGGGGGGCGGAGATAGTAAAGGCAATGTGATGTTTACGGGCTATTACTCACCTGTGATTGAGCTGCGCCACCAACCTGATGAGACATACCGTTATCCTGTTTATGGCATGCCAACGTGTGAAGAACGTTGCCCTAGCCGTGAAGAGATTTACCAAGGTGCATTAGACGGCCAAGGATTAGAGCTCGGTTACAGTGCATCGATGCTTGATGTCTTTATGATGGAAGTGCAAGGCAGCGGTTTTGTGCATTTCGACGATGATGGTGAATTACAGTACTTCGCCTACAAAGGTAAAAATGGTCATCGTTATGTCAGTATTGGACGTGTGTTGATTGAACGTGGCGAAGTACCTCGTGAAAAAATGTCACTGAAAGCGATTGAAGAATGGGTTAACGCGAATGATGAAGCGACGGTTCGTGAGTTGTTAGAGCAAAACCCATCGTATGTTTTCTTCCAACCTAAAGACTCTTTAGATGTGATGGGAACGGCGGGTATTCCATTACTGGCGCATGCTTCAGTAGCCGCAGATCGAGAATACTTACCAATGGGCAGTGTTATTTTAGCCGAAGTCCCTCAATTAGATGAGGCGGGTAACTGGAACGGTCAGCACGTCTTGAAGTTGCTAATGGCGCTTGATACAGGCGGCGCAGTGAAGATGAATCATCTTGATTTATACCATGGCATGGGGAAACAGGCAGGAACGGATGCTGGTCACTATAAACATTTTGGTCGGGTATGGAAGCTTGGGCTTCAAGGTAGTGCCACTGAAGATCCGTGGTTAATGCCAAACGCTGAAAAGTAAGCCTGAGTCGAGTGCTTTAAGCGATATCACCTTCATCTACAATTTGTGGGATACTGGACAATCTCTACCAGAGCGCGTATAAAACGCGCTCATTCTTTATCTGAACGATCCTTAGCTATCAGTGAATAATTTATGCGCGAATTAGAAACCCCAGCCTCAGAGAATTATAACCAACGTTTTGGTGGCACACGTCGTCTATATGGCAACAGCGAAGTTGAAATATTGCGTGCTGCGCATGTGTGTGTGATTGGCATTGGTGGTGTAGGTTCTTGGGCCGCAGAAGCACTTGCTCGTTCAGGTGTGGGTGAGTTAACGTTAATTGATATGGATGACATCTGTGTTACCAATATCAATCGTCAAATTCATGCGATGACGGGTACCATTGGTCAGAGCAAGATTGAAGTCATGGCTGCACGTATTAAATTGATTAACCCTGAGTGTCAGGTTAATTTGATTGATGATTTTATTACTCCCGAGAATATCGCAGAGTATATTGATGCGCGTTATGACTACATTCTTGATGCTATTGATAGTATGAAGCCTAAAGCGGCGCTGCTGGCATATTGTAAGAGCAATAAGCTAAAAGTGATCACTACAGGTGGTGCGGGTGGTCAGACTGATCCAACTCAGATTCAAATTACAGATTTAACCAAGACAATCCAAGATCCACTGGCAAAGAAACTGCGTGATACGTTACGCCGCTTTCATAACTTCAGCAAAAACCCAAAACGTAAATTTGGCATTGATTGTGTGTTTTCTACTGAGCAATTAAAGTACCCACAAGCAGATGGTTCGGTATGCAATGTCAAAGCATCGGCTGAAGGGCCTAAAAAAATGGATTGTGCGAGTGGTTTTGGTGCCGCCACAATGGTGACGGCAACATTCGGCTTTGTCGCTGTTTCTCGTATTATTCAAAAAATAGTTGAAAAGCATTTACAGAAATAATGCTATCTTGGCAAGTCGATAGCCGCTGATTTATGTATATTTTTGCGATAAAAAGGAGAGCCGAAGCTCTCCTTTTTAGTATTCAAACAAACGATCGTTTATTCAAAAAAGTGATACTAGTTAGCAAGCGTTTTAATTTGTTCCACAATGGCTTTTAAACCATTGCCACGTGATGGGCTAAGGTGGGCAATCAAACCTAGTTGTTCAAAATAGGTATCAATATCAAATGCTCGAATTTCTTCTGCATTTTTACCTTCGTAAGCAGCAAGCACTAACGTAATCAGACCGCGTACAATGCGCGAATCTGAATCTGCCATAAAATGAAACTGACCATCTTGCTTGTCATGCGCTAGCCATACTTGGCTTTCGCAGCCACTCACTTTTAATTCTTCGTGCTTAAATGTTTCAGGTAATGCGGGCAGTTTTTTCCCTAATTGAATCACTGTGCGGTATCTATCTTCCCAGCCATTCGCAGCTTGCATCTGCTCAACGATATCGTTCGCGGTAATTTCTGTTCCGAATGGATGTTGAGGCAGTGTCGCGTCAGTCATGATGTTCTCTCTTTTTACAGCAAACTACAGGCTTTATGGAGCGCAGCAATAAAGCGCTCAACGTCTTGTTCTGTGTTGTATAGGGCCAAGGATACGCGCAACGTTCCTGTTAACCCTAATGCATCAAGCATAGGGTGAGCACAATGATGTCCAGCTCGTAATGCTATGCCTTGTTGGTCGAGTAGGGTAGCAATATCTTGGTGGTGCACGCCATCAACAACAAATGAAAATAGGCTCGCATGCTCTTGTAGGCCGATGATACGTAAATCATCAATTTCACTAATACCTTCAATGGCCTTTTGACGAAGCTGTGCAATGTGTTGTTCGGCACCATGACGATCTAAGCTTTCTAACCATTCAATGGCTGTTGCTAATGCAAGGCTACCTGCGACATTAGGGGTGCCAGCTTCGAATTTACCCGGCAATGCTGAAAATGTAGTACCAGAAAATGATACTTTCTCAACCATCTTGCCACCACCGTGCCAAGGAGGCATCACCTCGAGCAGTGCTTTCTTGCCATAAAGTACACCTATACCCGCAGGTGCATAGAGTTTATGCCCAGAAAAAACATAAAAGTCGGCATCCAGTGTTTGAACATCTACCGTTTCATGAACAATACCTTGAGCACCATCAACAACCACAACCGCATTGTAATGATGGGCAGCAGTTGTTATTGCTTCGATAGGGTTTCGCGTGCCTGTCACATTGGTGATATGAGCAATTGCGACAATTTTGGTCTTATTGGTTAATAGCTGGTGGAAGGCATCCATGTCTAGCGTGCAATCGGGAAGCATGGGTATTTTAACCACGTTCGCGCCCGTTTGCTCGGCGACGATTTGCCAAGGCACGATGTTCGCGTGGTGTTCTAGTTCACTGACTAAAATTTCATCACCCGGTTGTAACGTTTGGCGAGCATATGTTTGAGCGATAAGATTTAACGCTTCTGTCGCGCCACGGGTCCAAATAATCTCGCAACTATGTTGAGCATGAATAAATTGTTGAACGGTTTGGCGAGCTTGTTCAAATTTTGCCGTCGCGGATGCTGTTAGGCTATGACTACCACGGTGAACGTTGGCATTGTGACCACTGTAATACTGCTGGATCGTTTCAATAACCGCGAGTGGCTTTTGTGCCGTTGCTGCACTATCGAGATAGACAAGCGGCTGGCCATTACAGTTTTGTTGTAAGGCTGGAAACTGTTGATAAACTTGATTGATATCGAATTGAGCAGTCATGGTGAGTCACATTGCGTAAATTTAAGGGAGTGATCATGCTAATTATTTACGGCAAGGGCAAGTAGATATCCCTATTCCTTCAGTAATTTCTCTATTCTCTGAGTAATTATACTTACGGGGCGTGTGTTTTGCCGATAAGAAAGGTACAGATAAAAAAAAAGCACTGCGTTGGGGCGCAGTGCTAAGAATCAAACTTTGACAGACAGGTCAAACAAAAAAGAAGTAAATGGTAGATTCACTACCTGTCCGACACAACTCGGACAATATGCAAACACAACATCGCAACATTGGCTTAACCGATAATGCCAGAGGGCAGAATATCAGACGCTTAAGCCTACGTTGCGAGACGAATAATAGGGTTTATGTAGCACTTGAACAATGGACAATTTATAATACTCACCATAAAAAAAACTAATGCATCAGCCAGCATCGGAAAACTATGTCTAGACGATTACCACCGCTTAACTCATTGAAGGTTTTTGAAGCAGCCGCACGGCACTTAAGTTTTACGCGAGCAGCGGAAGAGCTATTTGTCACACAAGCTGCTGTAAGCCACCAAATTAAAGCCCTAGAGGAATTTCTTGGGCTGAAATTATTTCGTCGTCGCAACCGTTCATTGTTGCTGACGGAGGAGGGGCAAAGTTACTTTCTCGATATAAAAGATGTTTTTTCAGCGATATCTGAAGCAACAGATAAAGTGCTAGAAAGGGGAGCGAAAGGTGCGTTAACCATTAGTTTACCTCCTAGTTTTGCTATTCAATGGTTGGTGCCTCGTTTAGCGGATTTTAACGAGCAACATCCTGAAATTGATGTGCGAATTAAGGCGGTTGATTTAGATGAAGGATCATTAACCGATGATGTTGATGTTGCGATTTATTATGGCCGTGGTAATTGGACTGGGTTACGTGCCGACAAGCTGTATCAAGAATATTTATTACCGGTTTGCTCCCCGATGTTACTCGCTGGCATTAAACCGTTACGCAGCTTAAGTGATTTAAAATTACATACTCTCTTACACGATACGTCGCGAAAAGAATGGAAAAACTATGTTCGTCACTATGAGCTGAGTGACATCAATGTTAATCAAGGTCCGATCTTTAGCCACTCCACCATGGTGTTACAGGCGGCTGTACATGGGCAGGGAATTGCATTAGGCAATAATGTGCTTGCTCAGCCTGAATTAGATGCTGGTCGCTTAGTGTGTCCGTTTGATGAAATCTTAATGAGTAAAAACGCGTTTTATTTGGTTTGTCAGGAACGACAAGCTGAGACTGGCCGTATTCAAGCCTTCCGTGATTGGGTATTGGCAAAAGCGGCAAGAGAACAGGAAGATATTACGGATGCCTAATTCTGACGTAGAAGCTAACGAGAAGCCTGCATTGCCTACCTACCTTGTGGATGGCCCTAAATGTGATGAAGAGGCAATAGCGACGTTTCTGTTTGCCCATGGCGCAGGGGCCGGCATGGATCATGAGTTTATGACGGCAATTGCTCAAGGTATTGCCGCGCATAGCATTCGGGTAATTCGTTTTAACTTTCCTTATATGGTTAAACGTCAGGAAGATGGCAAAAAACGCCCGCCTGATCGTCAACCTAAGCTATTACTCGATTTGCAGCACCATATTGATCAATTTGCCGATGGTAAATTAGTGATTGGTGGTAAATCGATGGGCGGACGTATGGCGAGCTTGATCGTAAGTGATGTTGCTAATGAATCGCCAGATGTTGAAAACTGTACGGCGAAAGTACAGGGTGTTGCGTGTTTAGGTTTTCCTTTTCACCCGCCGGGGAAACCAGAAAACTTTCGAGGCGAGCATTTAAAAGTTGCAACTTTACCGACACTAATTCTGCAAGGTGAGCGTGATACGTTTGGTACGCGGCCAGAAGTCGAAGGGTGGCAGTATGCTGATTCGGTTTCTGTGAAATTTTTACCTGATGGTGATCATAGTTTAAAACCGAGAAAAAAATCAGGTTATACCGAGCAAGAAAACCGAGAAAAGACAGTGAAATATTTGGTTGAGTTTATTAAGGAGAGCGTGAGTGCACTCTAGAAACATCTTACTTTTCGCAGCCTTAAGTGGTGTGGTGATGGTAGCTCTTGGTGCATTTGCCGCGCACGGATTGAAATCGCAATTGCCGCCATATTTACTCGATGTGTTTAATACCGGCGTGCAATATCAAGCTTGGCATACACTTGCTTTGCTCGGATGTGGATTATGGGCACGCATTATGCCGACAAAAGCGGTATTATACGCAGCCCTGTTTTTTGCAACAGGAATTTTACTCTTTAGTGGCAGCTTATATGCGCTGGCATTAACAGGGATAAAATGGTTTGGCCCCATCACTCCGCTGGGGGGCATTTGTTTTATTATTGGTTGGGCGGCGCTTGCAATGGCTGCCTGGCGCTCAGCTTGAGGATTCAAAGTGAATCACGTTATATTGTATTGTCGTCCAGGCTTTGAAAAAGAATGTGCCGGTGAAGTTCAAGATAAAGCGAACAAACTGGAGTTATTTGGTTTTCCTCGGACGAAAAACAATACCGGTTATGTGGTATTTGAATTTCATCAGCAGGGTGATGCCGATAAATTCATTAAATTACAGCCTTTTTCTTCATTAATTTTTGCACGTCAAATGTTCGCAGCAACGAAACTGCTAACAGACTTACCGCAAGAAGATCGTATTTCACCGATCCTTGAGGCTGTAAAAGGTTTCCCACGTTGTGGTGAGCTACGTATTGAAACGCCAGACACAAATGAAGCGAAAGAGTTACTAAAATTCTGCCGTAAGTTTACCGTGCCTCTTCGCCAAGCAATGCGTAAGAAAGAGGTGCTGTACGCACAAGATAGTACCTGGAAGCCAGTACTTCATGTCTGCTTTATCGCACCGGGTTGTTGTTTTGTGGGTTACTCTTACACAAATAATAATTCGCAGTTCTTCATGGGTATTCCTCGCTTGAAATTCCCATCAGATGCGCCAAGTCGTTCAACCCTAAAACTGGAAGAAGCTTTCCATGTATTTATTCCTCGTGATGAGTGGGATGAACGTTTAGCTCCAGGTATGTGGGGCGTTGATCTGGGGGCTTGCCCAGGCGGTTGGACGTATCAGTTAGTAAAACGTTCTATGTTTGTGCATGCGATTGATAATGGTCAAATGGCGCAAAGCCTAATGGATACAGGCCAAGTTAAATATCACGCTGTCGATGGTTTTAAGTTTGAACCTGCGCGTAAAAACGTAACATGGATCGTATGTGACATGATCGAAAAGCCTGCTCGTGTTGCTCACTTAATGGGGGAGTGGCTGGTTAAAGCATGGGCAAAAGAAGCTATCTTCAACCTTAAACTGCCAATGAAAGGTCGTTATGATGAAGTACTTCAAGATATTGAAAATCTAAAGCAATACTTCATTAAAAATGGAATGAAGTTCGAGCTACAGGCTAAACACCTTTACCATGACCGTGAAGAAATTACGGTGCATGTACGCTGTTTAGATAATCGTTCTCCGCACTAATTACAAGGTGTTATCCTAGATAATGCGCCGTAAAATGTAGCCGTGAGCACATAAAAAACGCCATCGAATTGATGGCGTTTTTTTGTATGTGGATAACGATGTTTACCCGTATTCTTTGCTAGGAGCTAGGAGCTAGGAGCTAGGAGCTAAATAGCGAATGTCTTGTAAGTTAAAGCCGAGCGTTAGGTCGGTTTTTAATGACGCGACTTTTTTACTCGCTTCTGCCGATTCTCGGTGCTCGATGATTTTCTTTTGCCATTTAGTGGGTAAATCTTCTGCCTGCAAAATGGTATCAAGATCTGGGTATAACGATAAAAGCTCTAGCGCAGCTTTAGGCCCAATGCCTGGTATGCCCGGTATTTTACTCGAGCTTATCCCTGCCAACCCCCAGTAATCTGGCAGTTGTTCAGGTTTCACGCCGTATTCTTTTTCAACGAAGGGGCTGTCTAACCAACGCTGCTGGAAATAATCACGCACTCTTAGTGTTGGGCTAAGTAGCTGACAATAGCCCTTGTCTGTTGAGATAATAGTGACCTGTTGATGACGAGAGGCGACTTTAAGCGCCAGCGTTGCGACTAAATCGTCGGCTTCATCACCATCAGATAACAAAGAGTCGATGCCGAGATCCATAAAGGCATCTTGAATTATTTCCATACCCGCCTGAAGTTCTGGCGGCATAGGTTTACGACCTTCTTTATAGTGCGGTAATAACTCTGCTCGCCATCCTCGGTCATCACCATGATGATCAAAAACGGCCACAATATGAGACGGTTCACTGAACTTAATGATCTTGCTTAATGCCTGACAACAAACACGAGCGGTATTTTGTACGTCTGGTTCACCAGGTTGAGCTGCATGAACACGACGAATAAGATTTAAGGCATCAATAACAACAAGATGGATAGTCATAGCAACAGTTCTATTGGAGTGAAAAAAGGGCCGTTCAGCCCTTATTGTACGCATAGCTATGTGAGGGTGTCACCCTTACTATGATTATTTGACGCTTTCTTGTGCCGTCATGATTTCGTAGCAGGGCTCATATTGAGTGCCTGGCAATTTCATACGCTGTTGTTCGACGAAATTTTTCAGGAGTTTATCCATACGCTTCATCAATACTAGATCGCCATTTATTTTAAAACGCCCGTTGCGTTCTATTTCTTGTATACCTTCCTCTTTTACGTTACCCGCGACAATGCCAGAGAATGCTCGACGCAAGTTAGCTGCAAGGTTCTCTGGGCGTTGATTCAGGTGTAAATCTAAGCTGGTCATTGATTCATGTGTCGGTTCGAAAGGTAGTTGAAATTCTGGTGGGATTTTCAACGACCAATTAAAGCTATAAGAATCACCTGTCGCTAACCGGTGCTCTTTAATTAAAGGCATTGCCGATTTCATTACTTGGGCAACTTTTTCGGGGTCATCAATGATAATTTGATAGTACTGAGTTGCTGGTTCGCCAAGGGTATCCTTTATAAAGGAATCAAGAGTACGGAAGTACGGTTCACTTTCTTTAGGCCCCGTTAAGACTAACGGTAAAGGTTGTGCCGCATTATCCGGGTGCATCAAAATACCTAAAATGTACAGTAACTCTTCAGCAGTACCCGCTCCACCCGGGAAAATGATAATACCGTGACCCACGCGAATAAACCCTTCTAGACGTTTTTCGATATCAGGGAAAATAACTAATTCATTCACAATGGGGTTAGGTGGCTCAGCAGCAATAATGGATGGTTCGGTAAGACCAAGGAAACGACTTTGCTTGTAACGTTGTTTGGCATGACCGATAGCTGCGCCTTTCATTGGCCCTTCCATGGCCCCCGGGCCGCACCCTGTACATATATTTAACTCTCGTAACCCCAGCTCATGGCCTACTTCGCGCGTATATTGATACTCTATAGGGTTAATTGAGTGCCCTCCCCAACATACAACGATGTTTGGATCTTCACCTGAGCGGAGGGTTTGAGCATTACGCAGAATACTAAAAACAAAGTTAGTAATATGGGTGGCGCTGGTTAAGTTAAGATCGTTACGTTGCTGTACATGCATGTTTACGTACACAATATCACGCAGTACTGAAAACATATGTTCTTGAATACCGCGGATGATACGACCATCAACAAAGGCATGTTCTGGTGGATTGATCAGTTCTAATTTTATGCCTCGTTCACGGCGCATTACGTGCACATCGAAACTTTTATTTTTTTCTAATAATTCTTTGGAATTATCAGTGTGGCTACCTGAATTTAAAACCGCTAAAGAACAGTTTCGATATAAACGGTATAAGTCGCTTGATGCGGTCGCTTTAAGACGATCAACTTCCAATTGTGAAAGTAGCTCCATAGCACCGACTGGACTGATATGTGTAATCATAGTGACCTCCCTGGTTACGATGAAACGGTATAGTTCGCAGGCATTGTGGTATTTATTGATTGTATCCAAACATAAATACGTTGGCGGACATATCCGTAATTGAAAAACTTGAGGAGTAATTCGTATTGATTAGATTAACTATTTATCCGTATATTTAACAGTAGCAGACTCTTTAAAATCAGCCTGTTATTTCACCATACACAGTGAAACGTTGTTTGACCAGACATGAATAAGGAAGCTGAGAGGGGGGGCTATAATGTAATGATAATATTAATGATAGGAGGGGGGAATATTAATAAATCCAGATAAAACGGTTACGGCCACTATTCTTGGCATTATCGAGGGCTTTACTGGTGCGTTCGGTAATATCGGCAGGGGTATCGTTACCTTCGAATAATGTGGCACCAATAGAGATCGTTATGCTGACATTTTGTTCTTTAAACCTAAACGGTAATTGCGCGACGGTTTCTCGGATTTTATTTAAACTTTTAGTGCGATTATCTTCATTAATATCAGGCATGATAATCATGAATTCATCACTTTTATAACGAGCAATAAAATCGGTTTCTTCAAGGCATTGGTGAATGGTTCTGGCTATGATTTTTAATGCCTTATCACCCGCGACATGGCCATAACTATCATTAATTTCTTTAAAATTATCGATATCAATTAATGCGACACACAGTGGGTGTTGATAACGCAACCAGCGACGATATTCATGTTCAAGGCGATCATTCAATGCAGCACAGTTATATACCTTCGTTAAATGATCGAGGAACATCTTACGTTCTTGATCATTTAAGCGCTGACGGTAGTCTTGAGTTTGTTCAAAGAGTGTCGTGATTTTATTTTCGTTGTAACTTAGCTGTTCAATAAGGGTCTTTTCGCGTTTTTCGAGTGCGCGATTACGATCTGCTAGAACTTGCAGCTCTTTGGTTAACTCGGTGATTTGTGGGCGCCATGTTTCGAGGTTTTTGTGCTCGCTTAGCCCTTTTTTTACCGTGGTAACGATAGTTGATAATTCATTATTTAGTCCACCACGGTGTTCATATAGTGCCGATGATTGGCCTACATATTGATTCGTCGTTTTTTGTAGTGTGGCTAAATCACCATTGACCCCATCAAGAAACTTTTGTGAAGACCGACGCTCCTGATGTGTAGAATCTAACACTAAACGAATTACTTCGAGTGCCAACTCCAGTAAAGCTTGCGGAGGAACACCAATCAAAAGACGGTTACGTATTGTCAGAAGCTTATCGCCTGATTCACCGTCAAAGTCGAGTTCAGAGATAAGGTGTTGCAGCTCATTGGTTAATTGATGCTGTATGTCATGATCTAACATATCTTTAAGCTCCACATTTTCAGTGGATACAGAAAGCAACTTTAGCGATCTTTCATAGAGTTCAACCAATGCAATAATACGTTGATGGCTGTGGGTTAGTGATGCCGATGTGTTGTTCAGTAAATTACGCAGATCACGTTTAAGTTGTGCTGGTAAACCGCGAACACGTTTGAGTGTTTCGCCGCTTTGATGGATCTGATTTTCTATTCGTAGGTTTTCTTTTTCGGTGATTCCTGCTTGTCGAGTCACCAGCCTTTCTATGATTGCAAGGCGGGGAATAAGCTTGCTGATATCTTTGGGTTGCTCAAGCTCACAGCGTAGCTCTGTAAGCTTAGTATCTAGCTCTTCGTCTAGCCCTCGGCATGCAACAGATAGGCGAGTAATTAGGCGTTTTAATATTACAATCTCACGCCGAGACTTCAGTGAAGCATCGCGGTAAGAGAGTTGAGCTTGATCTAAACGTTGTTTCAATTTACTCACTTCAGAAACAACAGCGCTAATATCACTCACGCTGTATATTGCTTACCTAAGCTCATATGATTAACCCTTTTTTTATCATAGGTTTACTAAAAACACATTCCAGCCATACTAGCAAAAAAAATCTAGTCATTTAAGAATATCGGCACATAAGTTGATAACTGGAATCGATTAAATAACATTTTTATCAAAATCGTGATCAGGATTCCAATTGAATTCTATTGATGAAGAGCTTTGTACTTTCACTAAACCGTTATCAATACCCTGTATACAAGCTTTTCGAATATTATCGCATGCGAAACTGGCTGCAGGGGCTGCATCAATAGCGCTTAAGTGTACCCATTGGCTGCCTGGCTCTTGTTTGCTATTTAGGCGAGCAGCATTGGTCGCCATCAGCAGAATATCAATCAGTTCTTGATCGTTAATCGCAGTGTATGCACGTGGTAGAAAAGGGTATTCCGCCATGCCAATACATACAGCGGCATCTAATTGATGCTCTTTTAAGAAGTTATTCATTAATTGTTGAATCGAGTCAGCCAGTTGCTTTGGTTCACCGTTAAGGCGAGAGTTAGGCTCAATGTATAAAAACATCGCATCGGAAAAATGATAAAGCCGTGCAGGTTTACAGACCTGTTCTTTTAAGTATTCACCGAATTGACGCTCAATTTCTAAGCCTTGCTGATAACCTTGCTGCAAATAAATATGTTTAAGGAAGGTCGCTTCAAACAAACCAAAACGTAGTCGATCACTTAATGGTTCATTGATGATTTCGCCTAAATGCCATTGCTCGAAGTTGGCACTACTTTGTTGTAAAGAGTTGGGTAGGCGAGCATTAAGCATCCGTAAGTTACGTAATCCGCTACGTGGGTGAGTGTAGAGTTCGCTACGTAAGTGAGAAAGACGGCTTTGCAGTTGTTTGGCAACAGTATGGCGACGCACTAAAAAAGTGATTAGAAGAACGATAACACTGATTAGAAACAGACTGATTTTTTGCTGTTTATAGATCGATTTTTCATTTTCAAACTGTTGGCGTTCCATTTCTTCTAGGCGAAGAGATCGTTCAAGCATACGTTGCTGTTGTTTAAATACCTCAACGTTACTTTTTCTTTGTTTTTCTTGTTGGCTAGCAAAGAGTTGTTCGTAGCGACGCTGACTTAATAGGGCATTATAGTAATCATTCTGCTTTTCAAATGCTTGAGATAGAATCGATTCACCCATTAATTGCAGGTTTATTTTGCCGATACGACTTGAAGCGATGAGCCCCGCTTGCAGTGTCGTAATTGATTTATCTATACGGCCTTCAGCTAGTTCAAGTTTACCTTCTAAGATCTGTGCTTCAGCCGAAATGACATCATTACCTGTTTGCTGTGCAAGAAGGCGTGCTTGTTGTAAATACTGTTCAGATTTTGGGTAGTTGTAAAGTTGTAAGTAGACTCTTGCAATATTAAGGCGTAACTGAGCAGAACGAACAACGTGCTTTAATTCACTTTCTTGGTCGAGTGCATTAAAATAATGCACTAACGCCAAGTTATAGCGATTTTGCTGTTCATAAATAGAAGCTATTAGTGTCAATGATTTAGCTAAAGGCCGGCTACGTTGATAGCGTTCGTAAAATTCACCTGCTTGAGTGGCATGTTCTAATGCTTTATCAAACACTTTTCGTTGTTCAAATAAATTCGCTAGCATGTAATTTGCAGAGGCTATTTGGGCGTTATCTTCATTTTCAACCGCTAACCAGTAACCACTTAGAAGACGATCTAAGGCCAAGTCATAATGACTATGACGCAGGTAATGCCGCCCTAAAGTGAGTTGATATATGATTTTCTCTGATGAGTCATCAATGCTGATGAGCAATTGTTTGGCTTTTATAAACAGTTTTTCTGCTTGATTATCATTGTTTAATTTTGACTCAATGACAGCTCGCTGCATCAATGACCAATATTGTAAAAATGTCACTTGCTTGGTGCGCTTGAGTGATTGTGTCTGTTCTATTTCGGCATCAATGTTGTCTAACATTTTTAATGCGGTTGCACTATTTTTGAGGTTTTCCCAATAAAATTTAGCATGCAATAAGCGCGTTTCTAAGATGGTATAGGTGAGCCCATTTTCAACGGCCAACTTTTCTGCTAATTTTATCGTGTTTAATGCCAGTTCAGAGTCATTCAATAGTGAATACGCTTGTGCTTTAATTTGTAGGGCATTAATTGTATTTAATGGAGTACGAACAGTGTGATCGGTTTCATCGTTAGCATGAACACGAGAGGCACCTTTTTTTTCAGTGAGGCGGCGTTGTTTAATGTAACGATCAGAGATTTCTAATGATTTTTCTGGGCTAGTTTGTAATAGCTCGTTTGCATCTGCCAAAATAGGGGTAGTGTATACTTTTGCACTCGCGCTAAAGGAAGCAATCAGAATCACTATTACACTTATCAACCCGCGGCGAAAACTCATATCATCTCTTAAACCACAATAAACACAGTTGTCTAATATTACTGGCTTGGTGAATCAAGTCCAGCAAAGTAACCCTTTTTACTGGACTTATTATTCAATCTGTTGGAATTATTAATATTACTGGCGCGCTAGGCGGAAGTTATCACTTGGTGTTTTGCCTTGGTTTGTACGATATGGATTAATATCTAACCCGCCACGACGTGTATAGCGTGCGTAAACCGTTAATAATTCTGGTTGGCAGAACTTCATGATATCAGTAAAGATACGTTCTACGCATTGTTCATGGAACTCATTGTGGTTACGGAAAGACACTAAGTAACGTAGCAATTTCTCGCGGTTGATTTGCTTACCTTTGTAAGAAATTTTCACGCTGCCCCAATCTGGCTGATTGGTGATTAAGCAGTTAGATTTCAGCAAATGGCTGTGAAGATCTTCCGTTACAATCTCACCTTCTGCTGCATCTTTAAGGTATTGTGCATCAAAGTCGTAACTGTTGATTTCAATATCTTGTTCATCAATACAATTGCCAGCAAAGTTGATCACCGTTTGGTCAGTGAAATCTTCTAATGGCTGAATCGTGACATCCACTTCTTGTCCCGCACAAGCTGTCAGATCTTTCTGTAATGTATCGGCAATTTGCTGCCAGCTATCAAAACGCGTTTGATTAAAGCTGTTGAGATACAACTTAAACGATTTTGACTCAATTAGATTAGGGCTAGAAGCGGGTAAACGCACTTCACCAATTGCAACTTGAGGTAACCCTTTGCTGTTTAGCCATGATAGCTCATAGAGTGTCCAGATATCATAGCCAGTAAATGGTAAGCTTTCGCCAAGGTTTAAGTCACTGCGGTTTAGACTTCGAGGTACTGGTTGCAGTAAAGAGGCATCGTACTGATCGATATAATCGGTTTTTTGCCCCAGTGTTAAACCCGCTAATTCTTTAGCATCTTTATATTTGCTCATACTGTATTTGACACTCTTGGATTAGAATATGTGTGCGATTCTGCTTATAGCCTCATAACGCTGTATCAACGTTAGTAGGGGGTAAGCTGAAGCGTCACTGATTTATATTAAAAATACTATAGTGCAAAGTTTACTTAATCTTTAATGAGGTTGCGAATGAATCATCCTGTTGCTGTCGCTTTATCTGACTTTTCTTCTCTTTTTTTACAAGCTTGGCGTGATGCAGGTCACGGTTTTCCACGTAGCGAAGATTTAGTTGGGCTTGAGTCACCGTGTGTTGAACATGATTCAGGTGATGAAGTGACATGGAAACCCATTACTCGTCAACCTCAGGGAGATTTAGCTGGGGTTGAGAAGGGTATTGAGATTGAGCTACATAAAGATATTGTTGTTTTTTATAGCACCCAGTTTAGTGGTGATATGGCGGCAAAATTTGGTGAGATTGAATTAGACTTATTGCAAGTGTTCAGTGAGCAAGATGGTGTACGTTTACAAGAAAATATTCTAGGGCACCTTGTGACGCAACGTCGTCTAAAATTAAAGCCAACAGTTTTCATTGGTGTTATTGATAGTGCCGATAAAGTGATCGCCATTTGTAATCTAACAGGTGAGGTCATACTTGAAACCTTGGGTAAAAATGAACGCGATGTGTTAGCAAAAGATGTGACTAGCTTTTTACAGCAGTTAGTGCCCGTAGTACGAGAGGCTTAAAGATGTACGTTGTAGAGCTGCAATTTGAGTGTTTTGATAACACCACAATATCCGCTGTTGATGCTGCAATCAACGGCTTGATGGATGCATTACGTTATAACGGTCAGGTACTTGGTCGAGAGTTTCCTATCGTAATGGACGACGGTATTTTCCGTGTTAGAGCGGTATGCCCTGAGCAAGATGGTTTGCACTCGCAGTTTAACAGTGAAAATGTCAATGCGCATATCAAGCGCTTGAACAATGCTTGCTTATTAGCGCCTAAGATTAAACTGCTTGGACGTGATATTAATTCAGAAGCCGCTGCTGAAAATTTAACACCATCTTGGCAGGTTATTTATACCACCTTTGTTCATACTTGTTCGCCATTACGTTGTGGCGAAACGTTAATGCCTATTCCACTTTACCGTATTGGCCCTACATCTAATGGCGATCATAAAGCTATCTTGAAGTGGCAAACAGAGTGGCAAGCTTGCGATGAAATTCAAATGGCTGGTGGGTGCAAAGCTGAACATGCAACCCTGCATGAAATTCGTGATGTTGATAGTGATCTATTTCGTCGTGGATGGGATCTGCGTGGACGTATTGAATTTTTAACGAAGATACCTACGTACTATTATCAATATCGTGTTGGTGGTGACAGCTTAGCGGCAGAACTTGAGCGTAAGTGCCCTAAATGTAATGGTGATTGGCGTCTGGATGAACCACTGCATAACTTGTTTCACTACAAGTGCGATGAATGTCGGATCGTTTCTAACTTATCTTACGACTTTCAGTAATCTGCATATTTCATGATCTTCTATGATAAAGGGCACCGTATGGTGCCTTTGGGCTATCAACGGCTTTCAGTATCAAGTTCATTGTCGATCATGATAATGCTCACTTCATCTTGAACTAATTACTAACATTTTCTAACTGGGAAAGGCGCGCCGTTAGATCCGCAACTTGTTGTTCAAGTTGTTTGATACGTTCTTCATTGGAGATGCTGGGTTCTGTTCTCTCAATTTTTGGTACTTTTGCATTTTTCTTCCATGCCTGTAGTGCCTTTATAATAAGGGGCATTGGCAGCGGTTCAGTTAATCGTGCTTTAATTAATGCAACGGAAGGTTCTTTACCTTCAGCAATAAGAGAGGTAATCGCCTGTTCTAGCGCGAGAGTAATCGTCGACATAGTACTTCCTGAAATCGTGTTTGATATGAAGATACACGCTATTTTCGTAGCAAAGTATCTAATTGATCAATAACTTCACTCCAGTCAGCATCCTGTTCTTGGGATTCTTTTAAAAATCGTTTCTGAGCGGGCTGCCAAAAACTGGCTTCGGTTAACGTCTCATTTTGTTCAAGGTGATGTTCACAAAGGAATGACTCAATGAATGATTGAGAATTATTTAGCCCTAACTGGCTGAAAAGATTTGATAAATTATGGTTGAATGTTTCCATGCCTATATCCCTTTTAAGTCGATTCTTATTGAATATGAAACTCGCGCATCTGTTATGAATGTAGGATAAGTTTGGCTATTAATACCAATTTTTGATGGTTATTTGCGTTAACGAGATAAAGTGTAGTGGGAGCCTGGCGAGATATCTCTACTTGGCTTGTAAGAGATCTCTTACAAGCACGTGCGCCTTTTAAGTTAATGTTGTCAGCGTTAATGTGGGGGTTCGTATTAACCTGTTGTTTTTATTAAGATTGTGTTTTTATCGTGAATGTTATTATGAAAACTGTGATTGAAGTCCGCTTTGCCTCCCTTGTTCAAAACTTCTAAAAGCGTAATCTTATTGGTGTCGGAAGGAACTGGCGGAACGGAACAGGAAAAAGCCAAGGATTTGGTAGTCTCAGGACGAGACCGGTGTATCAGGATGATATATCGAACATGGATAGTAAAAGGATCACCGAAGGATTCGGTAACAGTAAGCAGGATGTTTACTGGTCAGGACGATAAAAGGACCACTTCAGGACGAAGTTAGGGACACCTCTAGGATAGAGGCATAAAGGAACACTTCAGGGTTGAAGTAAAGGACACCTCCAGGAAGGAGATGAGAGTTGATATAGGATGTATCGACGGGTTAAGGAAAGCCAAAGGATCTCTTCAGGACGAAGATAAAAGGACAATGCTGACGGATTACAGCAGTCAATGGAATGATGCAGGGAGCACCATAGTAGCCGGATTGCTGCAAGTAAGACCTAAGGGCGCGACGCAAGTCGCGCCCGCTCTTTTATGTCTGCGATAAAATTATTCTTGTCTACATCTTCTTTTATTTCTCCTCTTTGTATCTTCAATGACAAGTATTCGCAGGGCATTTCCTGAATGAAATGTTGAATTATTGTTGTAATTTCTATCTATTTACCTCAAATTAAATCGATTACTGGATATTGTTTATTTCAGGTGTGAGAGATCTCTTACAAACTCGTGGGAAAACTATATTTCAACTTACGGCTATTACGTAACCCTTAATATTAAATTGTTTGAATTCAGTAGTTTAATTGATTGTGGTGAGGTTGTTACATTTTTTGTTCCTATTATATTTTTTCTTGGTTATGTCTAAAGTATGCATATAGAGTAATATTTCTCTTGTCGGAAGGAACTGACGGAACGGAACAGGAAAAAGCCAAGGATTTGGTTGTCTCAGGAAGAGATCGGTGTATCAGGATGATATATCGAACATGGATAGTGAAAGGACAATCAAAGGATTTAGGAACAGTAAGCGGGACGTTTGCTGGTTAGGATGACAAAGGACCACTTCAGGACGAAGTCAGGGACACCTCTAGGACAGAGGCTCAAAGGATTCACTTCAGGACGAAGTCAGGGACACCTCTAGGACAGAGGCTCAAAGGATTCACTTCAGGACGAAGTCAGGGACACCTCTAGGACAGAGGCTCAAAGGATTTGCTTCAGGACGAAGTCAGGGACACCTCTAGGACAGAGGTTTAAGGGATTTGCTTCAGGATGAAGTCAGGGACACCTTCAGGGGTGAAGAGAGAGTTGAAGCTGGATTATTCAACGGGTCAGGGAATACCGTAGGACACTCTAGGATAGAGTGGGGAATTATGCTTTAGGAAGAAGCACATCATGGAATGATGCAGGGAGCATAGTAGTAGCAGGATTGCTGCAAGTGAGATCTAAAGGCGTGACGAAAGTCACGCCTTTTCTCGTTTCTGCAATTTTCGAATTGTTCGTGTTGTTGATGGTTAATCTCTTATATCTACCTGCCTTGTGCGAGATCTCTTACAAAGCTGTGGGAAATCATGTGCTTTTAGGTAAGCTAAAACGCACACTATTAGTTAAGGTGCTGTTTATATTTAGGTTTTATTTTTTTTGGTTCGAGGTGTTTATTTCGTCATACAGTATTTTTTGCTAGCTGGTTTTTTTTTAAAGGATTCGGCGTAATCTTATTGGTGTCGGAAGGAACTGACGGAACGGAACAGGAAAAAGCCAAGGATTTGGTAGTCTCAGGATGAGACCGGTGTATCAGGATGATATATCGAACATGGATAGCAAAAGGACCACCGAAGGATTCGGTAACAGTAAGCAGGATGTTTACTGGTCAGGACGACAAAAGGACCACTTCAGGACGAAGTTAGGGACACCTCTAGGATAGAGGCATAAAGGAACACTTCAGGGTTGAAGTAAAGGACACCTCCAGGAAGGAGATGAGAGTTGATATAGGATGTATCGACGGGTTAAGGAAAGCCAAAGGATCTCTTCAGGACGAAGATAAAAGGACAATGCTGACGGATTACAGCAGTCAATGGAATGATGCAGGGAGCACCATAGTAGCCGGATTGCTGCAAGTAAGACCTAAGGGCGCGACGCAAGTCGCGCCCGCTCTTTTATGTCTGCTATCTAACATTCAGTGTTTTGCTATTAGGCTTTAGCCTATCGTTAACGAGCATCTACCGTCATTATCATTAATCAATTTCAACGTCTGGAATATGATGAGCAGGCACATAGAACGTCATGGGTCTAAACCCTTTCATTTCGACAATCCCTTCATAATAGTCATGTCCATTGGCAGAGAATTCAAACAAGTACACCGTTCGCCATCCCCAATTACCTTTATTATCTTTTAGCTTATGGGAACCTCTTGCTGTGCTGAGTAATTGCAAGCCAAGGTTTTTACAGCGTTGTTTAATGAACTTTTCGGCGAATTCAGTTTGGCGTCGTTGCTGCCAAAATAAATATGCGCCGAATGCGACCAGCAAGATTGCGATTAAGTTATCCATAACAAATAAAACTATCCTTAATAAAAATCAACAGATCTTAATATCCTTAAAATAGCACAGACTATTTACTATGAGCATGTTGTTGAAGTTGAGTTATCGCTTCAACTAATGCAGGGTTTGCTTGGCTGTGAAGAACTTGAAGCATAATTCCGCGAAGTAAAGGCAACATGACAAGATCAGTAAATAGCTGATTAAATAGCGTTTGATCTTTTGTTTCAGCAAGGCGTAATAAGAATAGGCTTGCGGTGTCTGTGTTCGCTAAACCATACCAACAGCGTCCTGCAATCGCGACTAAGACTTCAGGGTGACAAAGTTCGGTATGTTGTAGCAAGACATTAAGCTGCTCTGTAAGCGTGACAGCGTTGCTACCTGCAAGCGAACGAATAATAGCGGCGAGTAAGAAGAGATCTGGCTCTGAAGATGCCATTTCTGTGTGTAATCTTTCTTCTAAACGCTTGCTCAGTGTTTCTGGAATATCACAATGCTCTAAACAACCCAGTAATGCATAAAGAGGGGTCATTGGAAGGTTGTTCACTGCTTTTCTTAGTAACGTGCTGTTATTTTCTTGCTTTATTCTTGCACAGATATCAGCCAAACCTTGCAGACCGACACCCTGCCATTGATCCCAGCCAAGATCACCACTTAGAAATAGCTGAGCATGCTCATAATACTGGCTGGTCGATAATGAGAGAACGTGACGTAATTGGGCATGAAAAATCGCCATCTTGTCGTCATTCGGCTTAAATGTGTATGGGTTCGCGGCTAATTTCTCTTGTTCCTCTTCTGTCGGCTCAGCATTGAGCGTTGCGCCCATGGCTTCGATAACATACTTGATAAAATCGCCCACAGCGGCTTGCTTTAATAGCCCACGCTCGTCTAATGGTAAACGTAAGAACCAAACCCAAGGTGCATTATTGTTCTGCCAAAAAGAGATAGAAAGGTGCGCATGCTGCTGCAATGGCCATGGATAAGGCTGACGATTTTCTTCTACAGCTTTGAATTGCTCGATATCAATTTCGCAAACACGGCGACCAAGGTCGAAAATCTTGTACTGACAACCAGCATTATCAAGTAATTGGGTAAGGGTATGAAATTTATCCATGGACATAGTTATTGCTCCTAAATCTGATTCGTGAGTATATCAAAGACAGTAATTAACTGACTATTCAATTGCGTAAATCATGTCATTAAGTATCTGAACCTTGATTGTCTGTGTATCCGTTGTTGGGTGGCGGGGGATGAAATGGTATTCTAGCGCGCCAATTTCATGAGGATTTGTAGCATGGATAAATATCGTCATAGCATGTTGTTACTAGAAAAGCTTGAGGCAGCCTTACGCAATGCCGACTTGTGGGAAAATGTACCACCAAGTGATGTGGCACTTGCGAGTACGGAACCTTTTGCTGTGGATACGCTCTCTTGTAGTCAATGGTTGCAGTGGGTTTTTATTCCGAGAATGACCCAGCTTATCGCGCTGAAACAACCGTTACCTCAACATTTTGAACTTTCCCCTTATGTTGAAGAAGCAATGAAGCACGATAGTGGGATAAATATTATTCTTGGCGTAACACGTGAGTTAGATAACTTATTTAAGGCTCAATAATTGTGGAATTAGACATTCTTTTTCAAGATGAATACTTAGTTGCGGTTAATAAGCCCTCTGGCATGTTGGTTCACCGCTCTTGGCTTGATCGCCATGAAACGGTATTTGTAATGCAAACATTACGCGACCAAATTGGTCAGCATGTATTTCCGCTTCATCGTTTAGATCGTCCTACATCTGGGGTGTTATTATTTGGCTTATCGAGTGAAATTGCGTCGCAAATGATGCCGGTATTTTCAGGGCGAGAGATACATAAAACATATCATGCAGTTGTTCGTGGTTGGATCAAAGACGCTGCAGTACTCGATTATCCGTTGAAAAAAGAGCTTGATAAAATTGCGGATAAAAACGCAGCAGAAGAACAGGAAGCTCAGGAAGCAGTAACAGCCTATAGTCCACTTGCCACTGTTGAAACCAACATTCCAGTAGGTCGTTATGCGACCAGCCGTTATTGCTTAGTTGAAATGAAACCAGAAACGGGCCGTAAACACCAGCTGCGTCGTCATATGCACCATTTAAATCATCACATTATTGGTGATGTAAATCATGGTGATGGTCGCCACAACCGTATGTTCCGTGAAAACTATGACTGCCATCGTTTGATGTTACATGCCTCTCGTTTGCAGTTTGTTCATCCAGTAACAGAGCAAGCGCTAGATATTCGTGCATCAATTGATGAAACATGGTTACGAGTGATGTCTGAATTTAATTGGTCTACTGAACTGCTAAACTCAAAATAGTGACTAGAACGGTCAATCTTAGTGGCTAAATCATTACAGCACTTTTTTAATGAGGTAGCTCTCGTTGTCGGGTTATCTTATTTGCATCTTCGGATATAAAAGGCCAAATTCATTTTTGGACTCTCTGAAAATAAAGGCTAGGACGCTATGGCTAAAATTGGTGTATTTGTTGGCTCTGTATTTGGCGGCGCTGAAGATGTTGCCCAAGATGTAATTACCCAATTAAGCAGTAATGGGCATACGGCTCAGCTGTATTTAGATCCTCAACTCGATGACTTTTTAGCATATCAAAATGACACCATTGTCGTTATTACCTCGACAACGGGGCAGGGTGAAGTGCCTGATAACCTTTTACCACTATATGTTGCGCTAAATGATCAATTTCCATTGATGCCTAAGTTAAGTTATGGCGTGATTTCAATGGGGGATTCAAGTTATGGCGAAGATCGTTATTGTGGTGCTGGGCGCCAGTTTGATGAGATGCTGCAACAGCTGCAGGCTAAGCCTGTTGCAGAGCGATTAGATATTGATGCATGCGTTAACTTTGATGCATTAGAAGCGGCGCTTCCTTGGTTAAGTCGTTTTTTGAAGCAAATCGCTTAGATGATGAATCCTGCTCTTCAAGAAGAGAGCAGAAATCAATGATGTTTATTTTAATTTTTCTAAATCTGCTTCAATTTCTGATATTTTGTGGCTTACAACGCGCTCTAAATGACGTAAGTCACCTAAAATTTTCTTCTTAATATCCACTTCTGTATGCTTTCTTTTAGTGATGATATCGAGTTCATCAATAATATGAGTCAGTGTTCGATTTATTTCAGTAATTTCTTTGTATTCACGGCTGCCGCTATTCACTAAGACGGATTTACGCTGACGAGGGAATTTAAATTTCACACTCTTTGCGAACAGCTCACCTTTATTTTTTGCAAAATAGACTTTTAGAATGTCATTGGCGGCTTCTTGACGCAGGCTGTAACGTTCAATTGCTTCTGGTTGTTCAATACCAATACTGGTGAGGTGTGGATACATAAGGGCCTCTGCTTAATGTTTTTATATTTTACGAGCAATAAAATAACTGTAGCAAGAACCTATCATAACGTCCTGATCGTCGATCCAGAATGTGGTGAAGATCGCGCATCCTTTAAGTAAAAAATATTTAGCGTAAAGAATGCGTATTAATAAGGTATTTGAGTGAATCAGGTAGTCATGCTTAAGCCTTAATCTTGAGGGGTCAGCTTGATGATTAACGCCTCTTTTAATGCTTGCTGATGCTCTTCGGTTAACGGACTTCCGTGCTCATTCACCAAAATAAAGAAATCTTCTGCACGCTCACCAATGGTGGTAATTTTGGCGGCTTGTAGACTGACTTTTTGTTTAGCAAACACGGCACCAATTCGAGCGAGCAGACCCGGCATGTCTAACGCAATGAGCTCCATTGTTGTTTTTTTGCCCGTTTTAGTTGGCAAAAAGTCCACTTGGGTTTTAACGTTAAAATGCATTAATTTACGTGGTGCGCGTTTATTTTTACGCTCTGATTTCATTTTTGTCAGTGCGTTAACGAGTGCGCGTCGAATTGTATTGTGGCGATTTTCTGGTATGGCTTTTCCGCTCGGATCTAGCACCATAAATGTATCAAGCGTGTAACCGTCTTTACTGTTCATGATTTGGGCATCGTGAACACTGAGATTTTTCTTATCCAATTCTGATACGACAATTGCAAATAACTTGGCTTTGTCTTTGTTATAAACAAATACCTCCGTCCCCCCTCTTGTCGCTTTTTTACTCAGCAGTATGAGTGGTTTGTCATGATCATGCGTGAGTAGCGCTTCGGCATGCCAGGCTAATTGCTTGTGTGTATGACGCAAGAAATAATCAGCTTTAAAACGTTGCCACAGTACTTCTATTTCACGAGGTGCGAAGCCTTTTCCGCGCAAAATAGCAGAAGATAGCTGTTGGTTGTGACGGATACGGTCACGTACATCAGGAGTATTTTCTAATCCACGGCGCAACGCTTTTTGAGTCGAATAATAGAGCTCTGCGAGCAGAGTGCGTTTCCAGCTGTTCCATAATTCTTGGTTTGTCGCGCAAATATCAGCCACGGTTAGGCAAACTAAATAATCGAGACGTTCCTCATCTCGCACTTCTTTGGTAAATTCAGCGACAACTTCTGGATCATAGATGTCTCGGCGCTGAGCGGTGACTGACATCAGTAGGTGCTTTTGAACCAACCAAGCGATGAGGTTGGCTTCTGGGCGTGATAAACCGTGCTGAATACAGAACTTATGCGCTTCGACTGCGCCAAGCTCTGAGTGATCCCCACCACGGCCTTTGGCTATATCATGGAAAATCCCCGCAATGGTGAGTAATTCCTTTTTGATGATCCTTGGATAGACTTCACAGCAAATAGGGTGACGCTCTCGATTCTCTGGGTCATTAAATTTATTGAGATTCTTGATAAGGCGAACGCTGTGTTCATCGACAGTGTATACATGGAACAAATCAAATTGCATCTGGCCTACAATTTGACTCCATTGAGGTAAATATGCTGATAAAACGCCATGACGGTGCATTAAGCGAAATGCTTTTTGTAAAGTATTTGGCTGGCGAACCAATTCCATGAATTTTTCACGGGCCTCGGGAATATCAACTAAAAATACGTTTAAACGTCGTCGAGCTGTACGCAGTTGGCGCAGTGTCGGAGCTGCTATACCGTCAATGTCACCGTTTTGTGCTATGTGCAAAAACATATCAAGGATCGTTTCAGGGCGGGCTTGGAATAATGCCGGTTTGGTTGCTTCAATTAAATGCCCGCGAATTTGAAAGTCATCACTAAGCTGTATCGTTTCAACCGTTTTGTCGTTATCGAGAATTGCTTGATCAAACAATTGAAGTAACATTTTATTGAGTTCAAGTACGCGACGTAATGTGCGATAAAACTCTTTCATCATCATTTCGACACCGCGGTTGCCTTCTCCGGTGTAGCCTAAATTTTCAGCAACGGATGGTTGGTGTGAAAAAGTGAGGCGGTTATCGTAGCGGCGTAACTCAATGTGCAGGGCAAAACGAATGCGCCACAGTGAATCTTGGCATTCAACTAATTCACGGTATTCCGCATCAGTTAAAAAGCCAAATCGACTCATCTCTAACAAACTGGTCGCCCCAAAATGACGGCGTGCAACCCAGCTTAAGGTATGAATATCTCGTAATCCGCCAGGGCTTGATTTGATATCAGGTTCTAGATTATATGTGGTGTCGTGATAACGGGCATGGCGTGTTTTTTGTTCTTCTAATTTAGCCCGATAAAAGTCTTCACTCGGCCAGAAATCACCTGCACTAATACGTTCTTGTAAGCACTGAAATACGTCGTCACTTCCGCAGAGTATGCGTGCCTCGGTTAGGTTCGTAGCAACCGTTAAATCATCGCTGCCAATTTCAATACAGTCATCGATAGTCCGTACACTATGACCGACCTCTAAACGCAGATCCCATAAAAAGGTTAAAAACTCACTGACGATTTTTCCTGTTTCATCACTTAGTGATTGAGCGCTTAAGATTAGAATATCGACATCTGATAATGGATGTAACTCCCCCCGACCATATCCACCTACAGCGACTAATGCGATATCAGGATACTGATTTACGCCATAATGTTCCCATAGACGAATTAATAATTTATCAATGAAAGTCGAGCGAGACAGTACCAAATCGGTTACTGGACGATGCTGGATAAATTGTTGTTTTTGCTGTTCAGCAAATTGTTCAAGCGTGTTACGCAAGTTTTCTTGAGTAATCGCTTCAACAGGAAGTGTTTGAGGGTTAGTTATCGTAGAGGTGTCAATCATCGCGGTCCATGCCCTGTGATGTAGTGCTTAGTCTTACTATAACTGGATCGTAATAAATGGGTAGTAGTTATCGATAGATTGCTAGCGGTTGGAGGATAGTGTTGAGGGGGAGTTCGTACTAAGGAAAAGTCGGCACATGGCCGACTTTTTCAAAATTATGCTTTGATGATACGAGGTAGTGTTTCATCTTTTCGTAAGGTAAGCACTTCACAACCAGTTTCAGTTACCAGTAGTGTATGTTCCCACTGTGCTGATTTTTTGCCATCAACAGTATATACAGTCCAACCATCATTATCGTCAGATACACAGCCAAATTTACCGGCATTGATCATCGGTTCGATAGTAAAACACATACCTGCTTTTAACACCGTACGGTCGTTGTTTTTGTAATGAACAACCTGAGGCTCTTCATGAAACTCGTTACCGATACCGTGCCCACAGTAATCTTTAACAATAGAAAAGCGGCTGTTACCGGTTTTGATGAATTTCTGAATCGCAGTACCAATTTCACCTAGTTTAGTGCCAGGTTTTACCTTCTTAATTGCAAGGTAAAGACTTTCTTGTGCAACACGGCATAAGCGCTTGTCATCCAGTGATACTTCACCGATTTCAAACATCTTAGAGGTGTCACCGTGGTAGCCATCTTTAATAACAGTAATGTCGATATTAAGGATGTCGCCATCTTTTAATACTGCAGGTTTGTTGTAAGAGCCATTAACGTCTTCATCTTTTTCAGCGGGAATGCCGTGGCAAACAACGTGATTTATAGATGTACAAACCGATTTAGGGAAACCGTGATAGTTGAGCGGCGCAGGAATTGCGTTCTGCTCTTTTGTGATGAAATCGTGACAGATTCGATCTATCTCTTCTGTCGTTACGCCCGCCTTTACATGGGGTTCAATCATCTCTAGCACATCAGCAGCCAAACGGCCGGCTACGCGCATTTTTTCTATTTCATCAGCCGTTTTGATCTTAATGCTCATACAATATTCTCTATATTTTACTATTTGCTATTAATCACATGTTAACAGTGAGGAGGGGCGATGGAAACCAAGTTTAGATACATCAACTAAACTTAGTCTGGATTATTGCTATAAAGATATGGTATAAAACGCGCCGTAATTAGCTAATTTGGTTTCGACTCTATTAGTTAAATTACACACACTTTTATTAATCACTCACACATATCGACACATGCTCCGGGGTGCCCGCCATTTTTAATAAGCCCATTATGGACTTAGGTAAAATGGATAGAGGGTCGGTAGGATGGGATATGTGGACGCCTAACCCCATAGAGGAATTATTCAATGGCAACTGTATCAATGCGCGACATGCTTAAGGCTGGTGTACACTTTGGTCACCAAACTCGTTACTGGAACCCAAAAATGAAGCCATTCATTTTCGGTGCTCGTAACAAGGTACACATCATCAACCTTGAGAAAACTGTACCAATGTTCAACGAAGCACTAGCTGAAATCAACAAGATTGCAGCTCGTAAAGGTAAGGTGCTTTTCGTTGGTACTAAGCGTGCAGCCAGCGAATCTATCAAAGAATCAGCTATCAACTGTGATCAGTACTACGTAAACAACCGTTGGTTGGGTGGTATGCTGACTAACTGGAAAACTGTTCGTCAGTCAATCAAACGTCTGAAAGAGCTAGAAATTCAGTCTGCTGACGGTACGTTCGAAAAGCTAACGAAGAAAGAAGCGCTAATGCGTACTCGTGAAATGGAGAAACTTGAAAAGTCTCTAGGTGGTATCAAGAACATGGGCGGTCTTCCTGACGCAATGTTCGTAATTGATGCTGATCACGAACACATCGCTATTAAAGAAGCTAACAACCTGGGTATCCCTGTATTCTCTGTTGTAGATACTAACTCTAACCCAGACGGCGTTGACTTCGTTATCCCTGGTAACGATGATGCAATCCGTTCAATTCAGCTTTACACTGGTGCTGTAGCACAAACTGTAACTGAAGCTCGTAACCAAGATATCGTTGTTCAAGCTGAACAAGATGGTTTCGTAGCAGAAGCTTAATAGCCGCTCTTTTGAGTTTCTTAGCTTACCTAGTGTAAACTAAGAATGGTTAACAGGGGCCCATTTCGGCCCCTGATTTTTATATCAAGAATTCAAACCGAGGATATGACAATGGCAACAGTTACAGCTGCCCTAGTTAAAGAACTGCGTGAGCGTACAGCTGCAGGCATGATGGATTGTAAAAAAGCGCTTGTTGAAGCAGATGGCGACATCGAGCTAGCAATTGATAACATGCGTAAGAGCGGTGCTGCTAAGGCTGCTAAAAAATCGGGCAACATCGCAGCTGAAGGCACAATTATCATCAAAGAACTTGATGGCGTTGCTGCAATTCTAGAAGTTAACTGTCAAACAGATTTCGTTGCTAAAGATGCTAGCTTCCTTGCGTTTGCTAATGAAGTAGCAGATGCAGCTCTTGCTGGTCGTGCTGAAGTTGCTGAACTTCAAACTACTTTCGAAGAGAAGCGTATTGCTCTAGTAACTAAAATCGGTGAAAACATCAGCATTCGTCGTGTTGAGTTCATCGAAGGCGCACAAATTGGTTCTTACCGTCACGGCGACCGTATTGGTGTTGTTGTTGCATCTGATGCAGACCTAGAAACAATTAAGCAAGTAGCTATGCACGTTGCTGCATCTAAGCCTGAGTTCGTAACTCCTGAAGATGTACCTGCAGAAGTTGTTGCTAAAGAAAAGCAAATCCAGATCGATATCGCTATCCAATCTGGTAAGCCAGCTGAAATCGCAGAGAAAATGGTTGTTGGCCGCATGAAGAAATTCACCGGCGAAGTTTCTCTAACTGGTCAAGCATTCATCATGGATCCAGCACAAACTGTTGGTCAAATGTTGAAAGCTAAAGGTGCTACAGTAACAAACTTCATCCGTTTTGAAGTTGGTGAAGGCATCGAGAAAGCACAAGAAATGAGCTTCGCAGAAGAAGTTGCAGCTGTTCAGAAGGGTTAATCCTTTACAGCAAAAAGAACTCTAAAGACCGTAGCCAAGGCTGCGGTCTTTTTACAACTCCATATCTCTTTAGTTTAGTTAGCCTGGAAGGTAATACTTATGACCACAAACCCTAAACCAATTTATCAACGAATTTTACTTAAACTAAGTGGTGAAGCACTACAGGGATCAGAAGGTTTCGGTATTGATGCAAAAGTTCTTGACCGTATGGCACAAGAAGTTAAAGAACTCGTTGAACTGGGTGTACAGGTTGGCCTTGTTATCGGTGGCGGTAATTTGTTCCGTGGCGCTGGTTTAGCTGAAGCGGGTATGAACCGAGTTGTGGGCGACCACATGGGTATGCTAGCAACTGTGATGAATGGTTTGGCAATGCGAGATTCATTACACCGTGCCTATGTGAACGCTCGAGTGATGTCTGCAATTCCACTAAATGGCGTGTGTGACAGCTACAACTGGGCTGAAGCTATTAGCCAACTTCGTCAAGGTCGCGTTGTGATCTTCGCAGCTGGTACTGGTAATCCGTTCTTTACTACTGATTCAGCGGCATGCCTTCGTGGTATTGAAATTGAAGCTGACGTAGTATTGAAAGCAACGAAAGTTGACGGAGTTTACACTGATGATCCAGTTAAGAACCCAGATGCGGTTCTTTGTGATAAGCTTGGTTACCAAGATGTTCTCGAAAAAGAGCTTAAAGTGATGGACTTAGCTGCATTTACACTTGCTCGTGACCATAAAATGCCGATTCGTGTTTTTAACATGACTAAACCAGGCTCTCTTCGTCGCGTAGTAATGGGTGAGCAAGAAGGCACTTTGATCTCTTAATTGTTAATGTGAAAACATGAGTCTTCACGTTGGTGAAGCTTTAAAACGTATTAACGATAAAAACGACTAATTCAGGATGGAGGCCTTTGATGCCTCCGCCGTGACTAAATAACCTGACCATTACCAAGCAGGGGTACTAAATCGTGATTAATGAAATTCAAAATGATGCGCAAGAGCGTATGGGAAAAAGCGTTGATGCGCTAAAAAACCAACTTGTTAAGATCCGTACTGGTCGTGCGCATCCAAGTCTACTTGATACCATTTACGTAGAATACTACGGTGCGAATACACCACTTAAGCAGCTTGCAAATGTTGTTGCTGAAGATTCACGTACGTTGGCGATTACTGTTTTTGACCGAGAGCTAACGCCAAAAATTGAAAAAGCTATCATGATGTCAGATTTGGGGCTAAACCCAATGTCTGCAGGTACCGTAATTCGTGTACCATTGCCTCCGTTAACGGAAGAGCGTCGTCGTGATCTTGTTAAGATTGTACGTAAAGAAGCAGAGCAAGGTCGTGTGGCTATTCGTAACATCCGTCGTGATGCGAATGCAGATTTAAAAGCATTGCTAAAAGACAAAGAAATCTCTGAAGATGATGATCGTCGTGCACAAGATGAAATTCAGAAGCTGACAGATGTTGCTGTTAAGAATATTGAAGCTGTTCTTGAAGTAAAAGAAAAAGAGTTAATGGAAGTTTAAGACACTTGTCTTTCCAATATGATTTAGCTTTATGATATTTGAAGCGCTGTGCGTACAGCACAGCGTTTTTTTTTGAGGGAGAAACATGGCAGAGCGTACCATCGAAACTGAACTTTCTGCTGAATGTTTACCGAAGCATGTTGCCGTCATTATGGATGGGAATGGTCGGTGGGCGAAGGCAAAAGGAAAGGCTCGAGTGTTTGGCCATAAGGCTGGCGTTGAAGCCGTGCGTAAAAGTGTCTCGACGGCTAACCGTCTTGGCGTTAAGGTTTTGACATTATTTGCTTTTAGTAGCGAAAACTGGCGTCGCCCTGAAGACGAGGTTTCATTATTAATGGAACTGTTTATGACTGTACTGACTCGTGAAGTTAAACGTCTTCATAAAAATAATATCCAGTTACGTATTATCGGTGACAAAAGTGGCTTTAGTGATCGACTTCAACGAAAAATAGCAAGCTCAGAAGCGTTAACAGCTAACAATACTGGGTTAGTCTTGAATATTGCTGCCAATTACGGTGGACAATGGGATATCTTGCAAGCAACGAAAAAATTGGCCGTTCAAATTGCTGAACAAGGTTTAACTGCTTCAGATATTACTGAGGATATGTTGTCTGCTGGCATGTCGACTGCTGATTTACCTGATGTGGATTTAATGATCCGTACGAGTGGTGAATGCCGTATTAGTAATTTTATGCTGTGGCAGGCGGCTTATGCCGAATTATACTTCACAGAGCAGCACTGGCCTGATTTTGATGAAGAAAGCTTTGCTAACGCTATAGCATGGTATGTTAACCGCGAACGCCGTTTTGGTTGTACGGGTGAACAGATTAAGGCTTTAATACAAGAATAAATATTATTCAAGAGATGCGTTTTTAAGAAAACGCATTGATTATCGTCACAACATTAAAATCGTGATATTTGGTCTGAATAATGAAAATAAATAACAATCGAGAGGACGCCGCTTGTTAAAGCAACGAATTATTACTGCACTAATCCTCGCGCCTTTAGTGATTGCTGGGATATTTTTACTACCATTTCCTTTTTTCGTCATTGCTCTTGCTGCGATTACGTTGATTGGTTTTTGGGAATGGACACAGTTTGTTGATGCTAAATCGCGCCTCGTTGCGATGGTCGTACCTACGATAGCCCTAGGCTTAAGCTTAGTGGTAATACCTTTCGATGTAACTGCATTATCAACACTGGCCGAGTCGCACCATGGCATATTGTTTGTTGGTGGGATTTGGTGGTTAATTGCATCTACCTTAGCAATAACATATCCATCCAGCGTAAAATTTTGGTCTACATCTTCTTCGCTAAAATACTTCTTTGGGTTACTTACACTCATTCCATTTTTTTGGAGCATCTTAATGCTCCGCGCAGTTAACTATGCTGAAAACCCATACCACGGTGCAAAACTTGTGTTACTAGTTTGTTTTCTTGTTTGGTCGGCCGATACAGGTGCGTACTTCTCTGGTAAACGTTTTGGTAAAACTAAAATGGCCCCTGCGGTTAGCCCAAATAAAACCATCGAAGGTTTAGTTGGAGGAGCATTGTTAGCGATCCTTATTACGTGGGGTGGCGCGACATTGATGGATATTCCATTTACGAGCTTAAGCAATCTTTTCATCATTGCTATTATTACAGTGATTGCATCTGTTTTAGGTGACTTGGTTGAAAGTATGTTCAAGCGTGTTTCTGGCATCAAAGATAGTGGTAATATTTTACCTGGTCACGGTGGTATCCTTGATCGTATTGACAGCTTAACGGCTGCCCTTCCTGTTTTTGCTTTATTGTACCTTTGGGTACTGTAAGCAATATCATATAGCGGGCAGCGATTCTTAAGCTGCCCTCCATAGCTGAATTAAGTGATTTTATGCGTAAGTTAACGATTCTTGGTGCTACTGGCTCTATTGGAAGTAGTACATTGGCTGTTGCAGCACAGAACCCACAATTGTTTGAGGTTGTTGCTTTAGCTGCCGGTACGAATAGTCAGAAAATGCTTGAGTTATGCCGTGTTTGGAAACCAAAATACGCAGCAATGGCATCTCAGCAGGCTGCGAAGGAATTGTCAGCATTACTGAAACTGCATGAGATTAGTACCCAAGTTTTAGCGGGTGAAGCAGGGCTCTGCCAAGTCGCGGCACTTGATGAAGTTGACACTGTCATGGCCGCAATAGTTGGTGCTGCGGGTTTATTACCGACAATGGCTGGTGTGAAAGCGGGTAAACGCATTTTATTAGCGAACAAAGAAGCATTGGTAATGTCTGGTCAGATGTTTATTGATGCGTGTGAGCAATACGGCGCTGAGCTATTGCCTGTAGATAGTGAGCATAATGCCATCTTCCAATGCCTACCTGCTGATATTCAGCGTGTAATGGGGCGTTGTGATTTGGAAGAGTACGGCATTAGTAAAATTTTGCTAACGGGCTCTGGTGGACCATTTAGGTATACTGAACTATCTGAATTGACATCGGTTACACCACAGATGGCAATCGCACATCCTAATTGGTCTATGGGACCAAAAATCTCAGTTGATTCCGCAACCATGATGAACAAAGGGCTTGAATATATTGAGGCTCGGTGGTTGTTCAATGCATCTAGAGAGCAGCTGCAAGTGATTATTCACCCACAGTCCGTTATTCACTCCATGGTGCAATATAAAGATGGCTCAGTATTGGCGCAGATGGGGTTACCCGATATGCAAACGCCCATTGCGTGTGCAATGTCCTACCCTAATAGAGTAGATGCGGGGGTTGCGCCATTAGACTTCAGTAATATTGGTGAATTCACTTTCTTGCCGCCAGACTACTCGCGCTATCCTTGTTTGAAACTTGCTATTGATGCATGTTATGAAGGTCAAGCCGCGACAACGGCATTGAATGCGGCGAACGAAATAGCGGTTGCGGCATTCTTAAATAATGAAATCGGTTTTACCGATATTGCAGTAATAAACGAGCAAATTCTTAATTCTGCCGATATGACGACACCAGTAGATTTGGAAAGTGTGATTGAGTTAGATATGCGAGCTCGTGTTTTGACTCACAACATAATTCGTAAGGTAGCATGAATATGATGAGTATTTTATGGAATCTAGGGTCATTTATACTGGCTTTAGGGATTCTAATTGCAGCACATGAATTCGGTCACTTTTGGGTTGCTAGACGTTGTGGTGTCTATGTTGAACGCTTTTCCATAGGTTTTGGTAAATCGTTATGGCGTAAAGTGGGCAAAGATGGCACAGAATATACTCTGGCTATGATTCCACTGGGTGGTTACGTTAAAATGCTCGATGAGCGTGTTGATGACGTACCAGCTGATAAAAAACATATGGCTTTCAATAATAAACCACTATGGCAACGTAGTGCGATTGTTGCTGCAGGACCAATGGCGAACTTTATGTTTGCTATCTTTGCTTATTGGGTCGTTTATCTGATTGGAATTCCTGCTGTTCGTCCCATAATTGGTGAAGTCGCTCCGCAATCGATAGCGGCGGAAGCAGGAATTAGCTCTGGAATGGAACTAAAATCTATTTCAGGAATCAAAACCGCTGATTGGGAATCCGCTAATATGGCGATGATTTCTCATATCGGTGATAAAAAAATGGTTATTACAGTCACTGAACCTAATAATGACTATGAGGTTCAGCGCACTTTAAACCTAAGTTCTTGGTCATTTGACCCTGAAAGCGAGCGTGTTCTAACAACACTCGGTATTACACCCTATTCACCTGCAATAACCCTTTCCATCTCACAACTTGTTGACGGTGGAGCAGCAATTGATGCTGGATTCAGGTTAAATGATAAAATTGTGGCGATCGATAATACCCCGATCTCACAATGGAAAGAGGTTGTTGATGCTGTTCGATCGCATCCTGAACAAGCACTGTTGTTTGAATTAGAGCGTGAAGGGCAGCGTGTTTCGGTGACTTTGACACCGAAATCAAAAAAATTGGCAAATGATGAGTTAATTGGATACGCAGGTTTTGCGCCAGAAGTGGAAGCTTGGCCCGAGTCATACCGTATTAACCTTCAGTTTGGTCCTATAGAAGCAGTAGGAAAAGCAACAGAAAAAACATGGCAGTTGGTGACGTTGACCTTTGACATGGTGACAAAGTTGGTAACTGGAGATGTGGCGCTTAAAAATCTAAGTGGCCCAATATCCATAGCGAAAGGGGCTGGAATGACCGCCGATTACGGTTTGGTGTATTTCCTTGGATTTTTAGCTCTGATTAGTGTGAACTTAGGGATAGTTAACTTGTTACCGCTTCCGGTACTTGATGGTGGACATTTAATGTATTTTGCCATTGAAGCTGTAACCCGTCGTCCCGTTTCTGAGCGTGTTCAGGATCTTGGCTATAGAGTGGGATCCGCCATTTTGGTTGCATTAATGGCCGTAGCGCTATTCAATGATTTTACCCGCCTTTAATAAGTGCGTTTTTAGCAAGGAATAATTAGAACAGTAATGGCGATAAAAAAACTGTTGATCGCATCACTCTTACTCGGTAGCAGTGTTGCGCAGAGCGCGGAACAATTTGTAGTTGACGATATTCGTTTTGAAGGGCTTCAACGTGTCACTATGGGGGCTGCATTGTTAAAAATGCCAGTACGTGTAGGCGATAATGTTGATGACCGTGATGTGGCGGAAATTATTCAGGCTCTTTTTGCTTCCGGTAACTTCGAAGATATTAAAGTATTTCGTGATGGTGATGCACTGGTTGTCAAAGTGCTTGAGCGTCCGACAATTGCCAATATAACATTTTCGGGAAACAAGGCGATCAAGGAAGAGCAACTTACTGATAATCTAGATTCATCGAATCTGCGTATTGGTGAAGCACTTGATCGTACGACACTCAGTAAAATAGAAAAAGGACTAGAAGACTTTTACTATAGTGTAGGTAAATATAACGCCAGCGTACAAGCTGTTGTTACGCCATTGCCTCGAAACCGTGCGGATCTTAAGTTTGTCTTCACAGAAGGTGTATCGGCAAAAATTCAGCAAATCAACTTCATTGGAAATGACGTTTTTACTGATGCAGAGCTGAGCAGTAAATTTAACTTGAAGGCTGATATTCCATGGTGGAACTTCCTTGCTGATGAAAAATATCAAAAGCAAGTGCTCGCTGGTGATTTAGAAATATTACGCTCGCAATACTTGAATAATGGTTACTTGAAATACAAGTTAGACTCAACTCAAGTCTCAATCTCTCCAGATAAAAAGGGTGTGTATATCACGCTTAAAATTGATGAGGGCGAGCAGTATCAAGTGAAAGATGTAACGTTCCGTGGTGACTTATCGAAAGAGAATAATGACCTAAACGAGCTTGTTACGATCAACACTGGTGATATCTATAACGGTGCACAAGTGACGGCACTTGAAGAAGCCGTTAAGCGAACATTAGGTGAATCTGGTTATGCGTACCCGCAGGTAACGACCATTCCTGATTTTGATGACGATAAAAATGAAGTCTCACTGCTTGTAAACGTTGAATCTGGCAAGCGTATTTATGTGCGTAATATCCAGTTCTCTGGTAACACATCGACGAAAGATGAAGTGTTGCGCCGAGAGATGCGTCAAATGGAAGGTAGTTGGCTGAACTCGAAATCTGTTGAAAGCGGTAAGAGTCGTTTGAATCGAACTGGCTTCTTTGAAACCGTCGATGTACAAACCGTTCGTGTACCGGGTTCTGACGATGAAGTCGATATCAAATATGTAGTGAAAGAGGCTAATGCTGGTAGCATTAATTTCGGGGTTGGTTATGGTACTGAATCAGGTATCAGCTTCCAAGCGGGTATTCAGCAAGATAACTTCTTAGGAACCGGTAACCGTTTTGGCATCAATGCGATGATGAATGATTACCAAAAGAATGTCAGCTTAGAATACCGTGACCCTTATTTCACGATCGATGGTATCAGCTTAGGTGGTAAAATTTACTACAACGAGTTTGAAGCATCGGATGCAAACATCTCGGACTATACCAACCAAAGTTATGGTACAAGTTTGACATGGGGCTTCCCGTTTGATGAATTAAACTTCTTCGAATTTGGTCTTGGTTACGATCATAACAAGATTTCGAATACCCAAGAATATTACCAGATTGAAAAATTCAAAAAGATTCATGGCTTCGATCGAGGTCAAAATGTGATCGAATTGGATGACTTTGATTGGTCGGTTTCATGGACTCGTAACAACTTGAACCGTGGTTACTTCCCGACGGCGGGTAATCACCAACGTGCATCATTCCGTATGACAATTCCGGGCTCTGATGCTCAGTATTTCAAAACGCAGTACGATGTTCGCCAATATTTCCCGTTAAACGACGGGCATGATTTCAGTTTATTACTTCGTGGTCGCTTAGGTTACGGTAATGGTTATGGAACAACAGACAATGGTAGTGATCAATTACTGCCATTCTACGAAAACTTCTACGCGGGTGGTTTTACTACGCTACGTGGTTTCCGTTCTAATACTGTTGGCCCTAAAGCTGTTTATGTCGGTGGTTGTAGTACAGGTAGCTCAATTGGTGGTAATAACAATTGTGCGACAGGTACTGATGATGCAGCTGGTGGTAACGCCGTGGCATTAGCAAGTATGGAGCTTATTGTTCCAACCCCGTTTGCATCAGATGAAATTCGTAACCAGATCCGTACTAGTCTATTTATTGATGCTGGTACAGTGTGGGATACGGAATATGATTTGAAAGATACTGACGGTAAATATCTTGAAGATTATTCCGACATGGGATTAATTCGTGCGTCATACGGTGCTGCTTTACAGTGGATGTCACCTATGGGCCCATTGGTATTCTCGATTGCTCGTCCGATCAAGAAATACGACGGTGATGATGAAGAATTCTTCACATTCACCATTGGACGAACATTCTAATTTTTTGAGGAGAAGTCTTTTGAAACAGTGGATTAAAGCAGCAAGTTTAAGTTTAGTTATTTTATCATCTTCAATGTATGCGCAAGCTGCTGAAGCGGCACAAAAAGTGGGTTATGTTGCAACGGGTCAAGCTATGGCTCAGTTAGCTAAGCGTTACAATGTGTCTGAAAAGCTACGTAAAGAGTTCAAAGATCGTATTGATGAGCTTCGCGGCATTGAAAACCGAATGAAAACGAAGGTCGAGAAAATGAAGCGTGATGGTGAGTTAATGAGCTCAACTGATCGTACTAAGATTCAGCGTGAATTAGCATCTCTTGATTCTACTTACAAGCTAAAGGCTAAAGCACTTCAAGAAGACCAGCGACGTCGTGGTCAAGAAGAAGAGCAGAAATTAGTGATGAAAATTCGTACAGCAATCCAAACTGTAGCGAAGAAAGAAGGCTACGATATCGTGGTTGATGCACAAGCTGTATTGTTTGCAGATCCTAAAGATGACTTATCTAATAAAGTTATCACTGCAGTAAAATAAAGTGATTATTCTCTTAACGCTATTTTGCTCAACAGCAAGATAGCGTTGAGCTGAGCAGTTATAAAAGAATAAGGTTAACAATGGCACGTATTACTCTTGCTGAAATAGCAGATAAATTGGGTGCAGAACTTCGTGGAGATGGTTCTGTAGAAATTCAATCAATTGCAGGCATGGAAAAAGCAGCTGAAGGGCACATTACCTTCTTATCTGCAAGTAAGTACCGTAAACATTTAGCAGAATGTCAGGCGTCGGCAGTCATGCTGAAAGAGGCTGATTTACCGTTTTTTGATGGGAATGCACTGGTACTGAAAGACCCGTATTTAGGGTATGCGCTTCTTGCTCAATTATTGGATACGACACCTAAATCTGCTTCAAATATTGCGCCATCGGCATATATCGCTGATGATGCAATAATCGGTGAAGGTGCTGCTATTGGCCATAATGCGGTTATTGAATCAGGCGCACAAATAGGCGCTAACGTACAAATAGGTGCTGGTAGCTTTATTGGGCAGCATGCAGTTATTGGTGCGGGCAGTAAAATTTGGGCGAATGTATCTATTTACCACAAGGTGACATTAGGGAATGATTGCTTAGTACAATCAGGTGCTGTAATTGGTTCTGATGGTTTTGGGTATGCTAATGATCGTGGTAAGTGGGTCAAAATTCCACAACTAGGCTCTGTCCATGTTGGTAACAATGTAGAAATTGGTGCATGTACTACGATTGACCGTGGTGCGATCGATGATACAGTTATTGCCGATGGTGTTATTATTGATAACCATTGTCAAATTGCCCATAACGTATCTATCGGCGAAAATACTGCGATTGCTGGTGCAACAACAATGGCTGGTAGCTTAAAGATTGGTAAGCATTGCTTTATTGGTGGTGCAACAGTGATCAATGGTCATATGGAAATTACTGACGGTGTAACGATTACCGGAATGGGGATGGTAATGCGCCCTATCAGTGAGCCTGGTGTATACTCATCAGGAATACCATTGCAGACTAATCGTGAATGGCGTAAAACAGCGGCTCGAGTGATGAAAATTGAAGAGATGAATAAACGCCTTAAATCAGTTGAGAAAAAGCTGAATGAGAGCAACTAATTAATCTTCAATAGAGTTCGTTGAACTGGCCTGCGCATGCGTAGGCCGTTTTGCGTTTAATATATATGATTTTAAAAATTATTTTTATAGGTGTTAATTGCCTATTTAGAACAGGAATGTAGTTTTGACGAGCGAAAAGAAAACGTTAAATATCACAGAAATTCAGGCGCTTTTACCGCACCGTTACCCGTTTTTAATGATTGATCGTGTAACGGATTACGAAGAAGGTCAAACGTTAACAGCGTATAAAAATGTATCAATAAATGAGCCTTTATTTACAGGCCATTTCCCTAAGATGCCTATTTTTCCTGGCGTGATGATTCTTGAAGCAATGGCTCAAGCTACTGGTCTATTGGCTTTTAAAAGCTTTGGTGCTCCCTCTGAAAATGAACTGTATTACTTTGCAAGCATTGATAAAGCGAAGTTCCGTAGACCTGTTGTCCCTGGCGATCAGCTTGTTTTAGACGTTGAGTTTATAAAAGAGCGCCGTGGTATTGCTCTATTTAATGGCACCGCAAAAGTTGACGGTGAAGTTGTTTGCTCTGCTGAGCTTAAATGCGCAAGACGAGAATTCTAATGATCCATGAAACTGCAAAAATCCACCCATCGGCTGTAGTCGAAGACGGCGTTAAAATTGGTGCGAATGTTACCGTTGGTCCATTTACTTATATCGGCGCAGATGTCGAAATTGGTGACGGTACAGAAGTGATGTCACACGTTGTGATCAAAGGCCCTACGGTTATTGGTCAAGATAATCGTATTTTCCCATTCGCAGTGATTGGTGAAGAGTGCCAAGATAAGAAATACAGCGGTGAAGCCACACGTCTTGTGGTCGGTGATCGCAATGTTATTCGTGAAAGCGTCCAACTTCACCGTGGTACCACGCAAGATAAAGGCGTCACAACTGTTGGTAATGACAACCTATTGTGTGTTAATGCACACGTTGCTCATGATGTTGTGATTGGCGACCATACACATATTGGTAATAATTCAATTCTTGGCGGGCATGTCACAGTTGGTGATCACGCTGGTGTAATGGCGCTATCTGCAATCCATCCATTTTGTACTGTTGGTGCTTATAGCTATGTTGGTGGTTGTTCGGCGGTTGTGCAAGATGTACCTCCATATGTCTTAGCGCAAGGTAACCATGCTACACCTTTCGGTTTGAACTTGGTTGGCCTTCAACGCAATGGCTTCGAAAAGCCAGAACTTCATGCTCTGCGTCGTGCATATAAAGAAATTTACCGTTCAGGAAAAACATTGGCAGAAGTGAAGCCAGTATTAGCTGAAATGGCTGAAGAGTGGCCATCTGTTGGTTTACTATGTGATGCTCTGAATAACACAGAACGCGGTATTATTCGCTAATGACGAAGCCACTTCGAATAGGAATTGTCGCTGGGGAAATCTCCGGCGATATTTTAGGTGCTGGCTTTATTCGTGCGATTAAAGCCCAATACCCTGATGCTGAATTTGTTGGTATTGCAGGTCCACGTATGGAAGCAGAAGGCTGTGAAGCGCTGTTTGATATGGAAGAGCTTGCGGTGATGGGCATTGTGGAAGTATTAGGGCGTTTGCCTCGCTTGCTCAAAGTTAAAGCTGAGTTAGTGACATACTTTACTGAAAACCCACCGGATGTATTCGTTGGTATTGATGCGCCTGATTTTAATCTGCGCCTAGAGCTAGATTTAAAACAGCATGGTATTAAGACGGTTCACTACGTGAGCCCATCAGTATGGGCGTGGCGCCAAAAGCGGATTTTCAAAATCGAGGCTGCAACAAACTTGGTGTTGGCTTTTTTACCTTTTGAAAAAGCGTTTTACGATAAGTTTAATGTGCCTTGTGAGTTTGTTGGGCATACGATGGCTGACGCTATTCCCCTTGAAACCGATAAAGCTGCAGCACAAACTTTACTGAACCTTGATGGCAATAAGCGTTGGTTAGCGGTATTACCAGGCAGTCGTGGTAGTGAGATGGGGATGTTAGCAGCTCCTTTCATTGAAACCTGTAAATTGCTTAAGCAAAAACACCCTGATCTTGGTTTTGTTGTTGCCTTAGTCAATGAAAAACGTCGTGAACAATTTGAACAATCATGGCAAGAAACGGCTCCAGAACTCGATTTTGTATTGGTGAATGATACCGCGCGTAATGTGATGACAGCTTCAGATGCGGTGTTATTGGCATCAGGTACTGTTGCATTAGAGTGCATGCTTGTTGGTCGTCCGATGGTGGTGGGTTACAAAGTGAAGCCCTTGACCGCATGGATAATAAGACGTTTGGTTAAAACAAAATATGTGTCTCTGGCAAACATTTTGGCCGACAAACCCTTGGTGACCGAATTACTGCAACAAGATTGTGTGCCTGAAAAGTTAAGTGCCGAAGTCGATCGAATTTTGAGTTCTGATAATACAGAACTATTGAGTGAATTTTCTCGTATGCACCAATCAATAAAGTGCGATGCAGATAATCGAGCCGCTCACGCAGTTTTATCTCTAATTAACAAAGCTTGAGCAAAAATAATGACGAAAGATTTTGAACCATTTGTATATCCACAAGCCAATTTGATTGCAGGTGTTGACGAAGTTGGACGTGGTCCATTGGTTGGTGCTGTTGTGACTGCCGCTGTTATTTTAGATCCTAATAATCCTATTGTGGGATTAACTGATTCTAAAAAGTTGAGTGAAAAGAAGCGCAATCTATTATTTGATGAAATTAAAGAAAAAGCATTAGCGTGGTCGCTGGGCCGTTGTGAGCCAGAGGAAATCGATGAGCTTAATATTTTACAAGCGACCATGGTTGCTATGCAGCGTGCTGTTGCGGGCTTAAGCGTTCAGCCGGACTTTGTATTGATTGATGGCAATAAAATCCCTCAACTACCAATGGCTGCCCAAGCGGTGGTAAAAGGCGATTTACGTGTGGCAGAAATTAGTGCCGCATCGATCATTGCAAAAGTAACACGAGATCGTGAAATGGAAGTACTTGATATACAGTATCCACAATACGGTTTTGCGAAACATAAAGGTTACCCTACCAAAGCGCATTTTGAAGCATTAGAGCTACATGGTGCGATTGAGCAACACCGTAAGAGTTTTAAACCGGTAAAACGCATTTTGGGTATAGAGTAACTGAACGATTATTTAGTCTTAATAGCGTCATTGCTGTTAAGCGATATACGGTGATAATAAATACCTTAGGCTATAATTATCACTTCAAATTAGAACGCAATAAATCTGGTTGTCATGGCTGATCCTCGCTTTATTCATCTTCATACTCATAGTGACTTTTCAATGGTTGATGGCTTATCAAAAGTCTCGCCGTTAGTTAAAAAAGTGGCTGAACTTGGTATGCCTGCAATGGCATTAACCGACTTCACTAACCTGTGTGGTTTAGTGAAATTCTACTTTGCAGCACATGGTGCTGGAATGAAGCCGATCATCGGTGCTGATTTTAAAGTGCATTCAGAAGAGCTTGATAATGAGCTGGCTGATCTCACTATTTTGGCTGCAGACAACGACGGCTATCAAAATCTAACCATGTTGATTTCGAAAGCGTATTTGCGTGGTCATGTTCAGCATCAGCCCGTTATCGATAAAGAGTGGCTAGCTCAATATAGCAAAGGGCTAATTTTATTGTCTGGTCGCTGTGGCGATGTCGGTAAAGCCCTGCTTAAAGGTAACCAAACGCTGGTCAATCGATGCGTCGAGTTCTATAAAACCCATTTTGAAGATAGATTTTATTTGGAATTAGTCCGGACTGGGCGTTCTGATGAAGATGCATACATTCACTTTGCGGTTGAGCTTGCTACGAATGAAGAACTGCCGGTTGTTGCAACCAATGATGTGCGTTTTATATCTGCTGAACAATTTGATGCACATGAAATTCGCGTGTCAATTCATGATGGTTACACCATTGTTGATCCTAATCGACCAAAACTATACAGCCCACAACAGTATTTGCGTACTGAAGAGGAAATGTGTGAGTTATTTTCAGATATTCCTGAAGCGTTGGCGAACAGTGTTGAAATCGCGAAGCGTTGTAATGTAACGGTTCGTCTTGGGGAATACTTCCTGCCGAATTTCCCTACCGGGGATTTAAGTACTGAAGACTTTTTAGTTGTTAAGTCTCGTGAAGGTTTAGAGCGACGTTTAGCGTTCCTTTTTCCGGATGAAGCGGTACGTGTCGAAAAGCGCCCTGAGTACGATGAGCGCCTTGAGATCGAACTTCAAGTTATTAATCAGATGGGGTTTCCCGGTTATTTCTTGATCGTCATGGAGTTTATCCAATGGTCGAAAGATAATGATGTGCCGGTTGGTCCTGGGCGAGGTTCAGGTGCGGGGTCATTGGTGGCTTATGCACTCGACATTACCGACCTTGATCCGCTGGAGTTTGACTTACTCTTCGAACGTTTCTTGAACCCTGAACGTGTATCGATGCCCGATTTCGATATTGATTTCTGTATGGACAAACGTGATTTGGTTATTGATCACGTTGCCGAAATGTATGGTCGTGATGCGGTATCTCAGATCATTACGTTTGGTACAATGGCGGCGAAAGCGGTTATTCGAGATGTAGGGCGAGTACTTGGTCACCCGTACGGTTTTGTTGATCGTCTTTCTAAAATGATCCCGGCAGAGCCAGGTATGACATTGGCTAAAGCTTTTGAGGCAGAACCGCAACTTGGGGATGCCTACAATGCCGATGAAGAAGTAAAAGCCTTAATTGATATGTGTCGCATCCTTGAAGGTGTAACACGTAATGCCGGTAAGCATGCGGGTGGTGTTGTAATTTCACCAACGACGATCACAGATTTCTCACCACTGTATTGCGATGCAGAAGGTGCTAACCCTGTTACCCAGTTTGATAAAAATGATGTTGAAACTGCAGGCTTGGTGAAGTTTGACTTCTTAGGCCTACGAACATTAACTATCATTGACTGGGCGCTAGATCTCATTAACCCTCGTCGAGAGACTGAAGGTAAAGAGCCGATCAATATTGCTTCGATTCCAATGAACGATAAAAAGTCATTCGACATGTTGCAGCGCTCTGAATCAACGGCAGTGTTCCAGTTAGAATCGCGAGGAATGAAGGATCTGATCAAGCGCCTTCAACCCGATAGCTTTGAAGATATGATCGCACTGGTAGCCTTGTTCCGTCCCGGCCCTTTGCAATCCGGTATGGTAGATAACTTTATCGACCGTAAGCATGGTCGAGAAGAAGTGTCATATCCTGATGCCACTTGGCAGCATGAATCGTTGAAAGAGATTCTCGAACCCACTTACGGCATTATCTTGTATCAAGAACAAGTTATGCAAATTGCACAGGTACTGTCTGGCTACACCTTGGGTGGAGCCGATATGTTACGTCGTGCGATGGGTAAGAAAAAACCTGAAGAAATGGCCAAGCAGCGTACCACCTTTGAAGAAGGGGCGGTTAATAATGGGGTCGATGGCGAACTCGCCATGAAGATCTTCGACTTGGTAGAGAAATTTGCCGGTTATGGTTTCAACAAATCCCACTCAGCTGCGTATGCATTGGTATCGTACCAAACGCTGTATTTAAAAGCGCATTATCCTGCGGAATTCATGGCTGCAGTAATGACTGCAGATATGGATAACACCGATAAAATCATTGGTTTGGTTGATGAATGTTTACGCATGAAGATACCTTTGCTGCCGCCTGATGTAAACAAAGGGCTTTATCGATTTAATGTTGATGAGCAAGGCGCAATTGTTTACGGTATAGGTGCAGTAAAAGGTGTTGGTGAAGGGCCGATAGAGAATCTGATTGAAGCCCGTGAAAAAGGTGGTCACTTTAAAGATTTATTCGATTTCTGTGCGCGTATAGACACTAAAAAAGTCAACAAGCGTGTACTTGAGAAATTGATCAAATCGGGTGCGATGGATCGTTTAGGCCCAAATCGTGCCACTATGATGGCGACGTTGAACGATGCTATTAAAGCGGCTGGCCAGCATCATCAAGCAGAAGCCTTTGGTCAGGCTGATATGTTTGGTGTTTTGACAGCTGCTCCTGAAGAGGTAGAGCAAGCTTATGCCAATATTCCAGAATGGCCAGATAAAATTTGGTTGGAAGGTGAACGTGAAACGCTAGGGCTGTACTTAACAGGTCACCCGATAAATGCCTATATTTCAGAGTTAAAGCATTACACCACTTGGCGCCTAAAAGATGCTAACCCAACAGGACGTGATAAAGTAGCGTCTGTTGCAGGGTTAGTGATTGCTGCACGCGTTATGACAACAAAGCGTGGGACACGTATTGGTTTAATGACACTAGATGATCGTTCAGGTCGTATGGAAGTCATGTTATTCTCTGATGCGCTTGAACGTTACCTTGATTTGCTTGAAAAAGACAAAATAGTGGTTGTTTCTGGACAGGTCAGCTTTGATGATTTCAATGGTGGCCTTAAAATGTCAGCCAGAGAAGTACTGGATATCTCTGAGGCAAGAGAAAAACACCTTAGAGGACTTGCTATCTCGGTAACAGAACAGCAAGTCGATGAAAAGTTTTTTGCACGCTTCAGTCAAGTACTGGAGCCTCACAGGGCAGGTACAGTACCTGTTAATGTGTATTATCAGCGCTCGAATGCACGTGCCAAACTTACCTTAGGAACAGAATGGCGTATTACGCCGTCGGATCAGTTAATTCTCGATCTCAAGTTGTTGTTAGGTGAGAAGCAAGTCGAGCTTGAATTTAATTAATTTAGTTTATCCGTCGTCTACTTCATTTTATGGTGCTTTAGACAAGCCATTATAGAGTGAAAGACGGCGATAATAGACAAAAGGATTTAAAGTTGTATGAGCCTGAACTTCCTTGAGTTTGAACAACCAATTGCAGAGTTGGAAGCCAAAATTGAAGCACTTCGCGATGTTTCTCGTCGTGATGAATCGGCGTCGGTTGATTTAGACAAAGAAATCGGACAACTAGAAAAGAAAAGTCTTGAGTTAACTAAAAAAATCTTTAGTGACTTAGGGGCATGGCAAGTCGCGCAATTAGCGCGTCATCCTGAGCGCCCATATATTTTTGACTATGTTGAGCATATCTTCACTGAGTTTGATGAATTAGCGGGCGATCGTGCATTTGCTGATGATAAAGCGTTAGTGGGTGGTATTGCACGCCTTGATGGTCGCCCTGTTATGGTTATCGGTCATCAAAAAGGACGTGGTACAAAAGAAAAAGTACTGCGTAATTTTGGCATGCCTAAACCTGAAGGTTACCGTAAAGCATTACGTTTAATGAAAATGGCTGAGCGTTTTAAAATGCCAATCATTACCTTTATTGATACTGCGGGTGCATATCCTGGTGTTGGGGCTGAAGAACGTGGTCAATCAGAAGCGATTGCAACTAACTTGAAAGCAATGGCGGGCCTAACAGTGCCTGTTATTTGTAATGTTGTTGGCGAAGGCGGTTCTGGTGGGGCATTAGCGATTGGTGTAGGTGACTGCGTTAATATGCTTCAGTACTCTACATACTCTGTTATTTCTCCTGAAGGTTGTGCATCAATCTTATGGCGAGATTCAAATAAAGCGCCTCAGGCAGCTGAAGCGATGGGGCTGACGGCTGATCGCCTGAAAGAACTTGAGCTTATCGATAGTATTATTGAAGAACCTCTAGGTGGTGCACACCGTGATCTAGAGGCAATCTCTGCATCATTAAAAGCAACGTTAATCGCTAACTTAGCTGAACTTGAAGCTTTGGATACTGATGAGTTGCTTGAGCGTCGTTACCAACGTTTGATGAGCTACGGTTACTGCTAAGCAGAGTTAATCAAAATAAGAGCACATTGAAGCGAGTCAATTCTAAGTAAAGAGTTGGTTCGCTTTTTTTTGACGACTAAAAAGTATTATACTGCGACATTATTCTTCCCTGTGCAGGCTTCATATTTCCCATGCTTTATTCTTCGCTTCGTTCGTGCCTGCTGGCTAATACTCCCGATTCCAATCGATTTGTAATTGCTTTAAGTGGCGGGTTAGATTCGCGGGTATTACTGCACTTAATGGGGCGTTTTATTCGCGATAATCCTCAGTATCAATGCGATGCTGTGCATGTACATCATGGTTTAAGCGGCAATGCGGATAAATGGGCTCAGCAGTGTCAGCAATGGGCTTTCGAAGAGAAGATAACCTACTGCCATATTGAACACGTTACTTTGGTTCTAGGTAATCGAATTAGTGTCGAACAACAAGCGCGAGAGCAGCGTTATCTTGCGTTAAGTAAGCATATTTATCAAGGTGATTGCTTATTAACCGCGCAGCACGCTGATGACCAGCTTGAGACATTTTTACTCGCGTTAAAACGAGGCAGTGGTCCTGCTGGGTTAGCCTCTATGCCAGAGAGCACTACGTTTGGCATTGGTTATCATCTTCGACCTTTGTTGCAGGTTACACGTCAGAGTATTACTGATTACGGTATTGCCCATCAATTAGAGTGGGTTGAAGATGAAAGTAATCAAGATCAACGTTATGACCGTAATTTTCTTCGCCATCAAATAACGCCCTTATTACATCAACGCTGGCCTGGAATACGTAAAGCGGTATCTCGTAGTGCCGTGTTATGTGGTGAACAAGAAGCATTATTAAATGAATTACTAGCTAGTCATTTATCGAAAGCATTACATGTGGATCAAAGTTTAAAAATTGTAGAACTAGGTTCTGAGAGGATAGGCAAGCAGCTGATCCGTCAGTGGCTAAGTCTATTTACGGTGTTAATGCCATCGCAAGCTCAGTTACAGCAAATATGGCAATCTGTCGTTTTAGCTCAAGATGATGCTAACCCGCAAATGTGTTGGGATAACCATCAAATTCGACGTTATAAACAACGCTTGTATGTTGTTAAACAATGGGCGGATATTAGCCTCTTTCAGCAAGAGTGTAAGTTAAATCAACCTTGCCCCCTGCCTGATGAGCTTGGAACGTTAGTGATAACAACCGTTAAAGTAAGTGGAACATTACGCTTGCCTCTGAAAAATGAAACTGTATCTGTACGGTTTGAGCCCGAAGGTATAGAGGCTAAACCTCAAGGACGTATTGGGAAGCGTAAACTTAAAAAGCTATTTCAAGAATATGAAGTGCCCAGTTGGAATCGCCGTCGTACACCGTTAGTTTTTTATAATGATCGGCTTGCCGCTGTTGCGGGTTTATTTGTGACTGAAGATTTTGTCGGTGAAGATTGTGATCTAGATTGGCAGTGTAACGCACAAGAAGTGTAATAGTTTCACAAAGAGTGCACAATTTGCGAAAGGATTATAAAAATGTATAAGAGGACAAAATGAATAAAATTATTGCACTTACTATTTTCGCAGCTGTATTCTCATCATCAGTAATGGCTGCAGGCGACCCCGCAGCAGGTAAAGCTAAAGCTGCTATTTGTGCGGCATGCCATGGTGCTGATGGGGTTGCAATGATCCCTGGCTATCCAAATCTCAAAGGTCAGAATGAGCAATATTTGGAAAATGCATTGAAGGCGTATAAAAATAAAGAGCGTACAGGTGGAATGGCAATGGTAATGCAGCCCCAAGCTTCTATGCTAAACGATACCGATATTGCAAATGTTGCTGCGTATTTTGCTCAATTAAAATAAGTTTATTATTTAATATACCTCAGTAGGCATATTGATATTTAACATTAACCGTTATGAGTACTCAACACTGATAGCGGTTTTTCTTTGTCTATTATTGCTGTACCACGATATTTACAGTTGCTAGCTCATAATTTATTCAGTTGGATACTCTGCTATTGCTAAAGAAAGTAGTATGCATTATTGTACTAGCACACTGATACGCTGATTGGTAAATGAGTACGCATAATGGCTGGAAGTAGAGAACATTTTGGTTCAAAAGTAGGGTTTATTCTGGCTGCTGCCGGTGCTGCTGTTGGGCTTGGGAATATTTGGGGATTTCCAACACAAGCGGCAAGTAATGGAGGAGGGGCGTTTGTTCTGGTTTACCTCTTTATGATCTTGGTCGTTGCTTTCCCTATGCTGGTGGTCGAAATGGCTATTGGTCGTCATGGTCAAGCGAATCCAATCGATAGCATGCGTAGTTTATCGGATAACCCGTTAGCTAAAAAAGCAGGCTCAGTAGTTGGTTGTATTGGTTTAGCCGTACCTTGTTTAGTGTTGGCATTCTACAGCATTGTCGCAGGATGGTTAATTACCTTCATGTTTGCAGCTGTAACTGATATTTTCGGTTTTGAATCGGCGTCTGCATGGTTAAAAGATTTCTCTATTGGTCGTAACCTCTTTGGCGCAATTATATTTTATATATTAACCATTCTCATTGTGCAAAGTGGCGTTAAGCAGGGTATCGAAAAGTGGTCTACACGTTTAATGCCTGCGTTGTTTGCTTTATTTGGTTTAATGTTTGTTTATATCATGACTCAAGATGGCGCAATGGAAGGGTTAAAGCACTTCCTTATTCCTGATTTCAGTAAAGTCTTTGATCGCCAGTTACTGTTAGCCGCAATGGGACAAGGGTTCTTCTCTTTGACTATTGGTGGCTGTTCTATGCTTATTTATGGCTCTTACTTAAGTAAGAAAGAAAACCTACCGAAAATGGCGCTTAGCGTGACATTGGTTGATACCGCTGTTGCCATTGTAGCGGGCATGGTTGTAATGCCTGCGATGTTTGTCGCGATGCAAAAAGGTGTAGCAATTTACGCAGAAGATGGCTCGTTACTGAGTTCTGATACCTTAGTGTTTACTGTTCTGCCTATGTTGTTTGATAGCCTTGGTTTTGTGGGTGAACTGCTTGCTCTCGTTTTCTTTGTGCTAATGACGATCGCTGCACTAACATCATCTATCTCAATGCTTGAATGCCCAGTGTCGTTAGTCAGTGAGCGTTTTAATACGAAACGTAAGCCGACAAGCTGGGTGTTAGGGGCGTTAATTGCTTTATTCAGTGTTGTTATTATTTTTAATTTTGGCCAGATGTTTGGTTTAGTTGCGACTATTGCTACGCAGTATTTTCAACCTGTAGCGGCATTACTGTTTACTTTATTTGGTGGCTGGGTTTGGTCTCGTAACAGTAAACTCAAAGAGTTGAGCGAAGGTTGCCCTGAAATCGAAAACAGTTTGTTCTGGAAAGTTTGGCCACTATACCTAAAAGTTGTATGTCCTATTTTAGTGGCCACAGTACTTTGGGCTTCGTTTGGCTAAGGTTGCTGGTAACTAACAATGAAATATAAAAAACGGAAGCCATTGGCTTCCGTTTTTGTCTCTAATGCCCATCTATTTGATGCGTTAGCGAAATTGTTTCACTTCAGACAAGTAATCAAAGCCTGCTTGTTTTAGGCGGTTGATCAAAATTTCTTTATCGATTTCGAAATAGTTAATCAAGCTGTCCAAGTCTCCAAATTCATCACGAATTTTCATATTAACGATGCTCATTAACATGACTGGATCCATAGTTTCATATTTGGATAAATTCATATTTAGTCTTCAAAATCACTCATCAATAGATTTGCAGCAGCAAAAGCCGCACGTTCGCGAACATCTTTTGGTAGCTCTTCATTAGCAGCAATAAAATCAAATGTTTTGACTGCACAATGAATCGCATTAGGAATATAGCCGAGATCACCGCTGCCAACTTGTGCATAAGTCATACGGATTAATTCGCAGCATTCGTAAACTTTCATGATGTTTCCTCTAAAGTAAAATTTATTCGAATAGAGAACGTATTGGAATAAATTCTATGACGATGAACACCAATATACACGTTGAGGATAACAAAGAATATTGATCAAAAGAGGATAAATTTGGGAGGTGGCTATTTATTACGCTTTTGTTTATATAACTGGCGATCAGCGCGATCAATTAGTGAAAGGGTGGTATCCCCTTTTTGATATTGGGCATAACCATGTGATGATGAAACCTGAAGAGTACGTAGTGCTTGGTCATCATTAATCAAGTGATGTACGCGTTCTGCTACTTTCTGTGCGGATTTGTCTGTTGCTGGCTGCAGCAGCATGATGAACTCATCTCCGCCTAGACGATAACAACGGTCAGAGTTACGAACAGCATGTTTTAGCGCAATAGCGAACCGACGGATAACTTTATCACCATCAAGGTGTCCATAGCGGTCGTTAACTTGTTTAAAATTATCTAAATCAAAGATCACGACGACTAAACCCACATCCCGACGTTCGCTCATCGCAATTGAGTGTTGTATATCTTGCTCGAAACTAGAACGGTTGCCTAAACCTGATAAATGATCTCGCATAGCCATATTTTTGACTCGACGATATTCAATAGCATTACTAAGGGGACCAGCGAAAAGGCGGTGATACGTATGAAGTAAGTTAATTTCATCGTTATCAAGTTTATAAGGGGTCGTGTATTTTAATTTACCGAGTTCATTTTCACCAAAGCGTAAAACAAAGGTTTGGTTGAATTCGGTGGCTTTTCCTCGACGAACTAAGGTACTAGTATCGTCAAGATCCCAGATAAGACGGCTTATATCGATTTGTTTTTCGATTTCACGAGTGAATATTTCGAATAATATTCCAAGTTCTATTTTGCCTTGTAGTTTTTGCAAGATCAGTAGACGCTGATCAGCGCCGAGAGGTTTTGTCCTCGGTTTTCGTTCATCAGCAAAAAACTTGTCCCAGAGAATTGGATCCATAAAAGCGTCATAAATTTGTTAGGGGTTCACTATAGGCAATTATTTGTTCAAATCAATATCTAGAGTAATTTATTATTAATAATTATATGATTTTATTTCAAAAACTTGCGGAGCATCGTCTCTTTTTCAGTAGTATCTTCATAACCTAGCTTTATTAAAGCCTGAATATATTCAGGTTCAAATAAGATGTAACTGGTTATGGCGGCATCATCTTTAGGGCTAATCCCCGTAAGTCGCATTAATGCGCGGGTCATTGGTGGTAGATGGCAGTAGTACTTTTGGGCTAATGGTTCAAAGGATTTGCTTGGGGATAAATGAATATGATCCACATTTTTTAATTGTAGGCGTTGTCTTTCATGTTCAGGTAGTGCTTGAATGATGGTATTGGTACGTGATAGGTTTTCTAGGTCAGCTGTTAACGTATCGCTAAAAATAGTATCCATTAAATGCCCCCCCAAAGACGCTAATCCTGGTGCTTTGGTGTGATCTCTTTCTTCTGTTTTTTCATTGATTAAATCAATCATCAGTATTTTATCTGCGCCCATTTTTAATGATGGACGCAGTGGCGATAATTGGTGGATTGAACCATCCCCATAGTAGGTTTGACCAATCCGACTGGCAGGAAAGACCAGAGGTATTGCGGCAGATGCTAACAAATGCTCTGTCGATATTAATGAGCGCCGCCCTTTCGATTTTGCTCTATCCCATTCACACAGTTCTTGTTGGCCTTGAAAGAAGCTGACAGAGCGGCCACTTTTATAGCAGGAAGCGGTGATAGAGATGCCATGTAAATTACCGGCTATAATTTGTTTTTCTAGCCGTTCATAATTATTAACGTGGTTAAGTAGCTCACGAAGTGGACGATTATTTAATAAGCCAAAAGGTGGGCGTTCATGATAATCAGCCTGTAAGCGTGCAAACCCTTGTTTAAGCAAGTAGTTAGTCATGCCATACGGACTGGCGATAAATACTCTGCGGCTATGTAGCCGCGCCCAAATCCACTCTAATTTTTTCACACCAAGGCGAAAACATGACGCGTAACTGGCGATGGCGATTGCATTTATACCGCCAGCTGATGTACCGCAATATATTGAAAAAGGGCTATGGTGAACGCGTGGGTACCACTCGGCAATGGCTTTTAACACGCCAACTTGATAAGCAGCCCGTGCTCCCCCCCCTGTTAAGAGTAAGCTGATTTTTGGCTTATCCTTTGCCATATTTCTACCTCACACCGTAAACGATGATGATAAATATTATTTTCTCTTCATTAACTATATACCCAAGCTACCTCAAGATGCAGGATTCAGAGTGATCTCAGCGATGTTGTACTAGTGACGGAATATCGATATATGGCATTGTACATTCCACATGAGTATGAAAAGTGCGTTATAGAAAGTAGTTATCGTGGATGACAGCATATAAAAAAGCCTCCAACAAGGAGGCTTAATAAGACGGCTGAAACGATAGTTGAATTAAGCTAATTTTTGCTTAATCATTTCAACAACATCAGCAACTGGCACTGCGACTTTGTTGCCATCACGACGGTCTTTATATTCCATCTCGCCATTTTCTAAGCTGCGGTTACCGATCACAATCGTGTGTGGAATACCAATTAGCTCGATATCTTTGAACATTACACCTGGACGTTCTTTACGATCATCAAACAACACTTCGATGCCCGCAGCCGTTAATTCAGCATACAAGTTTTCTGCTGCTTCTTTAACTTCTTCAGATTTAGCCATGTTCATCGGTACGATAGCCACTTGGAATGGTGCAAGTGCTGTCGGCCAGATAATGCCGTTTTCATCGTAGTTTTGCTCAATAGCTGATGCCACAACACGTGAAACACCAATGCCGTAACAACCCATTTCTAGAGTGACACTCTTACCATCAGGGCCAAGAACGTTACAGTTCATTTTTTCTGAGTAGTTAGTGCCTAGTTGGAAGATGTGACCAACCTCAATACCACGTTTCAGCTGGATAGTACCTTGACCACATGGGCTTAGGTCGCCTTCTACAACGTTACGTAGGTCTTCCACTTGAGCAAGCTCAACATCACGACCCCAGTTAATGCCGAAGTAGTGCTTGTCATCAACGTTAGCACCCGCACCGAAATCACTCATTACTGCAACAGTACGGTCTACGATAAATGGTAGTTCAAGACCAACAGGACCAAGTGAGCCAGGGCCTGCACCAACTAGTGCACGGATCTCCGCTTCACCAGCCATCTCTAGTGGAGATGCAACTTGTGGTAGGTTTTCAGCTTTAACTTCGTTAAGCTCGTGATCACCACGGATGATAAGCGCGATAATGTCAGCATCTACTTCGTCAGAAGCTTTAACGAATAGCGTTTTCACTGTCTTTTCGATTGCAAGACCGTGCTGCTCAACAAGCTCTGCGATTGTTTTCGCATTAGGTGTATCAACCAATTCCATCTCTTGAGTTGCTGCTGCAAGCTCAGCTGTTGGAGCTAGTGCTTCTGCTTTCTCGATGTTTGCTGCGTAATCAGAGTCACTAGAGAATGCGATTAGGTCTTCACCGCTTTCAGCAAGCACGTGGAATTCTTGAGAGCCGCTGCCGCCGATTGCGCCAGAGTCTGCCAATACTGGACGGTACTCAAGGCCCATACGGTCAAATGCTTTACAGTAAGCATCGTGCATAGCTTGGTAAGATTTTTCTAAGCCTTCTTTATCGATATCAAAGCTGTACGCATCCATCATTGAGAATTCACGAGCACGCATTACGCCAAAACGAGGGCGACGTTCATCACGGAATTTAGTCTGGATTTGGTACAGGTTCAGCGGAAGCTGCTTGTATGAGCTAATCTCGTTGCGCACAAGGCTAGTGACAACTTCTTCTGCTGTTGGGCTTAGAACAAACGGACGAGAATGACGGTCAGTGAAGCGAAGTAGCTCAGGACCCATTTTCTCAGAACGGCCCGTTTCTTCCCAAAGCTCAAACGGTTGAACTACGGGCATCAAGATTTCAACGGCACCTGCATTATCGATCTCTTGGCGAACGATATTTTCGACTTTACGCAGTACACGTAGACCAGTAGGTAGCCAAGTATATAAACCTGAAGCTAGCTTACGGATCATACCTGCACGTAGCATTAGTTGGTGACTAATGACTTCTGCGTCGTTTGGAGTCTCCTTCAACGTGGAAAGAAGATAGTTACTGGTACGCATTGATGGTATCCGTTTGTTGAGAGTTTTAAGTGAAGGGGATTATATTATCAGCCAAAAGGCTAATCACCAAAGAGAACAAGCGTGATCTCACTTATTCTACGGTTGTTTCAATGGTAGTAACGGTAACGAGACCATCCTGTACGGTAAATTTCACATTGAAATTAAATAAATGGACGGCATATTCTTTGGTATCAATTTTATTCTTTTTGTAAGCCGGTCGAGGGTCTTGAGCCAATACTTCACTAATAACGGTTTGCTGGTAAGCATTGTCATCCATTTTTAATTGTTCTAATGCTGTATCAGTAAACACAACGGGCAAGGTCTCGGGTTCATCCGCGGCAAAACCACCCAGTGCTTGTGGCAAACTATCTGAATAAGGTACGTAAGGCTTTATATCGATAATAGGTGTGCCATCAACTAAGTCAACACCACCTAATTCAATAATAATATCACTGCCTTTTTGGCGTATCCCTTTCAGTTCAACAGCAGACATCCCAATACCGTTTGGGCGAAATGTTGCTCTGCTCGCAAAGACACCAATGCGTTCGTTACCACCTAAGCGAGGGGGCCTTACTGTTGGTCGCCAGCCAGCTTCAAGGTTTTGATCGAATAAAAATAATAACCAGAGATGGCTGAATTGTTCGATGCCTCTCACTGCCTCTATAGTATTGGCACTGCCTTGCAAGATGATTTCTGAGCATGCGCTGGGTACTACCCCCGGTTGACGTGGAACGGCAAATTTTTCTTTATAAGGCGACCGAATAATACCAATAGGTTCAATGCTGTAAGACATAAAGCGCGACCTGTTATAGATAGCAAAGAGTAAGTAGCGCAGAACATACCATAAAAAACGCCTTGACTCAGCGATGATAAAATACGATATTGTTATGTTATAACATATCGGTTAATTTGATCGAAGAGAATAAAATGAAAGTTGTTAGCTCATTAAAAAGTGCAAAATCACGTCATCGTGATTGTCAGATCGTTAAACGTCGCGGGCGAGTATTCGTGATTTGTAAATCAAATCCACGCTTTAAAGCGGTGCAGGGGAAGGCGAAGAAAAAATAGTGGTGGTAATAAACCCAAAAAGAGGCGCCAATATCAGGCGCCTCTTCGTTTTTTCATATTGCTCTTTCAGTCTGGCAAGTTGTTCAGCTTAAGGAATTACCAGCCTTTAACTGCGCCACCTTGGAAGATTTCTTGTGCTGCGTTGTAAACAACGTCAGATTGGTAAGCTTTTAAGAATGTCTGCACATTTTCAGCATTCACATTATCTTCACGTGCAACAATTAGGTTTACATACGGAGATTCTTTGTCTTCAACGAATACACCATCACGCTCAGGTGTTAGGTTGATGCTGCTTGCGTATGTTGTGTTAATAATCGCAAGTTGAACATCATCTAGAGAGCGGGGAAGCTGGGCAGCTTCAAGCTCAACAATTTTTAGGTTCTTAGGGCTACTTACAATATCAAGCACTGTTGCTGTTAAACCTGAGCCTTCTTTTAGCGTTAGTAGACCTTGTTGTTGCAATAGTAGTAAAGAACGACCAAGGTTTGTTGGATCATTCGGAACTGCAATTTGATCGCCATCTTTTAGCTCGTCAAGTGATTTGATTTTGCTTGAGTAAGCAGCAATTGGGTATACAAAAGAGTTACCCACAATAGCAAACTTGTAACCACGGTCAGTCATTTGCTGATCTAAGTAAGGTTTATGTTGGAATGCATTAATATCAATAGAGCCTTCTTCTAAAGCTGCGTTTGGTGAAACGTAGTCAGTAAAAGTGATTAATTCAACATCTAATCCGTATGTTTTCTTTGCTTCTTTCGCTGCCACTTCAGCAACTTGTGCTTCAGCGCCTGCCATTACCCCAATTTTAATTTTGCTATTATCAACAACAGCTTCTTTTTCGCCACAACCTGTTAATACAAGTGCAGATGCTAGGCCTGCGACTGCAACAATATTTTTCAAATTAAACGCCATGGTGTTTCTCCTTAACTGGGGTATTCCCTGATTTTTTTAATAGCCATTCTTTATTGTATGCATGAAATGGCTATGCAGTTTTTAGTATTAATGAATGTTCTACTTATCGATGATCAACACGTTTAACCAAGTGATCACCAACCGATTGAATAAGTTGTACTAAGATGACCAACATAACAACAGTGATCATCATAACGGTGCCATTAAAGCGTTGGTAACCATAACGGATCCCCACATCACCAAGTCCGCCGCCACCAACTGTGCCTGCCATTGCAGAATAGCTTACGAGAGTGACTAGGGTAATGGTTATCGCATTAATGATGCCCGGCAATGCTTCTGGTAATAGAACTTTAGTAACGATTTGCTGAGGTGTCGCGCCCATTGCCTGTGCTGCTTCAACTAAGCCTGACGGTACTTCCAGTAATGCGCCTTCGACCAAGCGTGCAATAAATGGAATCGCACCAACGGTGAGCGGTACAATTGCTGCAGCCGTTCCGATTGAGCTACCTACGATAAAGCGAGTAAAAGGAATAATGGCGACAAGTAAAATGATAAAAGGGATCGATCGCCCAATATTGACAACGGTACCCAGCACTTTGTTTAAGGTTCGGTTTTCAAGCTGGCCACCTTCTTTACTTAAGTGTAAAGCGACACCTAGCGGAATACCGAGTGCAAAGCCGATAAGCCCTGATGCAAACACCATCGTTAAGGTTTGACCTAGTGCTTCAACCAATAAATATGTTAATCGTTCATTGGTTTCCCACCAACTGCTTATTGAATCAAGCAACATAACCTAATACCTCTACATTCACTTTATGATCACGCAAGAAAGCGATAGCTTGCTCTGCTGCTTGTTCTGTACCAAATAATTCTGCCAACATTAAGCCAAATTTAACGCCACCGGCATAATCCATATCAGAACTTAAAATGCTGATATCGATATTAAACTCTCTTGCAACTTGGCTAATCAAAGGGGCATTTACCGAAGCGCCTGTAAACTCTAAACGAATAAGAGGGTAGCTACCTGCGACTCTTTCTGGTGTCATACGAGCTTGGTAATCCGCAGGGATTGATAAGTCTAATGTAGAGCGGATAAATTCGCGCGCGAGTTCTGTTTTAGGGTGAGCGAAGATATCACCGACAGGGCCTTTTTCGACTAATTCACCATCACCAATAATGGCAACTTGTGAGCAGATACTTTTAACCACATCCATTTCATGCGTGATTAATAAGATCGTTAGGTTTAATTCGCGATTAATCTCGCGTAATAGTTCTAAAATTGATTGTGTTGTTGCAGGATCAAGCGCACTTGTTGCTTCATCACATAATAAGACTTTTGGATCTGACGCTAAAGCACGAGCAATTGCAACGCGCTGTTTTTGACCGCCACTTAAGTTACAAGGGTAGGTATCATTTTTATCGGCAAGGCCAACAAGCTTTAACAACCCGTCCACTTTTTCTTGTATAGCGTTGTTCGATACACCGGCTAGCTCTAGCGGTAGCGCTACGTTTTCGAAAACAGTGCGTGACGATAAAAGATTGAAGTGCTGAAAAATCATGCCAATTTTTCGGCGTGCTAATGATAACTCTTTATTGGAAAGTTGAGTTAGGTCGACACCGTCAACAATGATATGTCCGTTTGTCGGGCGCTCTAACAAGTTAACGCAACGAATTAACGTACTCTTACCAGCACCAGAAGAGCCAATAACGCCAAAAATAGTACCTTGCTCAATAGTCAGGTTAATATCGCTAAGCGCATTGATCGCTCGCTCACCTTGATAGAACACTTTATTAACTCTATTTATTTCTATCATCGAACTTCCTGAATCTAGATAAAAGTAATGCTGTTATTTGTGTTTACATTGTAATTGTTTTGTTCTTAATGTGACATTCAATCGTAAACTGTTGTGGTGATGCTAGGGTGTCTAGATGGCTAAGTCAATAGCTATTTTTACGTCTAGACGGCTAAACGTGAAAGTTAGGCTCTTTCTAGCACCTAGAATGACAGGTGTATAGCGCAGAATCTGATAAACAGGTGAATCACATTCTAAGCCGTGCCATAATCTGCTTATACGCAATATTGCCGCAAATACTATATAGAGGGCTAACTCTTGGCCAATCCAGCAGTCTTTATCGATCGTGATGGCGTGATTAACGTTGATCATGGCTATGTTCATACAGTAGATGACTTTGAATACATAGACGGTGTATTTGAAGCATGTAAAAAGCTTAAAGATATGGGCTACTTGCTTATTTTAGTAACGAACCAAGCAGGGATTGCGCGTGGTATGTACACCGAAGCGGAATTTACCCGCTTAACGGAGTGGATGGATTGGAACTTCGTTGATAACGGTGTTGAGTTTGATGGTATTTATTACTGCCCGCATCACCCAACAGAAGGTAAAGGCGAGTATTTACAAGATTGTGATTGCCGCAAACCTGAACCGGGTATGTTGCTTTCTGCATGTGAAGAGTTTGACATCGATATGGATAACTCAATCATGATCGGTGATAAAACCGATGATATGACAGCAGCAACGACGGCGAATGTTGGTACTAAAATACTTGTTCGTACAGGCAAGCCTGTTACAGAGCAAGGTGAAGCATTAGCAAGTGTTGTGCTTGATAGTGTTGCTGATGTTCCTACTTGGTTAGCTGCACGCTAATCATTGTTTTGCTGAACATCTTTGTCACGTCCTAAAATACGTTGACGGTTTATTGATCGGCCAGTAGCGCTAGCTGCTGGCCTTTTTCATGCACTTCATTTGGCGTTTGCATACCCAAACTCAGATGCGGTCTCATATTATTGTA